>ERZ869936.1170-NODE-1170-length-19954-cov-18.817880_pt1 | contig 19954 bp, 15 predicted proteins | sample MGYA00520876_ERZ869936 | MGnify/ENA primary metagenome ERZ869936 (study PRJEB32218, sample SAMN09650985) | biofilter metagenome | isolation source: enrty point of leading RO module | place: Saudi Arabia: Thuwal, RO plant located on Red Sea | collected 2016-02-17...
GGGCGTTGGATGCTGTATGTCCTTGACCGCCGAGGGACGGCGGCCGGGGAGACAGAGCGTTGGGCGGAGGACTTCCCGCTGCCTGACGGTGTGCGGACGTCGATGACGGTGAGCAGCAAAGAGGGTGGAGCACTTGTCTGCCTGAGCGGGGGCCGGGCTGTTTCGACAGCGATGCGAGAGTTTGAACGGACGTTGAGTGCGGCCGGATGGCGATGCGTACGCGAATGGACGGGAGACGGACCCACATTCAGTTCGTCGTTTGAATCGGTCGATGACGACGGGCGAGTGCTGCTCGATCTGACAGTCACGTCAGACGGATGGGGCGGGTGGAACGGAGTGGCTGATTTCCGAACTGCTTCCGTCATCGAACGGGAGTGAAGCAGGGCCGGCTGTGCCGGCCGGAACGTCTCGTAAGCCGATATCGACAGCGGCGGCCGGCACAGCCGGCCCTACTTTTCTGTGCAAGGTCCGCACGTCGTCGGATCAAAACAACCAAAGAGTGTGAGACGCCATGAAGGGTGCGATGGGGCTGGCGATTGCCGCCGGGCTGGGGATCGTCGGAGCAGTGTGCAACTGGCTGTATCTGCAGCGACTGGCGCAGGAGCAGGAAGTCGTGTACTTCATCGCGGTCAAGCCGGGGGTGCAGCTCAATATCGGCGACACGTTCGAGGAGAGCGACCTGGAGCCGGTGCCGCTACCGCGCGCGCGGGTAGGAAACCTGATCGAGCGGGCGCCGCAGTGGTCGGCTCGGGACTCGATCGTCGGGCTTCCGGCGAACCGCCCGTTTCAGGGGAAGGAGATCATTCTCGACACTGATCGCGTTGCGCCGGCGATTCGAGACCTGGCTGACTCACTGCCGCCCGACGTCATCGCCCGGTGGGTCCCGATCGACGCCCGGTCGGTCGTTGTCGACCAGATCAACCCCGGCGACATGGTCTCGTTCGACCCGGGCGTCGCAAGCGGACCCACACCGGCCGGCAGCAATTCCGGCGGCAATGCGTCATCCCGGCTGATCGGTCCTTTCGAAGTGCTGGCGCTGGGCACCCGCCGCGAGCCGATCAACGTCCATGAGGCGTCGGGCGCCCGCCGGGGAACGAGCGGCAGCAGCATTACGATCAAGGTGCGGATGGTGAACGGGGACATGGAACCGGAGGCGGTGCGTCTGTTCGAAGCGATCGCGAACGCGGGCAACCAGGGAGTTTCGGTCGTGCTGCATTCGTCACGGAGCGAGGACGCGAAGAGCGAATAGCCGATAGCCGATAGCCGATGGCCATCAGCCATCCGCCGCGACCCGCAGGGGAGCGCCATGAAGATCTGGTACAACAAGATTCATGACAGCCGCCGGTCGATGGTGGAGATCGAGGCGGATGAAGTCTCGATCGGGCGCGACGCCTCGAATACGCTCGTGCTGAAGAGTCCGCTGGTTTCCAAGCGGCAGGCGGTGATCGAACGCTCCAACGGCAAGTTGAAGCTGACGAACGTCGGCATCAACAGTTGCATGGTGGGCGACTCGGAAGTTCTGGGCGGGGAGGAGCGGGAGTTCGCGATCGGCGAGACGGTTCGCATCTGGCCGTACACCGTCAACTTCGAGATCGAAGAAGCCGCACCGATCAGCCGGCAGCAGCTCGAGGCGCATCTCCGCTCGCTGATGTCGGACCTGGAGTCGCGGGTGCACCGCAAGCTGCTGGAACGTTTCGATCTCTACGAACTGGAGACGAATCAGTTCGGGACGGAGGACAGCATCCTGCTGCTGGAGCGGCATATCGAGGACGTCTGCCGGGAGATGGGGCTGTTCTCCGAGCAGAACGACGCGCTGCTCGAAGAATTGATCGGCATGACGCTGCGGGACTATGTGATCAACGAACTGATTCTGGAGAGCGACGACGACAGGCTGCGGACCCAGCAACTGACGTGGAACGAATTCGACGTCCCGGCGACGCTGGTGCCCGAGCGCGAGACGGAACTGCGCAATCTGCTGCACTTCACTGCCGAACGGCTGAAGCTGGCCGAGCAGCCGGATTTGAGTTCCAAAATCCGGCAGACGGAAGCTCACTTTTCGGAAGTCTTCCCGCTGGTGCGGCCGCACCTGCACCGGGAACTGCGTCGGTACCTGATTCTGCGTTCGCTGAAGAAGGACCTGAAAGACACAGTGTTCGGATTCGGGCCGCTGCAGGATCTGCTGCGGGCGCCGACGATCACGGAAATCATGGTCGTCAAGAGCGACCAGATTTACGTCGAGCGGGACGGGGCCGTCGAACTCTCCGGCCGGCGGTTTATCTCCGACAAGGTGACGGAATCAATCATCGAGCGAATCGTCGCGCAGGTCGGCCGGCGAATCGACAAAAGCCAGCCGCTGGTTGACGCGCGGCTGCCGGACGGCAGCCGCGTCAACGCGATTATTCCTCCTCTGGCGGTCCGCGGACCGTGCCTGACGATTCGCAAGTTCCCGGCGTACCGGTTCACGATGGACGACCTGATCGAACTCAGTTCGATTACGTCGGCGGCGGCGATGTTTCTACGGGCGTGCGTTGTCGATCGGCGGAACATTCTGGTCAGCGGCGGCACCGGGACCGGTAAGACGACCATGCTCAACGTGCTTTCGGGTTTCATCCCGCATCGCGACCGAATCGTGACGATCGAAGATACGCAGGAATTGCAACTGCACCAGGATCACGTCGTCACGCTGGAGACGAAGCCGGCCAACGTGGAAGGGGCGGGGGAGTATACGATTCGCGATCTGGTGCGAAATGCGCTGCGAATGCGGCCGGACCGGATCGTGGTCGGGGAATGCCGCGGCGGTGAGGCCCTCGACATGCTGCAGGCGATGAACACCGGCCACGACGGCTCGATGACGACCGTGCACGCCAACAGTTCCGAGGAAGTGATCAAGCGGCTGGAGGTGCTGGTGCTGATGGCGGTGGACTTGCCGGTGGTCTCGATTCATCGGCAGATTGCGTCGGCCCTGGACGTGATTGTGCAGATATCCAGAAGGCCGGGCGGCCGGCGCGTGGTGACCCAGGTCTCGGAAGTTGCCGGCTACGACGCCGACCGCAAGGAACTGGTGATCCACGACATCTTCAACTTCCGCAACGAGCAAGCCCTGACCCCGACGGGCTACATGCCGACCTTCATTGACTCCCTGATGGAGAAGGATCTGCTGAAGCTGGAATTCCTGTACGGTGAGACTCCTGGATGATTGAAGTCGCGATACTGGGCTGCATCCTGATCGGGGCCGCGATCGCCGTCGCCGGGTGGTCGGGCAGCGACTACGGCCGTCGCGCCTTCGCATTTGTCGAGTCGGATTTTCAGGACAAGCTGAAGCGGATGCGGATGCGACCCGGGAACCTGCGGGCGCTGCTGGTGTGCTGGCTGGGGGCGGTGGCGGGCGTCGGCATCCTGATGTGGATCGGGCTGGGGTTGCCGATCATCGGATTGCTGATGGCGGTCGTGCTGTTCTGCCTGCCGTGGTACATCCTGCGGCGGATGGCGGAGCAGCGGCGGGAAAAGATCGAGGACCAGTTGGCCGATGCGATGGTTTCGCTCTCCAGTGCGATTCGAGCAGGTTTGTCGCTGGCACAGGCGACCGAGATCCTCGCCAAGCAGTGCCCTCATCCGATCTGTCAGGAATTTCAGCAGATCTACGGCGAATACCGGATGGGCAAGACGCTCGAAACGTGTCTGGTGGAAGCGAAGCAGCGTCTGCAAAGTGAGAACTTCGCGCTGTTCGCCGCGGCCATGGACGCCAGCCGTCAGAGCGGCGGCCGCCTGAATGAAACGGTCGAACGGATCGCCCATTCGGTTCGCGAGTTGCAGCGGCTGGAGCGGAAGATCAAATCAGAGACGGCCCAGGCGCGCAAGTCCGCCCAGTACATGGCGCTCGCGCCGGCGGCGATTCTCGCGCTGTACTATTTCGGTTTCGACCCCGAAGCGACAGCGAAGCTCTTCACCGAAGTCCCCGGCCAGATCATGCTGTCGATCGCGGCGGTGTTCAACATCGTGGCGTATTTCTGGGCGCGGAAGATTCTGAATCCGGAGATTTGATGGGGGGTTGACCGAAGGCTTTTTCAACGCGAAGGCGCGAAGGACGCGGAGGTTCGCAAAGTAGGGCTGGCTGTGCCGGCCGACGCATTCTACACCTCTCCCAGGCGTCCAGCGGCTTGACTGATTCATCAATGACCGGTGCCTCCCGACGGGAGGAGTGCAGGGACGATGGGCGAAGATTCAACACGAAGGCACGAAGGGCACGAAGGCGGTCGGCGCGATCGTGAGAACGGTGAGAATCTGCGGGGGTCGACGTGCATGATCTTAATGATCACGGTGGTGGTTGTGATTGTGGGACTCTTGTTGCTTCCCTGCCTGATGCCCCTGACGGCGGAACGCGGTGCTGCTCGTGCCACGCAATGTCGGAACAACCTCAGGGAGTTTGGGTTGGCGCTCCATAACTACCACGACGAGTACGGGTCGTTTCCGCCCGCGTTTGTCGTCGCCGACGATGGGATACGAGTGCACAGTTGGAGAACGCTGGTTCTCCCTTACCTCGATGAGGGGCCGCTCTACAAGGAGTACAACTTCGACGAAGGCTGGGACGGTCCAAACAACTCGGCGTTGGGGTCGGGCGATGAGATCTACGCCGGATGTTGCCCGAGCGACCGCTCGATCGACAATCAGCGACGATTGACGAATTACGTGGCCGTGGTGGGCGAGGAAACGGCGTGGCGGCCTGATGGGGTGAGGCGGATTAAGGACTTCAAGGACGGGACCAGCAATACGATCCTCCTGGTCGAGGTCACTCCGGCGAGCGTCAACTGGTTCGAACCGCGCGATCTTGATTTTGACAACATGAGCTTCCGGATCAACGATCCGGACCGGCCGTCACTCAGTTCACACCATGTGATAAAGGCCGATTGGTCCTGGGAAGAGAAGAAACGGTACGTTCACGTTTTGATGGCGGATGGTTCCTCGCGCCGGTTGCCGGCATCGACGCCCCCCGAAGTCGTTCGTGCGTTGTTGACGATCGACGGCGGGGAGAACGTCGAGGTCGAGTGGCTGGATTGATGGAGGAGGAGGCGTGGGCGAAGCGCGCAAATCGCCTGCCGGCACAGCAGGCGCTACTTGACTCGTGCAGCGCGATAGAGCGCCGTCTTCTTTCAACGCAAAGGCGCGAAGTACGCAAAGGGAGTTGAAGTCGGACCGGCCGCTGCGCCGTCTGAAACTGTCGGGAGGCACGTCGTCACTTCAGCAGGATGCAACGTGAGAAGTCGAATCATCGCGGCAATCGCAATGGTGGTGTCTGTCGGATTCATCACAGCCCTGGTGACACCCGCAGATCCAATCACCTGGATCCTTTGCTGGTCAGTCACTGTGGCATGCGGTGCCGTGTGCTACTGGGCAGGAAGCACAGGGCGACCGTGATGATGACGTTAGTGAGCGAATCATGGATGGTTGTGCCGCCCGCTTGCGGGGGCGCGCTGTGCGGAAGGCGTCGGCCAAGTAGCGGAGACGTGGGCCAACGTGCAGGCCGTCGGCCGGCACAGCCGGCCCTACTTGACTCTGTGCCTCCTCCGTGCACGCTCAGTGTCTCTGTGTTGAATAATCCGCTCAATAGTCCAGGCTGGCTCCGCCTTCGACTTCGATTCCCTGGCCGGTGACGAAGCTGGAGTCTTCGGTGGCGAGGAACAGGCAGACGCGCCCGATCTCTTCCGGTTGGGCCATGCGGCCGAAGACCTGGAGATCGGCGACTCGCTTGAGGGCGGATTCCGGGTCTTCCAAGGTGGCGGCCCAGTCGCGCATCAGAGGAGTGTCGACGTTGCTGGGCAGCACCGCATTGACGCGGACCCCTTTACGGCCGAGTTCCACCGCCAGGGCCTTGGTCAGCGAAAGCTGGGCCCCCTTGCTGGAAGAGTACGCGGCGGACTGGTCCTGACCGAGAACCGCGGTCATGGAACTCATGTTGATGATGGTTCCTCGCGTCTGCTTGAGGTGCGGAAGCGCACATTGGGCGGCGGCGAACGCGCCGAAAAAGTTGATCCGGAACAGGGATTCCAGATCGTCCAGAGAGGTCTCCTCGAACGGTGTCGCGGGCGGATGAACGCCGGCGTTGTTGATGAGGCAATCGATGCGTCCGAATTCCCGTGCGACGTCTTCGACGGCCTGGGCGATGCGGTGGTAGTCGCTGACGTCGCACTTCCAGAATACCGCCCGGCCCGGCCCGGCGGTCGACAGTTCTTCGACGAGCGACTTTCCCGCCGTGTCGTCGACGTCGAGCACCGCGACCAGACCGCCCTCCTGGCAGAAGACTCTTGCGCAGCCGGCCCCGATGCCCTTCGCGGCGCCTGTGACGATCACCACGCGGTCCTTGAAACGCATCCCCATCCCCTTCCGTTCGTATCGATCAGACCGATTCTCACGACGACAACCGGTTCCGCTTCGGCCGGTATCAACATGAGCCGCAGAGAGCAAATCGCTCTACCATGTGTCCGCGTCGAGCGGTTTTCGGACTGCCGAAACCGGGATTCCGCGAGACAGATCGTCGACACTTATTCGCAAGACGCTGTCGGCGGAGGATATCGACGGTACAGAGCGGCGGGAGGATTTCGCAAGGGTGAATCGTCGCCGGATGTTGCGAATCGAGGCCGGCGCGACGTGCCACAATCGTCGTGATCGCCGTTTGACCGTGTGCAGGGCGTGACCTAGGTTTACGTCGGGCGACAACATCCTGTCTCACACCGGCGCCGTTCGCGCTGAGCAACTCTCATAACATCCAGCTTGCCGTCTGTGTCTCCCGGCTTCAGCCGGCAAGGAGCGCTGCATGTCCGATCCGATGCGACTCAGCCCGACCGAGTTTCTGCGTGAACTTCGACGTTCCCGCGGCGAAGACGACAATTCCTCCGGCGACGACTACGACGCGGGCGCCGACGACGATTTCGAATCTTTCGCGGGCGATGAGTCGGACGCTGAGGTTTACGTGAATTCGGGACGAGGCGGCGTCGTGCGCCGGCGGCGGACGACTCCGGAGGTCATCCGCAACAACACGCATCTCGCCGAACTGTTCGACCGCGTGAACGTGTTGCTCGGCGACGAGTCGAGCGAAGATGAACAGTTCCGGCCCCGGATTCCGGAAAGCCTGTCGCAGACCGGTCTGACGAGCGAAGAGGTCGAGAAACTGGTCATGAAGTTCCTGCTGCAGCGGGGATCGGCGACCGGTCGGGAAATCGCCGGGCAGGTGAAGCTCTCGTTCGGCATTCTCGACCCCCTGCTGAAGGAATGGAAGAACGAACGGATCGTGGCGTTCAAGGGCGCTGCAGAGATGGGCGATTACGTCTTCACGATTACCGACCTCGGGCGGGAGCGAGCCCGCCGGTATAACGAAGAGTGCACCTATTTCGGCGCCGCCCCGGTCTCCCTCCGCGCCTATCTGCAGGCGATGGAGGCGCAGAGCATCGCGGTGCAGGAGGCCAACGAAGAGAACCTGCGCGCGGCGTTTTCGGATCTGTTGATCGCCGAGGAGATGCTCGATCGGCTGGGACCGGCCATCAATTCAGGTCGCGGAATGTTTCTCTTCGGAGAGGCGGGCAACGGCAAAACCAGCATCGCGGAACGCGTGACTTCGTGCTTCGGATCGACGGTCTGGATTCCGCGGGCGCTGGGAATTGACGGGGACATCGTGAGGCTGTTCGATCCGGGCGTGCATATTGAAGTGGCCGATGACACGCGGGAAGGACTGTTTGACCTGTCGGGCGTGGACCCGCGCTGGGTGCGGATTGTGCGGCCGACCGTGGTGGCCGGCGGCGAGTTGACGATGTCGGAACTGGAGATCAACCAGAATCCTCAGACGAAGATCTGTGAAGCGCCGCTGCAACTCAAAAGCAACTGCGGCACGCTGGTGATCGACGACTTCGGCCGACAGACGATGCCGGTCGAGGAACTGCTGAATCGCTGGATCGTCCCGCTCGAGAAGCGGTACGACTTCCTGAACCTCCCCAGCGGCAAGAAGATCCAGGTTCCGTTCGACCAGTTGATCATCTTCTCCACGAACCTCGAACCGAAAGACATCGTCGACGGGGCGTTTCTGCGGCGGATTCCGTACAAGATTGAAGTTCCCGATCCGTGCGAGGAGCACTTTCGGAAACTGTTCGAGATCATGGCGCCGAAGATCGGGATCGTGTACGACGCCGATGCGGTCGACTATCTCATCGAGACACACTTTCGCAAGCCGGGGCGACCGTTTCGCAATTGTCAGCCGCGCGACTTGCTGTTGCAGGTTCGCAACTACGCGACCTACAAGCGACAGCCGAAGAAGATGTCGCGGGAATCGCTCGACTTCGCCGTGGCGAACTACTTCTCCGTGATGTAGCGCGCGGCGGCGGTGGGCTTATGCCTCGGCGGAGGCGCGGCCCTGGGCGCGGAAGCGGTAACCGACGCTGCGCACGGTCTCGATGGCGTCGGCGGCTTCGCCGAGCTTCTTGCGCAGCGAGCGGATGTGGACGTCGATGGTCCGTTCGAGAGAGTTGGCGTCCTCGCCGCGGGCGCAGTCGAGCAGTTCGTGCCGTGTGAAAGCGCGGCCGGGCTGGCGCATCAGCGTCCAGAGAATCATGAATTCGGTGGGGGTGGTCGGGGCGACATTGCCGTGCACGGTGAGCGTATGCCGCCCGCGATCGATCTGGATTCCTTCGTATTCGATCACGTCGTCGGTGGAATCGTCGACCTCCCGGCGACGCAACAGGGCCTTCACGCGTTCGATGAGCGCCCGAGTGCGGAAGGGTTTGGCGACGTAGTCGTCGGCGCCCAGGTGGAAGCCGACGATTTCGTCGGTCTCTTCCCCTTTGGCGGTGAGCATGATCACGCGGACGTCCTTGAGCCGCGAGTCGCTGCGAATTTTTCGGCAGACCTGGAGACCATCCATCGCGGGGAGCATGAGGTCCAGCAGGACGACGTCTGGGACGTGGGTGCGGCACTTCTGCAATGCGGCCTGACCGTCGCCGGCGGTGACGACGTCGAAGCCTTCCCTCGCGAAATTGTAGGACAACACGTCCACCAGCGCAGTTTCATCATCAACAATGAGAATGCGGGGCCTGCTCATGGCGAGGAAGTCTCGTCTCGATCGAGTTTGCCGGCGTGCCGGATAATCTGGCCTTCCACCAGATAGACCACGTCTTCCGCAATATTGGTGGCGTGATCTCCGACCCGTTCGACGTGGCGGACTGCGGAAAACAGATGGAGGAATGCGTCGATCCGGTCGTGCTGCTGATGCATGCGATTGATCAGATCGTTGATGAGCATCTCGTTTGCGCGGTCGATCTCGTCGTCCTCGGCGACGACGCGGCGGGCCATGTCTCCGTCGAGCGCCACGTAGGCGTCGATGCTGCGGTGCAGCATGTCGACCGCCCTCTGAGCCATGTCTTTCAGTTCGTCCGGAACGGTGACCTGGGCCTCGTCCAGCAGACCGCAGGCCCGCTCGGCGATGTTGACCGCCAGGTCGGCGACGCGCTCCAGCTCCCCGATGATCTTGAGGACCGTCGTCAGTCGCCGCAGATCGATCGCGACCGGCTGGTGCAACGCGAGGATCTTCAGGCAGTTTTCCTCGATGGCGACGTCCCAGCGGTCGATCTGCGTGTCCTGGGCCGCCAGTTCCCGGGCCTGATGCAGGTCCGGTTCGGAGAGCAATGCGACGGCGCGATGAATCATGTCTTCGACGCTGGCGCTCATCGACAGCAGATCCCGGTGAAGCGTCTGAAGGTCGGCCTGCAAATGGACGGACATGGGCGAGTCTCTGCGAAGGACAAACAGACGCCGGGCGGCTCTCAACCGAACCGACCGGTAATGTAGTCCTCAGTCTGTTGTTCTTTGGGTTTGGTAAAGAGTTGCTGGGTGTTGCCGTGTTCGATCAGATGCCCGGTATAGAAGAAGGCCGTCTGATCGCTGACGCGCGCGGCCTGCTGCATGTTGTGGGTGACGATGACGATGGTGTAGTTTTCCTTGAGTTCGAAGATCAGGTCTTCGATCCTCGCGGTCGAGGCGGGGTCGAGTGCGGAGGCCGGCTCGTCCATCAGCAGCACGTCGGGATTGGTGGCCAGGGCGCGGGCGATGCAGAGCCGTTGCTGCTGACCGCCGGAAAGGGCGAGGGCCGACTCTTTCAAGCGGTCCTTGACCTCCGACCAGAGCGCGGCCCGCTGCAGCGACGTCTCCACGATCTCCGCAAGACGGGCCTTGCCGTTGATGCCGGCGAGCCGGGGCCCGAAGGAGATGTTGTCAAAGATCGATTTCGGGAACGGGGTCGATTTCTGGAAGACCATGCCGACGCGTTTGCGGAGTTCGACGACGTCGATGCGCCTGTCGTAAATGTCGATGCCGTCCAGGAGCACCGTTCCCGTGACGCGGGTCTCTTCGATGATGTCATTCATCCGGTTGAGGACGCGGAGGAACGTGCTCTTGCCGCAACCGGAGGGCCCGATGAGGGCGGTCACCGACCTGGCGGGAACGTCGAGCGAGACGTTGTACAGCGCCTGATTGGCGCCGTAGAAGAAGTCGAGCCCGCGGACCTCGAACTTGGCCGTTGTGTTCAGCGGCGGCGATGATTTCGATTCTGGCTTGGGGACGTTCACAGGGCCGGTGCTTTTTGAATCGATCTTCGACGCCCTCGCCGCAGCCTCTGAGCTTTGCGCTGCGTGTGACACCTCGCGCCCGGCGCGTTGCGGCTGACTGAGGGCGCTTGCCCTGCGCTGCGGAGCGCCGGAGGGTTCTGATTGCGGTGGAGCCATGCGAAACGTTGTCGGTTCAATAGTTGTCGGTTCAATAATTGAGCCGCTTCTGTGACCGGTAGCGAATGATGATTGCGACGGCGTTGAGGAGCAGCAGGACGGCCAGCAGCACGACGATGCCGGCCGCCGCGACGTGCTGACGATATTCCGGTTTGGATTGCTGCGCCCAGTTGAAGATCTGAATCGGCATGACGGTAAACGAGTCGAACGGCGCTTCGAGCAGCCCCTGCGGATTCTCGACGATGTCGGAGGGGGCGGCGATGTTGCCCGGGGCGTACAACACGAACGTGGTCGCACCGACCAGGATCAGCGGCGCCGCCTCACCGACGGCCCGCGAGACGGCCAGAATGACTCCGGTGGCGATGCCCGGCGTCGCCGCGGGCAGCACCTGACGGCTGACCGTCTGCCATTTCGTGGCTCCCAGGGCCAGCGAAGCATGCCGCAGCGACGGGGGAACGGCGCGCAGCGCCTCCTGCGAGGCCACGATAATCACAGGGAGGATCATGAGCGTGAGTGTCAGCGCGGCTGCGACAACACATCGCCCCAGCGGCAAGGGAATGGTCAGTCCGAGGAAACTCAATTGGTTGACCTGGAACGTTCCCTGGGCGCCGAAGAGTCCGAACATGTACACGAACGCGGTGAGTCCCAGCATGCCGAAGACGATTGAAGGCACGCCGGCGAGATTGGCGATGTTGATCTGAATGGTCCGCTTCAGCCAGCCGTCGCGGGCGAACTCCTCCAGATAGAGGGCCGAGGCGATGCCGATTGGAACGGAAAACAGAATTGTGAAGAGAATGGTCCACGCGCTGCCCCACAAGCCGGCGAGGATGCCCGCCTTGTCCGGAAAGCGGCGCGAATCGAAGCTGGTGAGAAACTCCCAATCCAGCCACCCCCGGGCCTGGTAGGCGACCCCGATGAGCAGGATCAGCAGGATCGCCACACTTGACCAGGTGGACATCCAGCACAGCACCTGAAAGATCCGCCCCTCCCGTTTTCCCCGACCGAGAAGCTGTGTCGTCTGAACCGGCGAAGGCGCGCTCACTGGTACACCTCCCGGAATCTCCGCATCACCTGCTGGGAGACGATATTCATCACGAGCGTGATGACGAAGAGACTGAGACCGACGGCGTAGAGGCTCTTGTATTCGATCGTTCCCTGCGGGGTTTCCCCCATGCTCATCTGCGCGATGAAACCGGTCATCGTCTGGTGTCCCTTGAGCAGGCTGACGGCAGTGCTCGGAGTATTCCCGGCGGCCATTGCCACAGCCATCGTCTCACCGACCGCCCGCGACACCGCGAGCAGAAACGACGCCACGATTCCGGATATCGCCGCCGGCAGGACGACCTTGACGGAGACGTCGAATTTGGTCGATCCGAGGGCGTAGCCCGCCTCGCGCAAGCTGCGGGGCACGGCCCGGAGGGCGTCTTCACTCATGGAACAGACGGTCGGCAACGTCATGATGCCGACAACGATGCCGGCGCTCAAGACGTTGAAGACTTCGACCTCCATCCCGAAAACGTCCTCGAAGATCGGCTCCAGCACATAGGGCGTAATGAAGATCAGTGCAAAATAGCCGTACACGACCGACGGGACGCCCGCGAGCAACTCCAGCACGGGCTTGATGATCGACCGCACTCGCGGACTCGCATACTCGCTCAGATAAACGGCGCTGAGTATGCCGATCGGCAAACCGAACATGGCCGCAACGCCCGCCACCATGAACGTGCCAACCAGCAGTGGAAGAATTCCGAAGTGCTGCTGGGCTCCTGCGAAATTCGGGGACCATTCGGTTTCTGTGAAGAACTCGACGGCCGAAACTTCCTGGAAAAACGCCTTCCCGGAACCCGACATCTCCACGACCGACTCACTGACCAGGGCGAAGATGATCCCGACCGTCGTGACGATCGAGACGAGCGCGCACAGCAGCAGTGCAAACTGAATGACCTGCTCGCGCGCCCGGGACAGCGTAAACCGCCTCGTCAAGCCGCCGTTGGCGTCGTCGTGTGGTGCGCGTGCAGCGTTCATCGAGTGCCCAAGCCCTCACTGACAGGTGGTGTTGACTCAAAGGTGCGAGCGCCCGCAAGATCCTGGGCGGCGGGGCGCGGCACTCTTGCGGCGTGCGATCTCATGCGTCGCATCTCACGGGATCGTCGCCCCGACTTCCTCCACGGCCCCCTGAAACTTCGCGCGTGTCTCCGCGAGTTGCTCATCGTTGAGCTGCACGTATCCGACCTCCGGCACCAGCGCCTGCCCCTCATCGGAGAGGTAGAAGTCCAGATACGCCGCCACGGCCGGCTTCTTCAGCGACGCCTTGTTGACGTACAGGAACAACGGACGGGAAAGCGGAGTGTATTCTCCCGATGCCACAGTATCCGCATTGGGGAGGACAGCGCCCTTCGGCATGTAGGGACCGTCGCCTGGGTTCGCAGCGTCACTCTCGTTGCCGACGTCTTCCGGGGCAATCGCCAGTGCTTTCAACTGATCCTGATTGTCTACGTAGTAGGCGTAACCGAGATAGCCCAGTGAATACTTTTCACCGGAGACACCCGTCACAATCACGTTGTCGTTTTCGCTGGCGCTGTAGTCGTTCCGACTCGCTCCCGATTCCCCGCACACCACTTCCGTAAAGTAGTCGAATGTTCCGGAGTCGGTCCCGGGACCGAACAGCTTGATCTCCTCGTCCGGCCAGTCGGGATTGACGTCTGACCAATTCGTGACGCTGCTGTTGGGCTCCCAGATTTTTCTGAGCTGCGCGACCGTCAGACCGTTGATCCAATCGTTTTCCTTGTTGACGATCACCGTCAGTCCGTCGATGGCGATCTTGAGTTCGATGAATTCAACGCCGTTCTCCCTGGCCGCTTCGGTTTCGGATTCCTTGATCGGCCGGGAGGCGTCGGAGATATCGGTCTCACCGACGACAAACCGCTTGAATCCTCCACCAGTTCCGGACGTGCTGACGGGCGCCCGGACTTTGGGATGGATCCGCGCCATCTCTTCCGACACGGCGGACGAAATGGGCTCGACAGTGCTGGAACCGTCGATGCCGACCTCACCTTCGACTTCCCCGTTGGCCGCCCCCCCTGCAGGGTTCGCGTCTCCCGAGTCATCGTTGCCGGGGCAACCGGCGAGCAGCAGGGCGGCCGCTGCGAATACAAAGGTGGGCAATTGTCGATTCATCAGGATTTCTCTCTCGCTCCGGGCTCTGGGCAGATGTTGGATCGATCAAATTGTTAAGACGTATTGTTAAGACGCCCTTCCCCGAATTGTTAAGAATCGGTTAACCTTGCGGCGCGGCCGGGGCTGACGCCGCAACTGTTTTGCCCATCGGCAGATACACCGTAAACCGGCTGCCCTTTTCGAGTTCGCTGGCCAGTTCGACCCGTCCCCCGCAGGCTTGTAACACGTGCTTGACGATGGAGAGGCCGAGACCGGTTCCGCCGGCGTCGCGGGATCGGGCGCGGTCCGCGCGATAGAACCGCTCGAAGATCCGCTGTTGATCCTTGCGTGAGATGCCGATGCCGGTGTCTTCGACCTCGAACACGCCCCAATCCCCCTCACTGCGAACCCGGACGGTCACGGTTCCCTCCGCCGGCGTGTAGGCGATCGCGTTCTTCAGCAGGTTGTCGACGATCTGCCGCAGTCCGTCGGGATCGACCTGGATCGTGACATCGTCGGCGGTCTCGACCTGCAAGCGGACTCCGTTATTGGCGGCGACGGGCGATTGACTCTGCAAACTCTCCTCGACAGCCGCGCTCAGATGGACCGGTTGCGGCGCGAAGACGGCCTCTTCCGATTCGATCTCCGCGATCTGCATCATATCGGCAATGAGCGCTTCGAGCCGATCGGCCTGCTCGACGATCCGCTCGACGAACACCCGGTTATGCTCGGGATCCTCCAGCGCGCCGTTCAGCAGTGTGTCGGCATAGGCCTGGACGGCTGTGAGCGGCGTCTTGAGTTCGTGCGAGACGTTCGAGGCGAACTCGCGCCGCATCCGCTCCAGCCGCCGGAGATCGGTCACGTCGTGGAAAACAAGGACGGCGCCGGAATACGGGCGTCCCGGAAACGTCGAGGCGGACATCGACACGATGCACGACTTGCGGGGCACCTCAAACTCCGAGTGATGCACCGATTCACTGGAGAGCGCCGCCCGGACCGCTTCAGCAATGCCGACGGCGCGAACAACTTCCAGCAAGGGACGCCCGCCGACGTCAGCGGAGTCGATATCGAGCAGTTTGCGCGCAGCAGAGTTGGCGAACAACATCCGTTCGGCCCCGTCGACAACGATCACGCCTTCAATCATTGTTCCCAGAACGGTCTCCAGCAGGGCCGCGTTCTGCTCCAGATCCGCCTCGCGCCGGCGGAGTTGATCGATCTCTTCCAGAAGCCGGCGGACCTGCCGGGACAGTGTTTGAGAGACCGACTCGAGCGATTGCAGGTCGTCGTCGGTTCCGGAGAGCGCGGCGGAGGTCGAATTCAGCCGACCGGTCGCCTTGCGGATGGGACGCATCACAAACGCCACGCCTGCGACCGCGCCGGCCACTCCAACCAGCAACATGGCCAGCATGCGGGTCGTCAGGTCGTCGACCAGCACTCCGATCGCGGCGGTCGCCAGGACCACTCCCAACATCGACGCTGCACAGCGATACGTCAGATGCGTCCTGAGCATTTCGTCTCACAGGTCGACCGGCGGCCGACGGCAGGCGGAGCAAACCAGAAACATCCCCTCCCTGCGTGACCGATCCGGTTCATGACGTTCACTTCCGCAGTCGACGAGCCATCATTTTCCCCGCAGGCGGATGCCCAGTTTGTCGATGGCGCTCTGAGAGGCTTCGCGCGCTTCGGAAAAGCCGTCGGCCGTAATCGACCCCGACTTCACGTAGTCGAGGATGATCTTCTCGGCGTCCATCAGTTCCTGACATGCGTCCGGAATCTCGCTCGCGATTTCGACGGGAATCGTCGATACGCCGTTGCAGTCCCCGTGCAGCAGGTCGCCGGGCTCAACCACGATGCCGCCGACCGTGACGGGAACGTTCATTTGCAGCATGTGGCAATAGCCGTGGGAACAGATTGTCCCGTTGGTGAACGCCGGAAAGCCGATGTCCTCAACCTGTTCCAGGTCGCGGCCTGCGCCTGAGGTAATGAGGCCCGCTGCCCCGAACGACTGATAGGTTGTGCACATGACCTCGCCGAACGTGGCGGCGCAGGTTGGTTCGTCCAGATCCTGAAAGACGACGACCGCCGGTCCGGGCAGTTCCCCAAACGCCTCGATCTGCTGTCGCAGTCCTGCGTAGACGCTGCCCGAACGGGGCGGGGCGGCGCTGCGGAAGGTCGTCGTCACCGCGAAGCCGACCATCGGCGGCAGCTTGGGGAAACAGGCCCGGATCGTCTCGTTCATGAACCCCGCGTTGCGGGGACGGACATCGAAGAGTTCGATGACGTTGCAGACTGTGGGCGTGTCGTAAGCGGCCAGTTGTTTGAGGCAGTCCGCAGAAACCTGGGGCGTCGACATCGAGGTCACCTTCCTGGTCACAGCACTTGGGAGTTGCGGCGCGACTATACCGTATGCCCTGGCGGCCGAAAAGCACGTGAATCGGGCGCTGCGCGGCGGCCCGATCCGGCGAGACGTTATGAGGCTGTCGTTTACACACATCTCTCGATCCCCGATTGAGTGGCTCTCCGAGAGATTCGAATGGAACGCGGATGACCACGGATTGGACCGATTTTCGCTGATTGCTTTCTTGCGTGTCGACGCCATGCGCTCCTGAATCAATGCGGCCTCGGCGCTGCCGCCTCTTGAGGAAGACCCTGCGAAATCCGTGCTGATCCGCCAAATCCGCGAAAATCTGTGTGCTGTTCGAGAATCCCCTGGGCCCGGTTTCTCGGGGCCGGGCCGCAGCCGAGTTGTGTGTAACTGACAGCGTTACGAGGTCACAACTGTGGCCCTCGATCAAACGACTCGAAGGGAGTGCCGCACTTCATGCAATGGGAAATCCGAACACTGACGGTCCGAATTGCTTGACCACAATTCGGGCAAACGAGTTTCTTGAGGCTGAAGTACATCGAAGTCAAAAAGAGCGGTAGCCCGATCAGAAAAGCAAGGACGAGATTTCCTGTGCCTAACCCGTAGCCAGTGACTGGAAGCCAAATCAAGCAACCGGTGAAGAATAGTACACGTCGCAAAGGGCGGGAAAGAGTCAAGTTGCCATTCCAGCTTGATACGCTTGCCCAACGAGACTGCACGGCCGTCGCCGGTCCGTCGCGGCCGATTCGAACGCCGTGCATGGGGTTCGAGTCTATCCAACGCCAGGACGCTGGTCACAGGTCGAGGCGATCCGGCTGGATGCCGGACTCTGCGGCCCTTGAGCGTCGTTGGGACGGCTGGACCGAACTACAGGAGTTTCGCGCCTCGATCTGAACAACGGACTTGCACGGACGAGTAAGAGTCGTCCTTCTGACGCACCAATTCCTGAATTTGCCAGTCCTGAAGACGCACGCCTTCGACAGTGAGAAACTCAATATTGCCCGCTTCCCAGTGACGCCGCAGAACTGTCCAACCAGGCTTGCCGAGTGAGTTCACAAAAGCAACAGCGCGGCTGATAGGCCACTCGTCATCAAGAATCTGCTCAAGGAGTTCGAGCTCGACGATCACGCTCGTTCGCCCAATGGGTCTGACTGCCCGGCACGGCCGTCAACGAAGGCATGAAGCTCCGGGCCTCAATTGATTCTCCGACGAATCGAGCGTACGAGCAAGTGGGAAGGTGTGCCCGCAGGGGCGGTGCGGGTAATCATTGTTAAGCTCGCGAGGATCTTCGCGACTCAGTATCGGGTCCACTTGGTCCGGCTCAATCACCACCTGAAGTGTGGACAACCCATACAACGTAGGCGACATACGTCAGTATGGCGGTGATTCCCAGAAACGCACCTTTCACCGCGCCTGATATTTGGCCTGGACCTCGCAGTGCTCCGATCGCACCGCCGCCCGCAGTACCACCAACTGCCAGAATGATGCACCCCAGCCAAGAGTTGTGATTGATCATCTTCGCACCGCTGTGCAACACCAACGTCGCAGCTATCAGTCCCAGTATGAAAGTAAAGATTTGCTCAGCTTTGAGCTTCACAAGTCACCTCGTGGGCGGGTGCTGTGCGCAATCGGCGGCTACTCGTCGCCAACAATTTCTTCGCCCAACGGGGTTTCATGCGACGTGGTGTCGCATAGTGGGAACTGCCTGACTCGCAGATTGCGTTTCTCGTTCATTCTCATCGATTGCGCGCACGAGGGCAACGGTTGGATGTGCGAGTCCGCTCCCCAATGGCGAGGGTCGATGGAGGGATCGGCCGGGCTCAGTGAGCCCGGCGACAGGGGAGGGTCAGACGGTGCGGCCGTCGACGCCGGGGCGGGCGATGGGGCGGAATTCGACGGGGGTGTCCCAGCCGTTGGTGATTTCGGGGACGAGGGAGACCTCGGAGTTGAGGGCGTCGTCCCAGGTGACCTGCTGACCGGTGTAGCCGGCCATGCGGCCCATGATGCCCATCAGCGTGCTCTTCCACATGCGGTCGCCGTCGTTGATCGGCTTGCCGTCCCGGATGGAAAGGAAGAACTCATCGTGCTCGGTCTGGTACATGTTGTTGCTCGGGCCCTTGTAGCGCCAGGTCTCCTCGCCGGAGATGCTGACGCCGCGTGGCCCGATTTCGGCTTTGCCCTTTGTGCCGAGGACGTACAGTCGGTTCTCGCTGTAGCAGCCGTCCATCTGCCGCTGGGCGAGGAAGCCGCGGGTCTCGTCTTCCCAGACGTAGTTGACCTCGATGTGGTCAAAGATGTTGCCGCCGTTAGCCGGGATCTGGCGTCCGCCGACGGCGGTGCAACTGGCGGGCGGGTTGTCCTGATGGGACCAGGCGAGCCAGTCGACGGTGTGCACGGCCTGCTCGACGAGGCCGTCGCCGGAGAGCCAGGTGAAGTTGTACCAGTTGCGGACCATCCACTCGAGATCCGAGATGCCCGGGGGGCGGGTGTCGGCGGGGGGCATCGGCTTGACCGGACCGGTGAGGTAGGTCCCGTAGACGGCGAGGATGTCGCCGATCGCGCCGGCGTGGAGTTTTTCAAACAGGGCTCGGCGGGCGTAGTCGTACCGCCAGCAGAAGCCGGCGCAGAGGCCGAGTCCCTTCTGCCTGGCGATTTCGACCGATTCGATGACGCTGCGGACGCCGGGGGCGTCGGTCGCCATCGGTTTTTCGGTGAAGATCTGCTTGCCGGCCTCGACGGCGGCCCGCAGGTGGACGGGGCGGAACCCGGGCGGCGTGGCGAGGAGGACGACGTCGACGTTGTCGATCACCTTCTGGAACGCATCGAGCCCGATGAACTTGTAGTCTTCCTCGACGGCGACGTGGTCGGCAATCTCCTCCACCGTATTGAGGGCGTTGATGCTGGTGTCGATCTGCGAGCGAAAGACGTCTCCCATCGCCACCAGCCGGGTGTAGGGATCGGCCTTGAGCGCTTCGCGGGCGGCGCCGGTTCCGCGACCGCCGCAGCCGACGAGGCCGACGCGGAGGATTTCGCTGCCGTCGACGAAGGCGCCGGCGCGTGCGGGGAATGTCGCGGCCAGAGCGGTGGCCGACATGGCGGTGGCGCCGGTCTTGAGGAAGTCCCGTCGGGGATGCGAGGTGCCGGAAGTGGGCTGCTGAGACGGGCCGCGCTGCATGGTAATGATCCTTGGTTGATTGCGGGTGTTGGGTTCGTGTCGGGAATTTTCTTGAAGGGGACAGGTTGGAGACCTGCGAGTTCCACACAACTCCTGTTCGACTTCAACGACTCTCCGGTCAATTCGCCGCTTGAAAGACTCGAATGGAACGCGGATGGCCACGGATTGGACCGATTCTCGCTGATTTTTCTCTGTAAACTTCAGGCCGTTCACGCGTGAATCGATGCGGTCTCGGCGCTGCCACCTCTTGAGGAATACCTCGCAAATCGGTGCTTATCCGCCAAATCCGCGGAAATCTGTGTCCTATTCGCGAATCCCCTGGGCCCGGTTCCTCGGCCCCGGCCACCCAGCCGCGTTGCGTGGAACTGACAGGTTGGAAACCTTTCCTACGGGGTGGGGTGGCTCTTGTTACAGGTTAGCAGAACGGGTGGTGGGAATGACAATCAGAACCTGCGGCGCGGCGGGGTGGGAGGGTTTCATGGCTGCTGCCGGCGGGTGTAG
>ERZ869936.1171-NODE-1171-length-19939-cov-20.321112_pt1 | contig 19939 bp, 13 predicted proteins | sample MGYA00520876_ERZ869936 | MGnify/ENA primary metagenome ERZ869936 (study PRJEB32218, sample SAMN09650985) | biofilter metagenome | isolation source: enrty point of leading RO module | place: Saudi Arabia: Thuwal, RO plant located on Red Sea | collected 2016-02-17...
TATGGTATCGGCGAGGAATCGGGTTTTCAAACGGTCGCGTTTCGGCCTCCGCTCGTGGGGCTAGAGCAAATTGCTCTACCATGTGTCCGCGTCGAGCGGTGTTTGGACTGTCGAGGACGAGAATCCGCGAGACAGATCGCCAACACTGATTTGCAAAGCGCTATCGTTGGCCTGGTGACGGGTAGGGATTGCGGACGGACTGCTGCTTGCGGAGAATCGCGCTCAAGAACTGCGCAGTGCGTCGTAGTTTGATCGACATGAGCTTCACTGTGACTCGGCGTTCGCGAAATCCGGTTCGAAACGAGCGAGTGACGGGAAACCCGGAAGGGAAGATTGATGCACAGGCTCTGCCGGCTGCTTGCAATTGCGATGTTCCTCGGTTGTCTCCCGAAGCAGAGCGCTGCCCAGGAGGGGGGTTTTCTGGAGGGGCATTCGGCGGCGGTCTATTCGCTCGCTACGACGGGTGATCGACAGGTGCTGTTGAGCGGCGACGTCGGCGGCACGGTGATCGCCTGGGACTGGGAAACGCGGTCGATGCTCGACCGGTTCGACGTGTCGGAGCATGCCGTCCTGGGTCTGACGGTGAGCCCGGACCGCCGGCAGTTTGCGGCCTCGCTCAGGGACGGCCGCGTGGTGCTGCACGACGTGCCGCTCCGCAGCGCGGTGCGGCAGATGGCCGCTACCGTTCCCGGTGCGCCGACGTCGATCGCGCTGACCGGTGACGGGCGGTTCGTGCTGACGGGAGATCAGTCGAATTACGTGCGGATGTGGGATGCCGCGACCGGTCAGCACGTCCGGGATTTTTCCGGATCGGGGGGCGGCGTGAGCGACGTGGCGGTGATGCCGGGCGACGCCGCCGTGCTGGCGGGCGCGCTCGACGGCTCCGTCCGCAGTTGGAATCTCGACAGCGGGCAAGTTATGGACGTGCTCTACACATCCCCCGTATTGGACGTCGCTGTGACCGGAACTGATCTAGCCGGAGTGGCGGCTTACGGCGAGGACGGTCTCCTCAAACTCTTCAACTGGCCTCCCGCACCCCCGCAGTCGCTGCAGCCTCACTCCAGTTCCGTGACGGCGATCGCGATGTCGCGGGACCGAAAATGGATCCTGACCGGCGGACTCGACCAGCAGTTGCACTTGTCTCGTGCAGAAGACGGAACCTATGTACGAACGTTTCCCACTCCGCCGGGACAGATTTCGACGGCTGGAATCAGCGCCGATAGTGCATTGGCGGCGGCGGCCGGTCCGAACGGCGTCATCAAGTTCTGGAACCTGGAGACTGGAAGCGACGGCGGGATCCTGGCCGGACACACGGGCGCCATTCATGCGATCACGTTTCATGCCAAGGACAACAAGCTGGCAACGGCGGGCGCCGATGGAACAATTCGCGTGTGGACACCGCCGGCCGTTATCGATCCGTGGAGCGGCCACGACGCGACCGTCCTGGCGTTGACGGTCGCGCCGAACGGAAAACGCGCGGCCTCCGCCGCGGCCGACAAGTCGGTCCGCCTGTGGAATCCCGAGACGGGCGAAGCGGAGCGAGTGCTGGCGGGATTCGAGCAGCAGGTCTCCGCACTGGCTTTCAGCCCGGATGGAACACAACTGGCGTGCGGCGACACCCAGGGGAACCTGATTCTCAAGAAGGCGGACGACGGCGGGGACGCCGGCCGGGTGAAGGCGTGTGAAGGATCGGTCGCCGGAATCGTCTGGAACGCTGAAGGGAATGGAATCGCGGTTGGCGGCGGTGACGGGCAGGTGCGGATTTTCAGCACGCCGTTGACGGAGAATTCGGAACCGGGTGTGACGATTGAGGCGGACGAGGTGCGCGTGTACGACCTCGCCGCGTCGCCCTCCGGGGAATCGATCTATACAGCGGGTGAAGACCGCATCGTCAAGCAGTGGTCGTTCGCCGGGGAACTCAAGCAGCAGTTCACGGGGTATCCGGCCGCCGTTCGTCATATCGAGGTCAGCGACGACGGGGCATTGATCGTCGCCGCCGGCGACCCCGGCGTGTCCCAGACGCATGCGCACGTATGGAATACCGGCGACGGGACGCTGGTTGTCGACGTCGACGCCGGCTCCCCCGTCACGGCGGTCGCCTTTGCCGCAGGGGAGTCGCTGGTCGTGGCTGGTGCAGACCGGCGGGTCAGGCGTTTCAACCTGAGCCAGGCGGTTCCGCTGGAATCGCACGAAATCCCGGCAGCCGTGACGGCGCTTGAATCGTTGCCGGACAGCCGTATGTTTCTGGCAGGCGCGGCGGACAACCGGGTCTATCCCCGCCTGCTGTGCATTGAGCGCATGCTGACCGGTCATGAAGGCGCGGTGCTGGCGCTGGAATTTGACGGAGACGACCTGATCAGCGGCGGTCAGGACGGGACGGTTCGCCGCTGGGATCCCGGCAAGAGTGACGCCGTGCAGACGTATTCCGGCAGCGAGGCGGCCGTGAACGACGTGGCGGTCTCGGAGAAGTGGATCGCCGCCGCCGGCGCGGATGCGGTGCTGCGGGTCTACAAGCATCCGGCGACTCCGGAGGAGCGGAGCGCTCCGGCCGTGGAACCGGTTGCAGCGTTCACTCATCCGGCGGCCGTCCGGGCGGTTTCGTTTGCCGGACCGTGGGTGGTGACCGGCTGTGAAGATCCGCAGGTCCGAATCTGGCATCCTGAAGCGGGCGAAGTGGAGCGGTTGGCGGGGCATTCGGGACAGGTTCTGTCTGTGATGGGGACTCCGGACGGGGGCGTGCTTTCCGGTGCGACCGACAACACGGCGCGTCGCTGGACGCCTTCGATTGTTGACGTGCAGCCGGCTGCTTCCGGCGCAGGAGTGCAACTGGCGGGGAGCGACGACGGCCTCACGCTGGTTGCGGTCGGTCAAGACGCAGACGCGACGAGCGGCACGGTCACGGTGTGGTCAGTTGACGACGGAAACCTGGCTGGGCACGGCGCGGTGGATGGTCCGTTACCGTTGATCTCAGCGGCCGCTGTGTCGAAAGACGGCGGCCGTTTCGTGCTGGGGACGGCCGAGGGAGAACTGCTGTTCTACGATTCGAAATCGATGACGCAACTGGCGGGGGCGACGGCTCCGGCGGGCGTGACCTCGTGTGCGCTGACTCGCGACGGCACGCGACTTGTCGCGGGAACCGCTGACAATGCCCTGCAGTTTTACGCGATCGCCTCGAACGACGACGGAGTCTCACTGGAGCGGCGACACGATGCGACCGGCCACACGGCGGCGGTGGCAGACCTGGTTGTCGGTCCGGACGACGCGCTGGTCGCGACTGCGGGGACCGATCAGACGGTCCGGTTCTGGCAATCGGCCTCGAAGGAGGCGCGACGGGTGCTCCAGAAGCATGAGGGAGTCGCCTACCGGGCGGCGTATAGCCCGGACGGAACGTGGCTCATCACGCCCGGCAGCGACGGTGTGGCCTGTCTGTGGCATGTGGCGACCGGTGAGTGTGTGTTCGAGCACCACGGAGACGCGGGAGCGATCAACGAGGCGGCGTTTCATCCCCAGGGCGGTCAATTCGCGATTGCCGACAACGGCGGCAGCGTGCTGCTGTTCGACCTGACGACCGAGGTCGACGGCGAGGCAGTGATCCCGACGAGCGAAACCGACCCCGGCGCGGTCAAAATCACAGCGACTCGCGAACTTCGCCCCGAAGTCCCGACTCCCCTCCTGAGCGTCGCCTATTCACCGGACGGGAACCGCGTCGCGGCGGGCGCGGAGTCGGGGGAAATCCACGTCTGGCTGATGAGTGACGAAGAGACGCCGGCCCAGATTCTGCTGGCGCACAATGCGCCGGTGTACGCAATCCGGTTCAACGCCGCCGGGTCGCGGCTGGCGACGATTGACGTCGGCAGTCATCTCGCCGTCTGGAGTGCGGGGAACTACTCGCTGATGGCGCACGAACAACTCGGACTTCCGGCGTTGTTCGACGTGGCGTACTCGGCGGACGGCACGATGCTGGCGCTGTCGGGCCGCGATCCACGGGTTGTGCTGCATCCGGTGCCGCCGGCGGGGCGGTGAGTCGGCGGGTCCGTTCACCGAAGCGGAGACGTCCACTCAGTCGACGTATCCGGAGACCTTAATCATCTCTTCGGGGAGAAGTCCGGCGCCTCCTTCCTCCTCGGGGGCTTGCAGGCGTTTCGACAGTTCTTCGACGGCCGCCATTTCGGAATCCTGCGAGTAGCGGAGTCTGACGCGGACGCCGATGGAGTCCGGATCGGATGCGTTGACCCTCTGCACGATCTCTTCGAGCGTGACGGCGTCGAATTCCGGGGTTTCATCGGGGCCTTCCTGAATCGCATAGCCATCTTCCTGGACGACGACGGTCAGCGCATCGGGTGCGGGAGTGCCCCCGTCGCCGGACTCTGAAGCCGGGTCAGGCGGCTCGGTGGGGGTGAAGTCCGAGTCGGCCCCGAGATTCACCTGCGTGTCGACGGCGGGGTCTTCGCCGTCTCCCTGGCCCAGCTCGGGCCCCTGAAAGAGATTGCCCAGATAGATGCCGAGGGCCAGGATCACCGCGCCGGCTGCTAGAAATCGCTTCTTCATGGGACCAGTGAGACCTTGTTCAAGAGTGGCTGCGGAATTCGCCCGGGGCGGGCGCGTTCCGGCGAGATCGTCAGTTTCCGGCGCCGCTATTGTAGGCGAATGCCGACATCTGCGTACTCGAATCTGGCCCGGCCGCTGCTGTCGGCCCGCATTCTCTCCACCAGGGAGGGGAGCGCCTGCCGGACCGCGTCAACATAACGGAGCCTGGCCCGCTCGTCGTAGGTCAACAGGATGATGACCAGCCCCTTCGGTTGCGGCAAGGACTTGTAGCGATCGAAGAACCGCGCTTCGAACTGATTGGGAATGATTCGCAGGCGGAAGGTCTCGTCGTCCGTCTTCACGTCGGCCACGCCGTTTTCGTCAACGAAGATCTCCCACAGGTCGCAGCGTTTTCGGATCTCTTCGTAGGAGAGCAGGTGGTGGATCATCTGTCCTGCGTTCTGGTCGGCCATTTGCGCGAACCGTTCCCGCAGTCGGGCCAGTTCTTCCGGCGAATCGGCGATCGGCGGGTCGCGGGTGGGATCGAGCACCGATTCGACGTCCTCGGGGGGCACTCCGAAGAGTTCGACGACCAGTTCGCCGATGACGCGCTGCCTGGCGAGGGCCTGTTGCAGCCGTGTTTCCGCGGCCGCCGCGCGCTCGGAAGCCGCATTCGCCTGCGCCGACTTGTCTTCCAGCGCCTGCCGCATCTGTTGGACTTCGGCCAGCGCGGCGGAGTATTCCGCTTCGAGCGTCGCCAGCTGGGAGACGGTCTCCGCCTGGGAGGCGCGGGCCGATTCTGCGACGTCGGCGCTGCTGGCGGCGCGCTGCTGCACTTCGATGTACTGTGCGAAGAAGACGATCAGCGTCAGGTCGAGCAGCGGCGTCAACTGCACGGCGACGCGGCGATAACGGGAGACGCCCATCAGCCGCGCTCCTGTTGCGATTGCGGATTGTGGAACGACAACTCCCGTTTGGCGCGGGCCACCGTCTCGCGCACATGCAGACGGTTCTCGGAGAGACGCGAGAAGCGAGGTTCGAGCAGGCTGTGCACAAAGAGCAGGACGATGGCGGCCATCAGCCCGACTCCGGTGGACCAGATGGCGTCTCCAAACCGCGCGACGATGGCGGAAATCGTCGCTGACTGCTGCAACGCCGCGCCGATCGCCAGAATCGTCCCCAGAATCCCGGCCAGCGGGTACGCCTCGATCATGGTGCGGGCGGCGTTGTAGATCGTTTCGAACGACATCGAACTGAGGTAGCGGCGTTTCTCGTCGAGGATGCTCATCCGACGGAGCAGTCCGGAACGATCTTCGACGCGGGACGTGTCGTCCAGGACGTCGTTGACGTCGGCCAGGAAGGCGTCGATCTGGTCGGAGAGATGGGCGGTCGAATCGAGAATGCTCTGGTGATTGATGCCGCGTGTGAAGTCGAAGAGCGCGGATGCAATCTGTTTCAGGTCGCGCCGCGCCCAGAGCCAGAGCCAGAAAAAGAGCGCGAGATGCAGGGCGAACGCGGCGACGATCACGTACGTGCACAACCCGGCCAGCGAACTCAACAGGCTTTCGTCAATCGCAGCAGCCGGCATTTCGAGATCCTGCTGGATGGAGCGCCGCTCGCCGGCGGCGCGGCGGGGCGCGATGTTCAGTCGTGTGCGATCTGCGTGAGTCGCCGCGGCGGCCCGCCGACCGGGACGGGCGAAGTTTAGCGCCGCTCGAGGATATAGAGCGCACTGTGAGCACGCAGGTTGGCCATCCAGGCGCGGTTCACAGCCCGGGCGCCGATAATCGGCAACTCCTTGATGATTCGGAAGTTACCACGATTGGCCAGGTCCCGGAAGTCGATCATTGTCAGGAAGTGGACATTGGGGGACTCGTACCATTCGTACGGCAACGCATCGGTCACCGGAGCGCGACCCTGCAGGAAGACCTGCAGCCTCGCTCGCCAGTGCCCGAAGTTCGGCACCACGACGAGCGCGCGGCGAGCGATGCGAAAAACTTCGTCGAAGAGGGCGAGCGGACGATAAACCTGTTGCAACGTCTGGCTCAGGACGGCGAAATCGAACGCGCCGTCGGGGATGGCCTGCAGACCGCGGTCGAGATTTGAACGGAGGACGGGGATTCCTCGCTCCACAGCCCCCAGAAACTCTCCGAGATCGAGTTCCACGCCGAGGACGCTTGAACCCTGCTCATCGCGCAGTTTCTCCAGCAGGCGTCCGCTGCCGCACCCGAGGTCGACGACGCGGCTGCCGGGGTCGATCTCGGCCATGATCACCTCGTCGGTGACGGCGGCGAGAGGGTCCGGCATCGTGTAAATCCTTTTGGCGCACATGGCTTGAGGGGTTCGCTAATCGGCGATTCTGCGAAAGGTTGTCTCCAGAAACGGGCGGACCAGTTGGGTCAGCTTCGGAATCTCCGATTCGATGAGAAAGGCGTCGTGTCCGTGGTCGCTTTCCAGTTCGGCGTAGGTGACGTCGCGGCGCGCTTCGAGCAACGCGCGGACGATCATTTTGGATTCGGCGGTCGGGAACAGCCAGTCTTTTGAGTAGGAGACGACGAGGAACCGCGCGTCGGTCTTGCCGAGGCACCGCGACATCGGTCCGTGTTCGGCTTCGAGGTCGAAATAGTCCATCGCGCGCGTGAGCAGGAGATAGCTGTTGGCGTCGAATCGCTCGACGAACCGTTTGCCCTGGTAGTCGAGATAGCTTTCGATCTGAAACTCGGTCTCCTGCAACAGGTCGTAGGTGAGTTCGTCGCTGTGCTGCAGCCGGCGGCCGAATTTCATTTCGATCGCCTTGTCGGAGAGGTAGGTGATGTGGGCGATCATCCGGGCCAGGGCCAGGCCGAACCGCGGTTTTTCTTCGTGTCCGTAGTAGTTGCCGTCCCGGAAACAGGGATCGGTGACGATGGCCCGGCGGCCGACTTTGTCGAACGCGAGGGCCTGCGCATTCAGGCGGGGGGAGGACGCCAGCACGATGGCGGAGGCGATGCTCTCGGGGTAGCGCGCGGCCCATTCGAGCACCTGCATGCCCCCCAGACTGCCGCCGACGACGGCGAGGAGCCTGGTGATCCCCAGTTCCTGAACGAGGGCTTTGTGAACGCGGACCATGTCGGCGACGGTGATGAAGGGGAACTCGCGCCCGTACGGCGCGCCGTTTTCGGGGTTGGGGCTCTCGGGACCTGTTGTTCCCTGGCATCCACCCAGGACGTTGGCGCAGATCACGAAGTAGCGGTTCGTGTCGATGCCCTTGCCCGCGCCGACAAAAGCGTCCCACCAGCCTGGTTTGTCGTCTTCCTCACCGTATCGACCTGCGACATGGGCGTCGCCGGTCAGCGCGTGGCAGATGAAGATCGCATTGTCTTTCGCCGGAGAGAGCGTGCCGAGCGTCTCGTAGGCGACGTTAACGGGCCCGAACGTCTTGCCGCTGGCGAGTTCGAGCCGCTGGGGCGGCGCGAAGAGCGCCATGGAGCGCCGCTCAACGGATTCGAAGGCTTCACGAATCTGGTTCATCGAAGATGATTTTACACGGAGCAGCGCTGATTTCAGCCTTCGCCCGCCGAACGGCCGGCATCGGAATCGCGCGGCCGTCCGTCTCGAGGCGGGAAGCCATTATAGCGCGTGTCGACCGGAGATGCGCCATGTGAAACCGGGAGCGACACCCGGCGGGGGTCGATGCCGCGCGCAGGCGCTCAAGAGGCAGCAAGAGAACACCGGCCGTTCGCGAATCATTCCGCAAACGGCCGGCATGAACAACAGCCGACCCGTTCAGTCGCGGCCGGTCCCGCGGGGCGTGGTCAGGCCTCGGGGCCGGCGCAGTCTGTCCTGTCTGGTCCGGCGACGCCTGTCGGACGGATGAACGAAAGAGGAATGAATGACTCGAGCGGCGTCACCGCGAATCCCGGGGCCGTCCCGGGACGATGCTGCACCGAACGTCAGAACTTTCTGCAGTTGGGGCAGTCTCCCGGGATGTTGTATTTACGGGTCCAGTCGAGACTGGTGGAGATTCGTTTTCCGTCCTGGTACGTCTCGAGGACGTCCTTGATCTCCGTATCGTCCAACTGGTTACTGGTGCGGAAGATCTGCAGTTTCTGATCGGAGTCGATCACGACGACTCGCGGCAACGGCTTGGAGCCGAAGAGTTCGTGAACCTTCCGGCCGTGTTCCGTACCGGTGTCGATTTCCGCGACCACGTAGTTTTCGAGCAGGCTGTCGATTTCGTCGTTCTGCCGGAGGTCGTCGACGGAGATGGCCTTCTGCGCGGAGACTTCCTCGGCGGGGGGATTCAAGACGACGAGCATGGGGCGTTTGACGTCGGCGGCGGTGTTGTAGGCGACAGTATAGCTGTCAAACTTATCCGCATCCGAACCAGCGTCTGCGCCGAGAGTGGTGCCCACCAGCAGTGCAATGGCAGTCTTCAGATACATCGGGAGTCCTTTCGAAGGAAACATGAGGGAGACGGCGGGCGCACAATGGCATCGCCGCCACAAGGGAGGGTCGGCGCTGCACGACATCAGCGCAGCGAACCGAAGAGTGTTCGGGGGGGGAATGAGCGGGGGGTCGTTTTGGTTGTGGATTGCCTCCGTGTCACTCAGGCCCGATCACTGCGGGCCGAGGAGCAGCGGCGGGACCCCTCCAGCACTGCTCACCAACAACAAGGTTTAAGCGTCGCGACATATTGACGCGTGCCGATCCAATGTCAACCGTTGCGTCAAGCGAATTTCGGAAAGATCACAAACTTTGCTGGGCATGCCGCAGCAAGTCTGTAAGATCTCTAATTCAAACGAGTTACAGCGCCCGATCGCCGTTCTCACATGTGAGATTTCCGCGTTTCAAAGAGCGGTCGAAGCGACGATGGCTGCAGACATCTCGGCGTCTGGCCGGGCGGGCTGGTTACAGGATTCAGTCAAATCCATGGATTACAAGACACTCATCAGCCTGCTCGTGCTCTACCTGGTGACGCTGTTGCTGATCCGCTGGGTGCTGCTGACGCGCAAGAGCCAGCCGCTGAGCACCATCGCCTGGATCCTGGCGATCATCATGCTCCCCTACCTGGGGGGGCTGCTGTTTCTGTTTTTCGGCATCAACCGCGTGGAACGGCGTAAGCGCACCAGACGCGCGGCCACCCGAAACCTGGCGGAGCATCTGCCGTCGCTGAATCACTATGAATTTTCCTCCGATTGCCCCTTCGGCGAAGAGCAGCAGCAACTGGTGCGACTGATCCGGAACACCGCCGACACCGTCCCCACGGCGGGCAATCAGGTCGACCTCTATTCCGACACGAACGTCACACTGCGGCGGATCGAGGAGGCGATCGAATCGGCACAGGAGTCGATTCATCTCGAGTATTACATCTGGCGGCCGGACGCCACCGGAACCCGGCTGCGCGACTTGTTGGTCGCCAAGGCGCGGCAGGGAGTGACGGTGCGGTTTCTGTACGACGGGTTCGGTTCCCTCTGGCTGACGCGGCGTTTCCTCCGTCCCATGACGGAAGCCGGGATTCACGTGGCGACGTTCCTGCCGGGGCAGAGCCTGCGAGAGCGGTGGTCGATCAACCTGCGGAATCACCGGAAAATCGTCGTCGTGGACGGGCGGACGGCGTTCACCGGCGGGATGAACATCGGCGACGAATACATCGGGCGAAACAAGGTCTTCGGATTCTGGAGAGATACGCACCTGCGAGTTCGCGGCGCGGCCGTCCTGCAACTGCAACGCGTGTTCGCTGAGGACTGGTACTACGCCACCGGCGAGGAGCTGACGGCCCCGGACCGGTTTCCCGAACCGGATGAGGCCGGAGACGTTTGTGCGCAAGTGGTCAGCAGCGGGCCGGACAACAGCGTGCCGGCGTTTCATGCGCTGGTCTTTACGGCGATCAATTCGGCGCAGAAGCGTTTGACGCTGGCGACATCGTACTTCGTCCCGACCGTGGCCCTTGCGATGGCGCTGGAGACGGCGGCGAGCCGCGGCGTCCACGTGCGACTCCTGGTCGCTGGAAAGTCGGCGCATCACTGGACGGTGCTGGCGGGCCGTTCCTACTACGAGTCGCTGCTGGAGGCCGGTGTGGAGATCCACGAGTACCGCCGGGGAATTCTGCACTCCAAGACACTGACGTTCGACGGCGAGTGGTCGCTGGTCGGCACGGCGAATTTTGATTCGCGCTCCATGCTCCTGAACTTCGAGGTCGGAGTCGCCCTTTACGACGAGGAAATCGCCGGGCAACTCGACGCGCAATACGACGAAGACATCCGCCACGCCAGGCGGATCGATCCCCACGTGTGGCGTCAGCGTCCTCTCCGGGGAGTGCTGCTGGAGAACATCTGCCGCCTGTTCTCTCCGGTGATGTAGGGCGGCGCGGGCGTGCGCGGGTCAACCTGTCCGGAGGTCACGCAGACCGGGGTGTTGCGTCTACTGCGGCGCCATCTCTTCCGCACCGGTCAGCACCTTGACGAGTTTGAGCAGGTCTCGCGGGCTGAAGGGCTTGCTGACCACTGCGGAGATGCGGAGTTCTCGCTGCAGGGTGCCGGTCGGAAGTTCGTACGCTTTGGCGGTCAGCAGGATGATGGGGGTGTCCGCAAAGCGGTAGTCGTTGCGCATTTCGCGGCACAACTCGAGTCCGTTCATTCGCGGCATCTGGCAATCGCTGATGAGCAGGTCGGGCGGCTGCTGTTGCGCGGCCTGCAATGCGGCCCTGCCGTCTGCGGCGAGTTCGACCTCGAACCCGGCCTTGCGAAGTTGCAGTTCGATCGTCCGCGTGATGTGTGATTCGTCGTCGCAGACAAGTATGCGAATCGGCATTTCATCCCTCAATGCGATGCAGGGGAATGTTCCGGGAGATTGAGAGGGCCACCCGAGTGATGATCCAACGCATCATTGAACGTACGTCGGCATACGGGCCTCGTCCAACGGCGTCCTCCGGCCGGGCTCCCGCTATCCGCCGACGCCGTTCGGGATGTAGGGATCATCCGCCGTCGGGGGAATGTTCGCGCGCTCGACGCGGCTCGTTCGCTCCAGCCGATGCGAACCAAAGAGCCGGCGCAACCCGCGTTACGGCAGCAATGCGGAGGAATGGCGCGCGCGGAACAGCTCGATGCAGCGGGAGATCTCTCGTTCGGTCAGCAACCCCGCGGCCCGCTCGGCGAACTGCGGGGCGACGTGCCAGCGGCCCAGAAGTTCGAACATCGGCTCGGCGGCCGACTCGGCGAGTCCGAACTTCCGTTTCAATTCGCGGCCTTCGTCGGGAGGAATGTCCTGAAACTGGCTGATCAGCAGAAAGTCCCCTTCGTTCGAGAGGTCATGATGCAGCGCCTCGATTCTCTTCGAGAGCGACAGGTTCACCGGTTGGTCGACCGGTCGCGGGCCGTCGCGGAGCGTCTTGCGGACGGAGCCTGCGTCGGCGAGAACGATCCTCGCCGCGGTTTCACAGACGGCGTAGACCACGCTCTCGTCGACCAGGTCGGTGTCGCACGCTCCGGGCTCGCAGTGCCGGGCCCAGGCGTCGACCAGCACGTCGAGTTGCACCTGCGGGGGGGTCTGCTTCAGAAAGGGCACTTCGTTCAGATAGCCGAACGGCCGGTCCGCCAGTCCGCCGACGTGGGCGGCGAGCACCATGCGCTCCAACGTATCGCACGCGGCGAGCCGGAAGGCGATGTAGACCAGGTCGGAGTCGGGCAGCAGGTCGTTGCAGATTTTCAGCATGCTGCACATGCTGGCAATGTGCGTTCCGAAACTCAAGCGGATCTATTTGAAAGCGGCCGGAGCGGCGCAACTTCTTTCAAGACAAGACGTGAGGCTCGACGGGACCGTCCAGATTTGCGCGGCCGTGAGAGTCGATCGTGTTGCCGAACGGCATCACGAGGATTGCGGAAGAGCCTCATCGCCGTTTTCGTCGCGACGCGAAGAATCGGCGCCGGGCGACTGATCGGCTTCCCCGGCAGATTCGGCCCTGTCCCGCATCGCCGGATCGAGCACGCAGCGAAACCCGGTGTGGAACATGCCGCCGAGGACTTCTCCCTTCATCCGCGAATGGACCGAGTAGCCGATGCAGTAGGTGTCGCTGCACATGAACGACCCGCCGCGCTGCACCCGCTTGGGGTTATACGGCTCCACCGGGTCCAGCCCCTCAGCCGGGCCCTGAGGATTTCGCACCGGGCTGTCGGCGTAGTAGTCCGGCCGGTACCAGTCGTGGCACCACTCCCAGACGTTGCCGGTCATGTCGTAGAGCCCGTAGCCGTTCGGCGGGAAGGACGCGACCGGCGCCGCGGCGGGGAAGCCGTCGCTGGCTTCGTCATGGAAGGGAAACACACCTTGCCAGATGTTGTGCCGCCACCGGCCGCCGGGATTCGGGTCGTCCCCCCACGGATAGTGCTTGTGTTCCAACCCGCCGCGGGCGGCGTATTCCCACTCCGCTTCAGTCGGCAAGCGTTTGCCGGCCCACTCACAATAGGCCACGGCGTCGTTCCAGGAGACATGCACGACGGGGTAATCTTCGCGGCCCTCGATCGTCGAGCCTTCACCCTCGGGGGCGCGCCAGTTGGCACCGGGAACGACGTTCCAGATGCCGTCCGTGTACACCCAGCCGGGCCGGCGTTTGTCGACCTTGTCCGGATTGAAACCGGGGTTGAAGCAGATCGACCCCGGCTCCAGCCACTCGTCGGGGATCTGCGAGAGGTCGGCCACCTGAGCGGCGAATTCCTCGGGCGAACGGGGGCGTTCCCCATCGGTGACGTAACCGGTCGCCTCCACGAAGTCCCGGAACTGCGCATTTGTGACTTCCGTCTTGTCCATCCAGAAGCCGTCGACGGCGACCTCATGTTCGTGCAACGAATCTCGATGCTCGGGAACGACCTCGAGATGGTCGGGGTGCTTGTCGGGCGCCCCTCGGGCGTCTCCCATGGTGAACCAGCCGCCGGGAATCCACACCATGCCCTCTGGCGTGGGCCCGGGTTCCTCAACGATCAGCGGCGGATCGAGTTCTGTTCGCTTGGGCTCGGCGGTCGGAAGGGGATCGTCGCGGTCTCCGCGCGCGCCCGGTCGGGGATCGACGAAGACCGCCGCCATCACAGCGGTTACGCAGACCAGCCCGATCGCAGCGATGAGGACGCTCTTCGGGATTCGTGATGGGGAACGGTCCGCCACAGTGCCTCTCCGACAAGATTCTTGCGCCTATGCGTCAGAATTTCATGCTACGCGCTGGCATCGGCCGGATCAATCACGGAGCGAGACGCAACGATTCGGCTGACGGACGCCTGTCTCGGATCGAGGGGAAACGCGTCGATCAGGCGATGGTCGCGTACCTCGCTCGATCGCAGAGCGGATAAGAGACCATGAACTCGGCGATCAGGTCTCGCATTTCCGAGGCCGAGTAACCATAGAGGTAGAGTGCGGTTTCGGTCGGGCCTTGCCAGTGGCCCTGGATTTCTCCGCGATCGTCGAGCAGGCGATTGACTTCGTCGTAAACGTGATTGATGTCACACTTCTCGTAGACTTCGTCGGGCAGATCGGTCCCGTTGAAGTAAATGGCCAGTCCTTCGAGGAAGCCGAACGGGGTTTCCTGCTGACGGCCGTCAAACTCGTATTGGAGCACGGATCCCTTCGGGGCGCCGCATTCCGCCAGGAAGTCACAAATGAAGGGAACTGCTTCGTCCCGATTGAAGATGTCGAGGTCGATGCCGCAGTAGTCGATTTCTCCGTTTTCAGACTGCATCGTCCCACCGCCGGTGACTTCGGCAAAGCGGTTCGCCTCGAGGGCCTCCTGCAGTGGGTCTTCATATCGTTCGCCACGATCGAACGGCATGATGCGGGCGTTCAGCCGGGCGTAGGCGAGGATCGGTTCATTGCTCATCGCGGTGCCCTGCGGCAGACGTGACTCACTCGTCGTCGTTCTTTTCCGCTTTCTTCACGGCTGCGGCCGTGGCCTCGACCGGGCCGCCGATCTCGCAGACGACGCGGAAGCCGATGCGGGGACTGCGATCGGTCGGTTTGCGGGAGTCGCGCATGGAGGAGCGGCACTGGTAGGACCACTTCGAGCGATAGTTGCCGCCGCGGACGACGCGCTCCTCACCCGTTTCCGGTCCGCGGGCGTTCCAGGTCTCGCCGCCGTACGTCTCCACGGCGTACCAGTCGAGGCACCATTCCGACACGTTGCCGTGCATGCCGTAGACGCCGAAGGCGTTGGCCTCATAGCTGTCGACTGCGGTCGTCCGCTCGAGGAACGGTCCCCGCTCGGCGCCCGGAGAGGGGAAGCGGCCGTCGAAGTTCGCCTGCTGCGAGGAGAGCGTGTCGCCGAATGCGAAGATCGTCTTCGTCCCCGCCCGGCAGGCGTATTCCCACTCCGCCTCGGTCGGCAAACGGTACACCCGGCCGAGCGCTTTCTCCTCCGGCCGTTCGCTGAGCCGGCGGCAGAATTCGACCGCATCCTCATAGGTGATCGATTCGACCGGCAGCCTGTTCGCGTCCAGGTCGCTGACGGCATCCGCGCCCCGGCCTGCTTCGGAGAAGTAGCTCGGGTTGACCTCCATGATCTCCGCATATTCCGCCTGCGTCACCTCGAAAGCGCCGATGTAAAATGTCGACCCGATTGTGATCTCCCGCGTGGGAAGGTCGTCCGGGATGATCTCCTTTTCCTCGTCGTCCTGCTGGGACGGGTTGGTGTTGAACGGGTTCCGAACGTTCGGCGGAAGATTGCGGGGGATGTTCGGCTGATTCGGGTTGGTTCCATTCGGCTGTCCCGGGACGTTCGGCCGCGCGGGCGCCTGCGGTAGAATCTTTTCCAGCTTCTCGACGTTCTGGTTGCCGATGAGAAACGTCCCGCCGGGCACCGCCGCCAGCCGCATGCCGAGTGAGTTCGTCATGTAGGGACTCATCCGCACTGTGTACGACCGCTCCACGGACATCGCCGGTTTGCCGTCGTCGCTGAGCCTCACGCGGACGGCGTACTCTTCGCCCGCCTTGACCTCTCCCTCGGGCTGCCACGTGACGCGCAGCCGCAGCGGTTCGTCGTCGACTTCGATCCACTCTCCCGCGGCCGAGACCCCCTCCGAGGGGAACAATTCAAAGGAGAGTTCCTGCTGCGGCATGTCGGTGTCACTGACTTCCAGATCGAAGTGGAGCGGCTGGCCGGGGCCGAACTCCCTCACACCCGTTTCCGGCAGCGCCGGCGGACTGTTGACCTCGGCCACGTTGACCAGCAAGGTGGTCGACGTCTCGCCTTTGGCGTCGTCGGTCAGCTTGAGAGGCAACTCAACCGCGTCCGGACCGCCGAACTCTTCGCCGGGCGTCCAGACCAGCTTCCAGGTGCGCGGCTTGTCTTCCACCGGTTCCAGCTTCGCCCCCTCGGGCAGATCGCCGGCGGCGATTGCGACTTCGTTGGCCGGCAGGTCGGCGTCGTCCGCCACGATCACCAGTTCGAGCGGTTCCCCTTCCTTCGCATCGAATGCGGCCGGTTCCTCATCGGGAAGCGGTTTGCCGCCAACAGTGCGAAATACCGGCGGAACGTTCGTTTCTTCAACCTTCACGACGAGCGTGGTCGTCTCGCTCATCTCGGCGCCGTCCTTGACCCGCAACGGGATGCGAACCGGGGCCTCTCCTCCCGTTTCTTCACCCGGCAGGTATCTCAACGTCCAGGTGCGCGGCTTCTCCTCATCCGCTTCGATCCTCACGCCGTCCGGCAGTTTGCCCACCGGCTCGATTGTCAGAGGATTGGCCGGCAGGTCGACGTCGCGCGCAATCAGCGCCAGCGCCAGTTCCTTGCCTTCCTTCGCATCCGCCGAGAATTCTCTCTCGTCCTTCAGCGGAAGCCCGTTGATGCTGGCCAGAACGGGCGGCTTGTTGACCTCCTCAATGGCCAGCGTCACTTCCCGAACGGCGCTCGCATCCTGCCCGTCTTTGACGTGCAGTTTGAGGGAGACCGGTTTGTCGCCTCCGAACTCTTCTTCCGGCGTCCACAGCAGCTTCCAGCTTCCCGGTTTGTCTTCGACCGGAAGAATTCTCGCCGCTCCCGGCAGATCATCGACGGCCGCCAGCAGCAATGGATTGGCGGGCAGATCGGCGTCGGTCCCCTCGATCAGCAGTTCCAGCGCCTCGCCCTCCTTGCCGGTGAACTCCCACGGCGTTTCCTCGTCGTACGGCTTGCCGTTGATCTTCGCCAGCACGGGGGGCTGATTGACCTCGTCGACCTTGACCAGGATGGTCAGCGTGCTGCTGACGTCGTCGGCGTCTTTGACCCGCACGGGAATCTTCACCGGTTCGTCCCCGCCGAATTCTTCTCCCGGCGTAAACGACAGCGTCCACTCCCGTGGATTGTCTTCCGAGACCGCGAGCCTGGCCCCTTTCGGCAGTTCGCCGATCGGCTCCAAGTCGAGCTTGTTCGGCGGCAGGTCCGCGTCGCGGGCCAGCAGCTTCAGCGACACCTCCCGGCCTTCCTTCGTTTCCGCCGGGTACTCCTTGGCGTCTTCAAGCGCCTTGCCGTCGATCGTCGCCAGTTCCGGCGGCTGATTGACTTCCGCCACGTCGACGATCACCGTGCGGACGGAACTCTCGTCCTGGCCGTCCTTCACGTGCAACTTGAGAGCGACCGGCTTCTCGCCGCCGAACTCTTCACCCGGCGTCCAGACCAGCTTCCAGGAGCGCGGCTTGTCCTCCAGCGGCACAATCTTCGCATCACCCGGCAGTTTCTCGGCGGCCGCGAGCACCAATGGATCCACGGGCAGGTCGGCGTCGTCGCCGTCAAAGGTCAACTCCAGCGACTCTCCCTCTTTGACGGAGACCTTCCACGGTTCATCTTCTTTGAATGCCTCGCCGTTGATCTGGGCCAGCGTCGGGGGCTGATTGACTTCAGCCACATCCAGCACCAGCGTGGCGACCTCACTGGCGTCCTGCTCGTCTTTCACTCGCAACGGGACCGTGAGCGGCTTTTCGCCGCCATGCTCTTCGCCCGGCGTGAAGCTGAAAGTCCACAATCGCGGGTTGTCTTCGCTGGGCCGGAGCCTGGCGCCTTTCGGGAGGGGTGCGGTCGATTCGAGCGTGAGCCGGTTCGCCGGGAGATCGGCGTCGGTCATCATGAAGGCAACTTCGACCGGTTCCCCTTCCTTCGCCGCGATCTTCAGCGCGTCATCGGCAACCGGCTTCCCGTTCACCCGCGAAAGGACCGGCGGCTGATTCACCTCCTCCACATTGACCGACAGGACGACGATCGCACTTTGATCGGCTCCGTCGTCTCCCTGCAGGCTGATGAGCACCGCCTCGCCGTTCCCCTGCGCTTCCGAGGGAGTCCACTGCAACCGGTACACGCCCGGTTCGTCCTCAGAGGCGACGATCCGGGCCCCCTGGGGGAGCGGTTTGGCCGGCGTCACGCTCACCGGGTTCGGCGGCACGTCGTCGTCCAGTGCCACAAACGCGACTTCCAACAACTCCCCTTCAATCGCGCTGATGCGTTTGGGAACGTTGGTCGGGATCACGTTTCCCCTGGCATCTGCGACGCGCGGCGGTTGGTTCACCTCCTGCACCCGCACCACGAACGACGTCTCTCCCGATGCGACATCCGATGACAGCGATTTCGCCAGCACCGTCACCGGGAACACGCCGTCGGGACCGCCATGCTCTTCACCCGGCTCCCAGCGGACGATCCCGGTGCTCGGGTCGATCCGCATGCCGTCCGGAGCGCCGCGCGCCAGATCGAATGCGATCCGGTCCCGCAACTCGCCGATGTTGTCCAGTTCGACCAGCAGGGTGAACTTCTCGTTCTCCCGCACCGACTGTTCGGGAATGGACTTGAACTGCGGGCGGAGCAGGGGGAGCGCCAACCCGTCGTCGGTCGTTGATTCGTCTCCGGCCGGTCCGCCGCCGGAAGACGTGAGGTCTCCGGCTGCCGCGCGACCGCCCCCCGCCGTTATGGTTCCGGTGGACGAAGCGTCTCCATCGCTTGCGGGATCTGACTGGAAAACGCCGCCGAAGAACAGTCCGGCGGCCAACCCTCCCACCGCCAGCGCCAGCGCACCGCCAAACAGCCAGCCTGTCTTCCGGCGAGTCGTCGGCGGCTGAGAGAAAACAGCCTGCGTCCTGTCCGCCGCAGTCGCCGTATCGGCGCTCGGGCCGCGCGGCGGGCGCTGCATCGGCTCGCTCGGCGCATCCCCGGCAACGGCCGGCTTCGCGTCGCCGACCGATGACCCCACAAGGATCGTTTGTGATTTCGGATCGGAGTTCGCGGCCGACTCGGAATCGGCGGCCGACCGGGGAGCGTCCGACGCCGAATGGGCCGCCGCGATCAGACTCTTCAGATCCGCCCCGTCCGAAAACGGCGCGAGCGCCTCGGCGACTTCGACGCACGTCTGGATGCGGTCTTCCACCTGCTTTGCCAGCATGCACTCGACCGCCGCCGCCAAAGGGGCGGGGATGTCGGGACGGTCGTTGCGGATCGACGGGACCGCTTCGAGCACATGGCCCCGCATTTTGGCCGTCGGGCTCTTGTACCCCGGACGGTCAAACGGAGCATGACCGGTCAGCAGGAAGTACAGCGTGCACCCCAGACTGTAAATGTCCCCGCGGGGACCGACGCTGTGGCTGTTGTCCCACTGCTCGGGCGACATGTAGTCGTAGGTTCCGAACGGTCCGGAGTCGGCCCGCGTGAGCGGTTCATCCTCGCCTTCGGTCTCGCCGTCCTGCAGCAGCGCGAGACCCAGGTCCAGCAGCTTGACCGCGCCGTCCGACGCCAGCATCAGGTTGGTCGGCTTGATGTCCCGGTGGACGATGCCCCGCTGATGCGCGTGCGCCAGACCTCCCGCCGACTGGCGGATGATCTCACACGCATCGGCGATCGACAGCCTCCCTACCCGGCGCGACAATTCCGCCAGGTCGATGCCGTCGATGTACTCCATCACGAGGTAGCGGCGGCCGTCGATGATTCCGGCGTCGGTCGCACTGACAATATTCGGGTGCTGCAACTGCCCGACCGCCAGCATCTCCCGCGCGAACCGGGCGTCGAGCTGGTCGTTCCCGCCCATCTCGGTGCGGAGCAGCTTGATCACCACCTGCCGGTCGAGATGGATGTGCCGCGCCCGGTAGATGTCGCCCATTCCCCCGCCGCCGAGGTAGCCGAGCACTTCATACTGCGGCAGAGCAAACGGCTGTCGCGGGGGCGCCGTCGGCGCATAGCCATCGTCAGATGCAGGATTCCCGCCCATTGGACTCAGCACCGATCTCTGAAGAGCGCGCCTGAAGCGCGAAACGCCCATTATTGTGACCGAACCGGCATCGAACGTCCAGCCGCGAACGGGCTGCCGCACCGGGATCGGTGATTCGCTGGAAGCGGCAACTTCGATCCACCAGCCACTCAAGGCAGCCAGGGATCGCCGACATCTTCGCCGTCGTTGATCGTCAGCAGCGCTTTCAGCACATCGGGCGGCGTGTCCGCAGGGAGCTT
>ERZ869936.1172-NODE-1172-length-19938-cov-9.330685_pt1 | contig 19938 bp, 17 predicted proteins | sample MGYA00520876_ERZ869936 | MGnify/ENA primary metagenome ERZ869936 (study PRJEB32218, sample SAMN09650985) | biofilter metagenome | isolation source: enrty point of leading RO module | place: Saudi Arabia: Thuwal, RO plant located on Red Sea | collected 2016-02-17 ...
ATGCAAACTTCAGTACAGTCGTGCCGTTATACTTAAACAACAGATCGTTGTCGCCAGTATCAAGTTCTATAGACCACTTGCTTGACCCGAATAAAATAGAGTTTCCATTCGTGTCTAAGTTACCCCCAAGTTGAGGTGTTGTATCATCCGCAAGTTCAGTGACAATGCCAGCCTCTGACGCTGATTGGTTAATCCACTTACTTGAAGTGCTGTCATAAGCAAGGAGATCATTATCAGCCACTGAGGTAATCGTGGTATCGGTAGCACCGTTAATTGTGCTTGTAATGCCAGCTTCAGACGCTGACTGATTGATCCATTTGCTTGAGGTGCTATCGTATGCAAGCAGATCGTTGTCGGCCACCGATGTGATGTTGGTGTCAGTAGCGTCTTCAACAGTGCTGGTAGCATTGCCAAGGCGACCCGCTTTCACGTTACCATTACTACCTAGTAAGTCTGCCAAGTTTCTTGTTCTGCTCATGCTTTACTCCTTACGGCTTTGTAGGCCAGACAACAGTATCTAGCGATGAATAGTTATCTGTGATGTCACGCAATGCTTGACGATAATCTGTTTCTGCTTGCGTCATTGTGCGGTCAGATACGCCCCACCAATCAGTGTCGGCAAGCATGTTGTTCCGCACCTTGCGTAGCGCACGAAGGTTTACGGTTGCCTCTGCATCAGCATCTGTGACAGCATCAATCTCTGACTGTGTTGGCTGTGTTACACCATCAACATTCCAAGAAACAATAGTTGCACCAGAGCCAGTGTCTTCTAACTCAACTTCATCCATAGAAAGTTTGCGACCTACAATGTGTTCTAGTTTGTCAATTAAGTCTGCCATTAGTCAATCCTCGCTATCGCTACAGCCGATGCACCAGCGTTACCTGACGCATTGCCACCAATTTTCAAAGTGCCAGATGCGCTATCGTCTTGCATATTTCCTTGAATAGTAATCGTGTCACCTACGCCAAGATTGTAAATGTATGAAAAACCAATTCGAGTTTCGCCAATGTGCCTATTACCATTGGCCTCATTTCTGCCAAAAAACTGCTTTCTATCAGTTCCAATTTTAATAGCAACGTTACAGGCTTCACCGTCACTGCCAGCGTCACCAAAATAAAAATCAATAGAACCACAAACTAAATAACGTCCTGCTTGACCTGATGGAACAGTAAAGGTTGTGCCATTCCACGCATTGTGGCTGTCATATTCAGCCGCCGTAAAACCAGAAATATCTGTCCAAGTTGCACGAGATACACTCTGCGTAGACGCTTTTCTTGCTGTCATTACAGGGCGGTTAAGGTTGCCTGATACGCCTAGGTCGCCTGTAATGTCTACACCGCCTGATGTGGTGGCTAGTTTTATAAAACCATTTTGGCGAAGGGCAGAACCAGAAGTTCCATTAATTTCTGTTACATCAGAGTTACTACGCACATATCCTTTTTCTGTGCCGCTAACTTTTAAAAGATAAGCAGGTGTTCCATCATTAATAGAAAGGTCGCCTGTTACATCAACGCCTGTGGAGGTGGTTTCTACTTTAGTTGAGTTATTGTAGCGTAACTGAGCAGAACCGTTTTCTGTTACAAGAACGCCGTTCTCGCCATTAGTACCCTGAAGGGCAACAAATGTAGAGCCTCGTAGTTGTAAGCCACCAGTGCCAGTGTCAACTACAAAACTGTGTGACCCATCATGATAAATCTGAAGGTCATCACCAGCACCAAACTTTAAGCGGTTGACCTCTGCGCCAGAACTATCAGGAAACTCAATGTTGTTGCCATTCGTATCCAGCACACCACCCAACTGCGGTGTAGTGTCTTCAGACAGGTTCTCTATCTCGTTGCCAGTGGCTTGCGTTACTGTTGCCCAAGATGCTGATGATCCATCAGTAGTTAAGAACTTGCCAGAATGTGTTGATTGGTCTGGGATGCCTGTAGGTAAATCTTCAGCCTCAAAGTTGCTGGTGGCGCTGTTGTAGCGGAGGATTTGATCATCAGCCAAGCCCGAAAGATTAACATTGTTTGCATCACCGATGCTAAAGTTTGCTAACTCAAACGTGCCATAGCCAACCATATCAACAATGTCGCCAGTAGTGGCGGCGGATGATAGCGTTACTGATGTGCCATTGGTAGCAGTGAAGTCATTGTCTGGGTCTAGTTTGACACCATTCAAGTAAACATCAATAAACCCTGCGTCATATGTGATCGGGAATACTGTGGTAGAACCATCATAAGAACCCTCTGATGTGCCTACTGCATAAGTCTCACGATTAGATGTACCATTAACGGCTGAACCAGCATTGATGAAGCCACCAGAGCCATACACCTTCATCACATTGTTAGTAGTGTCAAACCACAAATCACCAACTGTAGGTGCTGATGGGGCTGTTGCGCTAATAAAGTAGGTATCAGCAAAACTGTTTACGTCCGTGATGTTGGTTGCCACGGTAGTCACATTGGCTGACACACCTGCCACAGTTGTAATATTTGCTGAGATGTCTGCTAGTGCATCCATGTCTGCAACGATTGCAGCAGTACCCAAAGTGTTCATGTCAGCAACAGCATCAGCAGTACCAAGACGACCAATCTCTGTGTCTCTAGCGGCTACTGTACCAATATCCGTATCTCGTGAGGCTACTGTTCCGATGTCTGCATCACGCGAGGCTACTGTGCCTATATCTGCGTCTCTGGAAGCCACTGTGCCTATGTCAGTGTCACGTGAAGCTACCGTTCCTATATCGGTGTCACGTGCCGCTACTGTGCCTATGTCGCTATCTCTTGATGCTACTGTGGCAATATTGTTTGTCGGGCTAATCTGACCAGCTACAGTGTTTACATTTGTTTGGTTAGAAGATGTAAGGGTTAGCTGTCGCCACTGTGTGTTTGTCAGGTCATAGACCTTCATAATGTCGTTAGTAGTGTCAAAGTACAACGCACCGTCAATCAGTGCATTACCGTCATTATCGACTGTCGGATCTGTAGCTTTTGCCCCAAGGAAGCGATCATCGAATGTATCCAAAGCTGTTTCAGCCGCTGCCTGTGCAGTTTCCGCTGCTGTTTGCGCTGTTTCGGCAGCAGTCTTCGCTGTTTCCGCACCTGTCTTTGCAGTTTCTGCCCCTGTCTTGGCTGTTTCGGCTGCTGTCTGAGCAGTCTCGGCATTTGTTTCGGCGGTTTCAGCAGCAGTCTGGGCTGTCTGTGCAGATGTAGCACTTGCAGCCGCATTAGTCGCACTGGTAGCCGCAGATACGGCATCTACAACCAACTCAAAGTGGTCAGTGTCTGTAAGCAAATCACCAACTACAGAAGCAGCTACACAAATATAAACATTGTTAAGTTCTGCTGCTGTGGTGGACTTGATAAGGTCACGCTCTTTATATGCAGCCGTTGTGATTGTGGCATCAGTGCCTTGATATGTGCCAATCTCTTGAGTAACAGCCAACTCACCGCTGCTGTCAAACGCCAAGATTTTATCTGCACGATCTGTTGAACCCACAGTAAATTCTGTAGATGTCATAGTGTTTGTGCGTGAGATCTTAATAGAACGGTCAAGTTCTTCCTGCTGTTCCTGTACCATAAAGGTCAGTTTGTCTAACGCTTCTTCGTGTGTTTCAGCAGGGAATGGATCGTTTGGAGTATAGTCAGTAGTTTGTGTTTGCGCTGATGTACGGCGAATTACAACTGTTTCGCCTGATGCTGGGGCTGTGACAAAAGTGACGTTACCGCCGTTAGCATTGCCAACACCTGATACAGTATAGTTAGTTGTGATGGTTTGCACGGACTCAGCACCAGTAGAGTCTGTACGTTTGATGACTACCAGATCACTAGCATTGAACACTTTAAATGTGTATGCGAATACCGTGGTAGATCCGTCACCACTATATGATACTTTTGTTGTTGTGCTACTAACTGTCATATCTTTACTCCAACGCTAAACTAATATAACACTTTTTTTTGCTCATTAAAAGTTACTACTCTTCACCCAAAGACAGGTATGTATCCAAAGCGTTTTTGGCTATATCAATCTGCGTTTGGTACAACTCATCAATTAGCTGCCTTTTATCTTCAGCAGAAATGTCGTTGTTGATATATGTCATCCGTATTAGTTTGCGGATATTAGACATGGCTTCTTTAGCACCCTTGAGTGCAATAAGATCAAAATCTGCATTTCTTGCTAATCTGCCGATCTCAGCAAAGTTGCCTTCTTTCTCCAGCTTATCAAGCGTTGCAAACAACCCATCCATCTTACGTGTCTTTTTGTAGAAGCGTGAAATATATTCTGATGAACCTTTTGGGTTTCTTGACAAAAACGCCTTAATAACTGGTAAGTCTTCTAAACGTGTTGCTGGTGGTACTTCTTCTACCACATCAGCTTGGCGCAAGCCATAATCTGCAACCTGTATAGCGTATCTACCAAGTGTTCCTGTCCAGTTTTGAACAACATTGTCAATTTTGGCAGGACTACCCATGCGTCCACCAGTAATCTCATCCATGGTAGCACCAATAAGTTTGGCTGTTTCACTTGTATATTCGTTATACTGATACCTTGGCAGCATATTTTCTGTGCCATACGGAATAATTGGCAGATTTGTAAACAGGCTTTCGTTGTACTTTGACTCAATGTATGGCTTTGCTACGTCAGGGATTGGCGCAAGCCCACTCAAGTTAGTGGTAACAAAATCAGAAATGCTGTCCATATAAGCATCAGCACTGCCATCATTCTTACCTTCAAGCCAAGACTTACCCCATGTCAAAGCCCTTTCAGGTACTGTGCCAAACAGCAACCCTAGCTCAAATGGCTTGGGGATGCGATAAATAGTGTAGTCATTATCATCTTTATAAAGTTCGTCACCAATGCCGATTTCTGGTGTAATAATGTGCCAGAACAAGTCTTTTTCCCACTGTGGAAGTTGCTTGTAACGCTCATCATCATGGTTTAACCACCACAACACAATTGATGGTAATGTAATATATGTTGTAACTTTCAGCATGGTTTGCGCTGGTTTACGCTTAAAGGCATCGTAAATCTTGGCATAACCTTGCAGTCTTGCGTTGAAGAAAGCAGACATCATATTAACTGCCTGTATCTTTGACCCAATCCTCGCAAAATCCATCAAGTCACGACTTTCGTAACCAGAAGCCTCTAAGATGTCTCTATCAGTCCATTCTTTACCTTCACGCTGCTTTTGCCTTTTAAGTGAAGTCATACTTCTTTGGAAGTTGCCAACCCTTGTGGTGTTTTCTGTTACTTCAGCCATAACACGCAAAAGTTCAAGTGGATTGCTAATCTGGTTACGCACCTTGCCAGCAGTCAAAAACTTTTTAACATCTTTCTGAAAGTACGTTCTATCCAAACTTTGAATAGAAGACTGCATAGCACCAGACTTTGCCCACTCTTGGTAGACGTTATCCTGTTTTAAAACGTGCCAGAAGCCCTGCCCTGAGTGCAAGAAAGGTATAAAGTTTCTATCTGATACAATCGCGGAGTTTACAGTATCTCTGTTAAAGTTACGTAGCATAAAGTCAGGAGCAAGTGTTGACCCAGCACGTAGAACCCTAGAAGGCACTGATGCCATCTTTACAATCAAACCTGCCTGATACCTGTTTGTACCACGGAACGCTTCTTGTAAGTCCTTACCAACTTCCCAAATTTCTTTTTTGCCATTACGGAAAATAGCAATCTGCGTGTCACTAACAATCCCATGCTCACGTCTAAAGACTGATATACCGTCTGCAAACTCAGGACTGATTGGTGAATCAAAAGCCTTTTGCATTTCGCTGGCCTTGACGTTTGTGATCTTCATCGCAGCTTCAGCCTTTTGAACATCTGGGAAAAGTTCAGGGGCTTTCTCTACCATTTCGATGAAGTCTACAAATGACTTGTTTCTTTCAGCAATAACCACATGGTGCATTGTATTGTTCACAATGCTTTCAAGTGGATTAAAAATCGGCTGTTCACCACCACGCATCTTTTTGTAAGGGTTGAATACCGCTTTACCAAAGGCAGCGTTTTTATCTTTGACGGATGGATCTAAAACTCTAAAGAACGGTACATAGTCTTGGTTTGCCTCTTTCATAGAGTCAGCATCTTTTTTAGCAATGATGCCAGAGTCAACCATGTAGTCTACTATCCTGTTCTGATAGTCTACAATCTCCTTTTGCATCACACCAAACTGCCCATCCAACTCTTTGACAACTTGCCTTGCCGACTCGATAGGGAAACCTGTATCCATACCTTGGTCTGCTTTTTCTATGGCACGTTTTGCAATAAGATAAGCAATAGCGTTTTTATAATCCTTTTCGTTCTTGATAGGCGCAACCACCTCAAACAAAGACTTTCCGTTTCTTTGCAGTGTTTTGAAGTCAAGTGTGCCATTGCTCAAGAAAAAGTCAGCACGGTTTTCCATGCCAGCTTGTATTCTCGCTGATTGATATGGTGAAACTAAACCTACGTCTACCCCAGCCTTTCTAGCCCTTTCGACTTCAACATGGATAGGGTGAAGTTTATCTAAGAAGGTTGTGACAAACTGGTTCTTAAAGTCTTTCATAAAAGACCCTTTGTCAGTTGGAGCGTCAACAACAACTTTTGCAGTTATCTCATTGACAGCATCTGATGCTTCGGTTTCACGGAATTTACGCTGCATAGATGTCTCTTTAGGCGCAGCAACCTCTGGTTCTGGCACATCTACTACAGGGGCATCTTCAACTTGTGTTGGGGCTTCTGGTTCAACAGGTGGGGTTGCAGCCTCTGCTACAGTTGCATCATTCTCAAACGTGTCAGGCAGTATTTCATCAGGACGTGGTTCTTTGCGGAAGTTCTTAATGTTTTTGCTAAGTACATCCTCAATCATTGTTCCGTCATTTATAACGTCTTCAACAATTTCCGCTGGGCTTTTGTTTACTTTCTTAGAACGCTCAAGCGTCATTGCTTGCAAGTTTGTTCCTGCATCAACACCACCTAGTGTTGCGCCAATCAAAAAGGTTTGTATCCATTCGTCTTTAGTCGGCAACTTTTGATTTACAGCAGCAGCAAGCCCCTCATAAGCAACGGCCTCTGTCGCGTATATACCGCCTCTTGATGTAATACCAAGTAGCCTTGGCGCACCGTATGCACCTGCCATAATGAAGCCATCTTTAGCACCTTGCTTCATGCCTTCTTTGATAAAGATTCTCCACCAATCGCCAGCGTTATCAACCTTACCTTGTTGCAGGGCTGTCATATATGTAGTTTTGAGTGAGCTATTGATGAAACCTGCACCAAATGCACCAGCATAAGGGTTGCCGCCAGTAGCAGCAGTGGTTGCTGCACCGCCAGCAATATAGATAGGCAAATCAGATCCAATAGTCGTTATACCTTCTACAAAACGCTCAAGATGCCCTGTGTCTCTTGGTTCTGGTGACATGGCATCCACAACCTTTTGGATGTCTTTGTCATCGCCAAAATGGTACACACGCGCAAGGTTTGCTGTTGATTTGCCAATACCTCTTTCAAAATATTTACCAAACTCAGCCTCATCGCCAACCATAGAATACTGAAAACTATCTATAGCCTCATCGCGCATTTCAGAGATTTCTTCAACACTTTTGCCTTGAACATTGTCAATGGCTTTGCTGTAAAAGTCACCACTAGACTTAAAAGAGTCCGAAACTCTTTGCCAATATGATCTGATAGGTTCGACTACCTCTGGATCATCATCAGTTACAACACCAAGCCAATCTTGAATATCTGTGTCAGTAGCCCCAGAGACTTTGAGTTTTTCAACTTCTGATCTTGTCCAAGCATCAATCTCATCTTGGTTTGCCCCAGACACCCTCAGTCGTTCAACAGTTTCCTGATATGTACTCATAATTTACTGACTTCTAATTTGTGATTTCAACACTTTATATTGTTCATACTTAGATTGAGAGCCTTCATAATAATCTTTATATGTATCACTATTAACCCAATCATCCATGCTCATATCTGCTGGCTTTTGTGGTGGCTCAAGATCAGCGGGGATTTGTCCGTCTTCCAGCTCAGGCTCTTTGTATGAGTTTGTGATGGTTTCGATCTGCTCCCTAAATGTTAGAGCAAACTTTTCGGGGTCTTTAAATATGTAATCTGGATGACGTGGATCTACCAAGTCTCTTGGATTTTTACCATCTTGAATAGCTTTTCTATAGCGTTCATTCATAATTACTTCAAACTCATAAAATCTTCCTTCTGCGCCAATATCAAGAGATTGCAATGATTTGTTACCTTTGATTAAATCTTCATTCGATTTTAACCAGTTGTTAAAAATCTTATCGTTTTGTGCATCTACAGCCGCTTCACTGCTTTCACTGGCTTTTTCACGTGTGTTTAAAAGTTTTTGCAACTCATCATAATCTTTAAAACCAAGACCGTTTTCTATTTCACCAGCACGTTCCATAAGGTTCTTACCTTCTTTGAAACTTACCTGACCTGCAAATCCTTCCTGACCAACTTCATTTGGCAAGGTAAATGGCTGCGTAATTGATGTGATTTGATCTGTCAAAATAGCGTTTTTAGTTTTGATATATGTTGTTGGGCTGGACTGTGTAAGCACATTACCCTTCATGCGCTTATCCAACATTTCTAGCAAACCATCACGCAATCTTTCACCATCTGCACCTTCAAAAGTTGCATTAGTGATTTCAGCCACACTTGGCACATTTGATGAACTGTCAAAGGATAAAATTCTGTCTGAAAGATTTTGATATGTTTCTTCGTTAGCTTCTTTGGTTCTACGATCTTGTACATAATTTTCAAAGCGCAATTCTTGTTCCATGTTTTTGGCTTGCTTTTCAACAGCATCAATATACTGCTTTTTGCCAACATCATCTAAATCGTCATACATTGCTTGTAGATTCGGATTGTCTTTAAAAGCATCCTCAGACAGCATTTGCTCTACAACACTATCAATCTGCTCTTTGCTTGTAATCTCTGTGCCAATAACATCCAGTGACATATTGCTGGTAAGTGTAGCAATGTTTTGATTTCTTACACGCTCTCTTGCAGCCTTTACATCGGGCCGTAAAGATTTTAGATCTGCATCAGTCAGGTTTTTAGACATTTCAATCAGGTTTTCGACACCATCAACATCAGCAAGTGTATCAGCCGCATTAATTGACTTTTGCACTGTGCGTAGTTCAACCTGATTTTCCACAAATTGTGGTGTGTACTTGCCAATATCTAAATCATTAACGATAGCATCATTGGTGCGTTGCTTAATCTTATTTTCAATAGCAACGCGATCTGGGTGCATCATTGGCAGATTGGCAATAGTATCAATGTCATTATCAGTCAAAGATTGAAAGTTTGAACTTGCTATATTTTGCCCACGTGTGTAAGCGGCTGATTTGCCAGATACGTTAATCCTGCCAAACTCAGGTGCAAGTTTTGAAATGATTGAGTTTGCCTGACTTTCAGTTAAACCACGTGTTTTGATACGATCTATAAAACTATTCTGAAAAGTTTCCCAGTTGCCTTGATATACTTCGTGATCAGTATCTTTGTTGTTCAAGTTAAAAGCATTACCTTCGTCTTGTAGACGCAAAAACTCTTCAGCATAAACACTGTCTGCTTCACGCTGTTTTACCTGCTGACCAAATTCAAATGATACTTGACTTGCTTTATCAAAAAAAGATGCCCTTGCACGATCAGCTGCTGTTAAAGCCTGTATGCTTGCTCTAGGTGAAAGTTGCCCTGTGGCAAGCGGTACTGCTGATCCTAATCCTTGATTATATAAAGGTATCTTTGGCATATCTTAACTCATCAATGTTGCTGCTTTAGTGCCGCCTTGTATCAAACTACCAAGAGCTTGATATTTAAAAGCAGTTGCTTGTGCATTTGCTTGCATACGTTGCAATCCAGCCTCTGCTTCTTTATTTGCTTCCTCAATGCTGCCAGCCTCACGGACTCTAATCGCATCATATTCAGTGTTTATAAAAGTATCAAACAAGGCGTTCAAAGGTGAACCTTCCATTGTGATACCAGACTTTGATACTGCTACTGTCTGTGAACCAACAAGACGTTCTGCCTGTTTACGTAAAAGACGTTCTTTGTCACGTGTTGCACGTTGAATAAGAACCTTTTCATTTTCTGCTATCTTGGCATTATATTCACCAATCTTTTTAGCGTTTCTTGCAGCAGCCATGTTGCCCTTGAAGCCCATGACACCAGAAGCACCCGCACCTATTGCAGCAAGTGTAATCGGATCTACCATCAGTTTACCTTTGCATATCGCGCATAATCAGAGCCATCAGGCCCATATTTTTGCATGATACCTTCTTCTTTGAAGCCCATCCAATGTACAAAACGAAGGGCTGTTTGATCTTTTAATGAAACAGCAGCTTGCAATCTTTTGTAGTTATGTTCTTCTTGGATTACGTCAAACATAATATTAGTCCATTTTGCAACCGTATGCGGCTTTGTAAAACCCTGCTTTGAAATTACCAACCATGCTTCACCAACACCATCCCACATATTATGTACACCACCTATACCTAGGATAACATTATTGTCCATCAGTGTATATCCAACAATCTCTTTATCGTTAGATAGTGCATCCCTGCTTATATCTGTAAGATCATATGGCACTTCAATTTGGTAAACATGATCCTTTTTGTATTTAACTATATTAGGCATCAAAAGTATTTGATCTCCGCATAATTGCTAATACTGTCATTGGCAACGGCTGTGTCTGTCTAATCACAACCCTTGCATCGTTCTCATACCCAGATGGGAATGTAATCTCTTTGTCGCCTGTGAACATAGGCACGGCTTCATCCATAGCCATGCTGGAGTCACGGAAGGGGATACGATCAAGATTATTAGTATCTGGGCCTAGTTCAGCACCTACAGTGTCCAAGAAACGTGCTGTTACGCCGTGAATACGCTTGATCTTGCCTTGTGCAGAACCATCATCCGCACCTGCTTCTAGGCGTAGCGTTTCAATCAGACTGTTATAACTGTAGCCAATATGTACTTTGCTTGCGCTTCTATCCAAAGTAATTACACCACCAGATACAGTTTTATCTGCATGGGCAGAACCATCGGCAAGAATAGACACTTCTTCACCTTCAAGGTGATTTAGACCACTGACTGTTGTTGTAGCTGACCCATCGTATGTCAGGCCACTATCTACAAAGAACGCATCTTCTACAGATGTGCCAAAGAATACAGGCATCAGGAAACAGATATGGCGCACGGTGCTGCCATCAATAGTGCGTTTGACTGACAGGTACACCTGATCTTCTGCACCCGATGGAATAGAGGTAATGGACTCAACGACACCATCACCACCCATAGGATGCTCATGCCACCCAATAGAATTATTAGCACGATCATATGTCAGGCCAACCAAGTCACCATCGCTACGAACAAACCATAAGATAAGTTCTGGTTCTTGTTGCCATACCATGTCAGTCAAACCACCCCTTGCAATATGTTCTGCAAGGATTGACAAGTCGATACCTAGCAAGCCATCAGTATCCAAGTCAAATGTGATTTCTTTTACTTTCTCGCCGCCCTTCTGGATAAGGATAGTTGAGTTACCAGCACGTACTGGTTTTACATCGCCAGATCCAAATGTAGTTTCACGCAATACGTTTACGTTTGTAGGTGTTACGGCCTGTGATCCAGTACCACCAGATAGTGTAAACTCTGATGATGTGGTCAAGATCTGCAAGAAACGTGCAGGTAGCAGGTGTTTGATTACGTTTACCTGATCTGATGCAATAGTGATGTTGATAGCACCGTCATCTACAGTGCTTGGGGTATGGTTTTCAAAGTCTGCTGACTTAGACCCAAAGATAGACTGTGGCCTACCGATTGTACCAGCAAAGAACAAACGCTCTTCATAGAAAGCAACAGCACGTGGGAAACCCTGATCACCACCAAATGCACCTAATGACCAACGTGTAGTAGCATTTGCAGATCCAACTCCACTATCAGGTAATCGTGAGTTACCATATTGATCTTCATGAACAGTAGCAGTTACGCTAGTCGCGCTAGTAAATGCAGTGATCTCAACATGACCATGTTCATCATGCAGGTATTCCCAATCAATATCACCATAGGTTTCTGTGCCTGTAAGATGCACAGGCGGTGTGTTTCCTGATGTTTGTGTGCTGCCAGTTACCTGTTGGTAAACATGACCGTTGTACCGCACTGTAGCATCATCGGCATAGCTTGTTTCTGCTGCCCATTCGTCATGCTCAATCTCTAGCACTTCACGGAAGCGAATATAACGACCAACATCATCACTGCTAAATGTATTGGCAGATGCTGTAATAGTTACAGAACCAGTGTTAGCAGAGGCATAGAGGGTTGTGCTTGTATCGTTTTCATCAAGCCATGGCCCATCAATAAAGTCGATGTCTGTTAGCGTCCATGATGTATGTGATGTACGTATAAGCTTGGCTGGTTCATGATCTTTGTGTGCCAAGTACAGCACGTCAGCAGACTGAGCATAGTTAATTTCAAAGATGTCTGATGCAGAATATGTGGTTGTAACTTCCACAATCTTTCCGACCTTGCCACCAGATGAATATGCTGCGAAGGCAGAACCATCTATACCAGACAATTCAAAAGTATTTGTAGTTTTATTTGCGACAGTAAACTCACGGTTGTTCAACTCAACCATGCCAGCAACTTCGGTGATATATACACGATCACCATTGCTGTAGCCGTGTGCATTTGCTGTGATGACAACAGGATCTGCGGCGGTAGCACCTGTAATGTCCACCTGTGTTTCCGTCACAATACCGCCATCTTTGAAGATGCGGATGTAGTTTTCACCAAACTCTAGGACATATGCCTGTACATCTGAAAACTCAAAGTGGATTAAACGTACCTTGCCACCATCTTTTGATGTGCCAGCATAGTAAGAACCAGTACGCCTTGTTACACCACCCTGCGGAAAGGTTAGCATATTGGTCAGCGTCTGGGCTGCTTCGTTATATTTTTGTAGATCGACACGGCCTTCAAGTCGTGGTGAAAATGCCCCTGATCTAAAGTTCGTCAGAATAGTAGATACACGAGCCATTTTAGTACCTTATGTTTACAAAAGTATCTGCCTGTATTTGATCTGGATAGCCTTCCATTGCGTCCATAGACCGTGCAAGACGCACCTGCTGCTCATACAGCGCAAACATGGACTGAGATACACCATTACTACCTGTGATGGCGTAAGCAGTCTCTGCGGCTAGTTTATGAGCGATTGTGCTAGATAATAGGCTATCGTATTGCTCTGTGTCCGTTTGACGGAAGATATATACGATTTTACAAGTGCCTTCGTTAGAAAGGATCTTTCTGCCTTCGATCTTATACATAACAGTGCTGTCGTATGCAGCAATCTCATTGTTTACTGTTGAGTTCCAGAATGACAGGACACGCAAACAATATGGATCGGTGGGCAGTGTAAATTGATTGGCAAACCCAAATGCAGGAGCATCTGCGTCTTTAGCAAGTGTAGCGCGGTTGATAGCGCAGTTCCATGGATGGGATCTTAGAACCTGATCACGCACCGTATCAAAACGGCGGTTACACAATCTTGCTTCCTTGGAGTTTTCGGTCAGCGCAGTGATAGTTGCTGCACCCAGCAAATCCATTGCTTCATTACAAATATCAACAACAGATGGCATCCGTATCTCCTTACAAGAAAGAAGGGGCGGCGAACCGCCCCAACTATATTAGTCTACAACGTAGTACATTGTCAGTTCGACAGTACCAGTGCCAGCAGCACCGCCCATGCTAACGGTTACAGGATAACCGCTATCATCAGCGTCTACTTCAGTGCCAGAACCCAAAGCCAGAGTCGCAGCAACGTCTACCTTTTGGGCAGATGTTGAAGCGGCAGCAGCCTTAAACTCGTCACCGTCTGCTGCAACAGCAGTACCAGCGGCATTGTTGTATGCGCCGTGGCCTACAGACAATGTTGTTGATGCACCCATCGCATCATGAGCAAGTTGACCATGAAGAATCCGTGCGCCATCTGGCAAAATGAACATTTCGATGACATCGCCTGATGCCAAAGAAGATGCTTCATATGTGCCATGAGCTACACGAACACGTCCACCCATTTCATTGGGCTTGTTCATGACGACAGGAGTTGCACGTGAATTAGTGCGTTGTGCTGAATAAACAGTAGCCATAATTCAATCTCCTCTTAGCTTTCATCACATAGGATTTGGACGATCTTTTCTTCTTCCATGCGAGTAGCACCAACGCTCATGCAGTAGTACACCTGAGTCGCGTAGCCTTTGTCGGCACGTTCATCAATGCGAGCATTTACGTCTTTACCAATCGCTAGAGCAAGACCATCTTCAGCCCATGCAAAGCAAGTACGGTTATCGCCAGACTTGGCAAGGCGGTTAGTCATGATGAATTCAAAACCCATAAACTGAGTTACTTCACCTTGAACCAAAGCCTTAACAGTGTTGAAGTCTGATGATGTTACGTTTGTATCACCAAGCAGTGCTTCAATCTGATCTGGGCCACAAGCGATGTAGCGGTTGATTGATGGATCAACATCAGCCAAGTCCAGCTTCTTTTTTGCTTCACGCAGCTTGGCTACAGTCAAGTCTGTACCACCAGCGGCGATCTGCTGTGCAGCAGGAAGGGCTGTTGAGGTTGAACCAGTTTCACCTGTGAACGCTGTGCCAGTAGCAGCAGCGATGATCTCATCATCCATGGCACGACCCATAGCAGCGGCAGCAGCCATTGCATATGAAGAAGTTGGATCAATGAGCATACGAATCTTGTCCTGATCATCAATCAGATCTGCATATTCGTAATCAACAAGTGACACCCTACGGCGAGCGTGTGGTGTATCCATTTGTGGTGTGTCGGCGTGGCGTGTTGTGCGCTTAGTCGCTGTTGCCAAACCAACCTGATCAAAGAAGGCATTCTTACCAGTCATGCTTTCTACACGTACCGCATCACGCAGACGAGAACCCATCTGCTGTGATAGCATCTGCACGTTTGCAGAATACTGCTGGACAAATGCCGTATTAATTTGAGTAGACATAATCTACCTCCTTGTTACGGTTACATTTGAAGTTGCGGTACGCTACCCGACTGTACGGACGTTCCTAGCGTTTCTAGGCTGCTTTGCCTCATCGTCTTTCCGACTGTCAGCAGGACGTTTACCGCTACCCTGCGTAACCCACTTGTAGTATTCATCTGCAAGTTTCGATGGTTGTAGTATATCACGTTGTGTGCCAAATTCAACAGCAAGTCGCAAACACTCCATACGAAGTTCAATATCAGTTACATTGTTAGTCATGGAGCATACTCATTAACTCTTGCATACGATCAATAGCCGCTTGTCTACCAACGGCATTTTTTCTATCCCAATAGGCATGAGTCTTATCATTCATGATAGAATCAATCTCAGCTTGTGCCTGTTTAGGTGTCAATGCACGATTTTGTGTAGCTTCACCAATTGTATCTTCTGATGTTGCTGACTGTTTAAACTCTGCAATGTTTGCAAATGCTTTGATAAACTCTGGATGATTGCCAATTAATGTGCCATCAGCCAACTGCATCTCAAGCATATCTTCAGCACCAAAGTCACGGAATACGTTTTTGGCATCCATGATCTTTTGATCATATGCCTTGCCCCATTCCTGCCGTAATGTTGCCTCAGTTTCGGCTGCTTGTGCCTCGACATCTACCTGCATTCCTTGTGCTGTTTGCTCAATAGATGACTTGTAATAGTCAAGGATGCCTTCCGCTTGTTGCGGTGACAGGCGTAGCTTATGTGCCAGTTCTGAATAATCAGCGGCAACTTGCTCATCAATGATGTTGCCATCTGCTTTGATCTCATAACCCTCTGGTGACTCTGGACGACCCAAACGGCTGTAGATGCTGTCAAGGTCTTCATCTGTAGGGTTTGCTGGGATTGGAAGTTTATCCGCACCGATAAGTCTCTGTGCGTTTACAAATGAACGTGCCAAGTTTTCTACATCCTTGATAGGTGCAAGGCTTGGATGTTCACGGATTTCATCTGGCAAAGAAGTTAAGAAGTCGTTACCAGAACCGCCTTGTGCTACTTCTGCTGGAGTTTCCAACGGCGCAGTAGGCTGGTCTACCTGTTCGGCTACTTGTTCAGACATTACTATTCCTCATTTAACATATTGTGGATATGAAGGATAACTAGACGTTTACCCTCCTCGAAAGCTGTGGCATGAGCATCGCCAGCCACATAGCTTGAGATGTGCATATTGCACCGCTTCTCAAGATCTTGAAGTACGTGTTTACCTGAGTTATCGCCAAACGTATCCTGATACATACGGCGCAGTTCTTTGATGTCTTTCATTAGTCTCCTACCATCCTAACTGCTTGTGCAGCTTGGGCGGCAGTGTAGACATCTTCCTGTTCTTGTTGACGTTGCATCTGTTCTTGCTGCATTGCCGCACGTTGCTGACGTTCTTGATTAATCTGTGACTGTGATTTCAACACATCCTTTGGTACACCAAGCGAGTCTGTGACGTGGTTTACAAGACCATCTGGGTCTAGGTGATCCCCTACAGGCAGTGACTGCGATAGTGGCAACAGGATCTCAAGAGCCTTCATTGTATTGTTGAGGCTGCTTGACTTCTGTGCTTTTGCTAGTGGTGAAACGTATTCAATATCTACATCACGTCCTTGCAGAACCTCTGGGGCTGGTGCAAGCATTTCGCTACGCAGCATTAGGGCAAAGACGCGATCAATAAGTGGACGTAGCATCTCATTCATCAAACGACCCAGAACAGGGCCAATGACACGCATACGCTCTTCCTGCCGCTGAATAACCTCTGTGGCAGTCATGTTAGGTGTAGAGCCTGATAGCAACTGATCAACGTAGAACGCTGACCTAATAGCCGCACGGCGTTGTTCTTCCATTTGCAGACCGATAGGAATGTTTGCGCCGACATTCAATGGCTGGATCATCTCGCGTGTGCCAGAACGGAAGAAGTTTAGGCCGTTAGGTTCTGTGCGGATAGGCAACATGAACCCATCATCAGGCACTAACAACGGTGGGCTAATCATCTTCTGTGCTGCTTCAATAATAGTTTTTGACATCAAGTTAAGCATCTTAACGTCTGGCAAAGCAGTCATGGCAGGTGATCGACCCATAACTTCTGATGTTGATTTTAAGAAACGTGGTGTGACATACGGCATCTCTTCAAAGCCGCCCTCAGACATAAGCATCTTTGTTTCCATGCAGATATACATAGAAGCGTATGGCATATTCTTGTTGTCAATTTTTGTAGGGTCACGATCATTACGTGGAACAACAGCGTGTAAGATTTCTACTTCTTCATCAGGTTTCTTTTCAAACTTGCGCTGAATAAACTCACTGACATTCTCAATGCCAAACCGCTGTACAGCCTGACGTGCTGGTAGTTTGTATTTACGGAATACACTATCAACAATACCAAACTGGTCTTCAGAGATTACATATTCGCTGATGTGGCGTGTGCTGAACCGCAACTCGCCTTTATCCATCTCAACAAACATATTGGCTGTGCCAAACACAACCAGATCAACGTACAGTTCATGTGCTTCAGTCTCAAAGTTAGACTGATTAAATGCACGGATCATGCGCTTGCTGCTGTCTTCTAACCATCGTTGGACTTGTTCATCACGACCAATATCGGTGTCTTTCATGGCTAGATGAAACCATGGTGTAGCACCGCTGGTAAGCATACCGTGTAAAGATGCAGACAAAAGATCAACGGACTGCAATGCAGTACCGTCAAAGATTTGTTCCATCCGCTTTTCACCTTTAGAACGCTTGCGAACAATGTCTGCCTTGCGTGGCAGCATATAGTCAGCAAGTTCCTGATAGTGGTTATCCCAATTGGCACGGTAGCCTTCAAGGGCTTCAAAGCGAACAATTACATCTTTCACATCCATTGGATTATCCCATCAGTGTAGGTTTAGCAGAAGTCGATGAGGTGTCAGAAGCAAGACCGCCACCAATAATAGTGCTTGGTCTGCCCTTCTTTTTCTTTACCTGCTTCAAAGATTCTTCCGCAAGTGCAGCTGACTTTTCCATATCAATCTGTGTAGGCGGCTCTGGCACTGGAGGTGGAGAAGGCATTTTAGGTGATTTAAATAATGCAGTCATGATGAACCCTTTACTATGCTTTTACTATGCGGTTTCTTTTCAAGGACACCATAACCGCCAAGGATTGTGCCACCGCCACCTTTCTTGAGATAACGGATACGTTTTTTACTGGCCTCAGTATCATCGACTGTATCAAGTAGAACTTCCTCTTCTTCTTCTACTTTTTCTGGCTCTGGTGCAGGACTGCTACCGCCTCCTGTAAGGCCGCCAAGAATAGTTCTAGGAACATCAGCTACTGTTTCTACAGCTTTACTGATTAACTTGATTGGTGCGCGAATAATACTACCCATAATACCCTACCAACTGTGCCAGCCAAACTTACCAGACTCAGATCTTATCCAGTAACAATTATTAAAACCACTTGATGATAACAGATTTTTTATAGTTATAAAAGCATAACGCAAATTACGCTTTGGATCTCGACAACAGAAGTCTATTACCCAAGGTGTGTTTCCGTCACCAAAAAAGCCTTCTAATGGAAACTTACCATTAATTATGTACTTTTGTATATGCTGTTCTTCTGGGAAAGCGAGCGTTGCAAAGAACACTGGTGTTTCATCTCTATCAAATGCACATACTATAAGATCTAATGCTATTGGAATGGATATGTATGGTTCAAAGTTATGGTCTGTATGACTATAAAACTTATCTAAACTCATAAGTTCTGTTACTGCATCATAGCATTTTTTATCTAAATCTACTTCAATCATAGCGTAAAAGGATTGTAATCGTTCATGGCACGTTGTTGCGGTGGCTTTATCATCTGCTGTTTGTTCTCTAGGCCAATAGCCAAATAGCGGAAAGCATCAGCGGCGTGTGATGTGTAGTCGTGTAAAGGACGATCACGGAAGACTTTACGTTTGTCATCCCATTCCTGTCTGTAGCCACGCAGCATTTCAATGCCTGTAGCACAGCGATCTTTGTCAAAGTATGTTCGTGGAAGCAGCATACGTGCCGCATTGATGCCATCGGCTATCTTCATCTTAGGCACAACTCTAAAACGAATACCCAGACTATAAGCAGTCTCAAGACGTGACTTACCGCTGCCCAACTCCTGCACGTTGATGTCGTGTGGGGCAAGGTGATCTCCGTATGAGTAGTCTTTTTGCCGTAATATATCGGCATAGTGGTCAAGGCCAACACCGCTGTTCTCGTAATAGTCTATAATATTAACTGCACCACCACGGAAGATCTGAGCAAACCAAATGGCTGTAGAGTCGTTTACACCAAGATCCCATGCTGTATGCACAGGATAAGCAGGATCGTAAGGGATTCTTGTGATACGCCCATCGTCATCAGCATCTCCAAGAAGTTTTGCATAATACGCTCCTATAATAGCCGCAGTAAACGAACACTCATATTCTTGTTCATACTGCTCTGGAGTCATCTGCTTACGTGCAGCATCCAGTTCTTCTTCTTTAACAATGTTTGTTTCGCTGGCACGTGCAATCTTCCAGTACCACTGGTCAGACCCTTCTTCTACTTCTGACTTGGCTTGCTCCATCAAATCAAAAAAATGATTATGACCAGCAGGAGTTCCCAAGAAAACAGCCGCCCCCTGTCTGTCGGATAGGGCAGGTCTTACAACCTCCCCCCATACCCTAGGGTTCTGCATACCAAACTCATCAAAGATACATAGATCTAAATAAATACCACGCAAGCTGTCAGGGTTCTCAGCAGACAACAGCATCAACCGTGCGCCATTAGGAAAGTCTACACGCAGTTCAGTCTCATTAAAAGATACGTTAGGGACTACACCTGCATAATACTTTACATAATCCCAAGCAATACGCTTGGCCTGTGTAAACGTAGGCGCAACAAAAGC
>ERZ869936.1173-NODE-1173-length-19930-cov-4.655145_pt1 | contig 19930 bp, 18 predicted proteins | sample MGYA00520876_ERZ869936 | MGnify/ENA primary metagenome ERZ869936 (study PRJEB32218, sample SAMN09650985) | biofilter metagenome | isolation source: enrty point of leading RO module | place: Saudi Arabia: Thuwal, RO plant located on Red Sea | collected 2016-02-17 ...
CGGGCACTGGTTCAACTACCTTGAGTGACCACGATGCTGGCCAGGTTGATAATGCGTTTAACTTCCAGAACCAAACCAATGAAGCACTCTTTGCTTTCAAACTAACCCCAAATTCAGGCAATGCCACTGTGACACGTACCGAACTGACCCTCTCTGGAGCACGAAAGGTGAATGTTGGTGACTTCTCTAATATTCGGCTCTATGCCGACAATGACAACGACGCAGAATATGACGCAGGCGACACACTTATTGATGGTAGTGGCGTAATGTCACTTAGTGGCACCAATGGTGATATTCTCTTCAACACTGACTATCTACTTACTACTGCCACCAATTATGTCGTGGTCGCTGACTGGAACGCTCCGGAACGGAATACCTTCCTCACTATAGATTTACATAGCGATAGACTTACCTTGTTAGACAGTAACGGCGGCGTAGCGGTACTTGGTGGAACTGACCGAGTACAACATGACCGAAGTTTCTATAGTGGAGGTAATGGCACGGGCCAAGCTGATTTCACACCACCAGCCGGACAAGGCGTAGAAAGTGGTGGCGGTGAAGAAGCCGGCGAGCTTATTGGTAATGATCCTGACTATAATTGGCCATCAAGCCAGAGTGGTGCTTGGAGTAATGGAGATAATGCAATAGATGAAACTGATGGTACGTATACAACAGACAACTCATCAGCTGCACACCAATTTAGTAACCATAGTTTTGGTGTTAATCCGACAAACGTCATTGACGGTATTGAAGTGCGTCTAGAAGTATCTGGCACAACCGCAGCAGGTGATATAGCAGTTGACCTTTCATGGGATGGTGGTACAAGCTGGACGAGCACCAAGACAACACCAACACTTACAACCAGTGATGTTGTGGTGACCTTAGGTGGTGCTACTGACACGTGGGGCAGAGCCTGGGTGGTGAGTGAGTTTAGTGACGCTAATTTCAGAGTGAGACTAACTGGCAATCCATCTAGTAACACTGTTCGATTAGACGCTATCCAGGTGCGCATATATAACCGAGATACTGGCGGTGGCGGAGGCGGCGGTGGAGCTATATAGTTTTAAACCCAAGTTATAAACCTTAAGTACAACATATTAAATGTGGAGGTCCGACCTCCACATTTAGAACAGCGGCGAACAAGATATGAAATGAAAAAGTGGAGGCCAGGCCTCCACTTTTTAACTGCGACTATTTGAACCCTAATTGAGCTTTATCGGTAGAGGTGTCGTTGCATTCGGTACCGTCGCTTCATCATGATGCAGCTCTTCGGGGAGCTTTCCTGGTTTTCGTAGGTAGATAACTGGAATCAACACCAAGGTAATAAAGACTGAGAACACCAGGCCGAACATCACAGCATACGCTAGTGGTGACCACAGGTCGCCCGCGTAGGTTAGTGGAATCATACCAATTACCGTGGTGATAGTGGTAAGAAGAATCGGACGCAAGCGGTTCCCAGCAGCATCAATCACGATTGTTTTGATATTTCGCTTAGGGAACTTGCGGCGCATCTGATTCATCATGTCGATGAGGAGGATTGAGTTGTTCACGACAATACCCGAGAGTGCAATGAAGCCCATAATTGACGGGAAGGAGAGTGAACTCCCAGTCAACGCCAATCCAGACATGATTCCAATCAATGAGAATGGCAGAATCGAGAGCACGTATCGAGTGTGCAGATATGAGTTGAATTGGAGAGTCAGAATAGCAATCATCAACACGACACCCACGATAAGCGCCAAGAGCATCTCAATGAAGGCTTGGTTGGACTCATCAGTCTCGCCACCACCAGTACTAATCGTGATATCGTCGGTGATATTGAGTTCACTCTGAATACGAGCCATTGCTTCCATCTGGGCTTCACGGGCGTTACCCTCAGCGGTCACATCAGCGGTGACAGTTACAACCCGCTTGTTGTCCTCGTGAGAAATAACTGAGCTTGATTCACGTAGTGATACATTCACGAGTTCAGAGAGTGGCACCGGACCAACCGCAGTTGGGACAGAAATCTGCTGCACCGCATCAATCGTTGTTACATTAGTGGTATCACTTTCGACCCGCTCGCTGTTATCAATGTTGAGTTTGACGACGACATTAATATCATCGTCAAGCGTCGTGAGCGAAGTAGCATCGCTCCCAAAAACAGCCGTGCGAGCCAACTGAGACACAGTAAGTGGATTGACACCAAGTGCGGCCGCTTTCTCACGGTCGAGCTCAAGTACAAACTTAGTATTGTTGTTATTGGTGCTCGTTTTTACGTTGGTGGTGTGTGGGACTGACTTAAAGATAGCAGCCGCATCATTGGCGAGCTCTGTCAATGCAGTCAGGTCATCACCCAAGAACTTCACAATAATCGCTGCACCGGTTGGTGGGCCATCACTTGGTTGATTGACGGTCACCTTAAAATCACGAATGACCGACAGTTCAGTGCGTAAATGATCAACCACTTCTGTACTAGTTCGCTCCCGGTCTTTATCAAGCACAATAAAGATATTACCGAGCTTCTCACCAGTGCCACCAGAACCAAACTCGTTACCACTACCAACCGTTACCGTAAACAGCTCAATGTCAGGTTCGTCGTAGAGGAATTCTTCAACACGACGGATACCGATGTCAGTTACTTCTTTAGTGGTACCTTCTGGTTGTTCAACTTCAATAATGACGTAGTCGACATCACTTTGCTCGAAGAAGACCACCTTGATGAGACTAAATTCAGGCAAGAAGGTAAAGGCAGCAATCATCGCGACACCAACACTGAGGGCAGTGGTGACAAACCACAGACCAACCGCAGCCAAGAACTTTGTAAATGGCTTGAAGCTCAATCGTTCAACCAAGCGGTAGCGCCAGCGGTAGGTGAAATACACCAACACCCCAGCAATCACACCGGCCAACACATTGAAGGTCAGGAAGAGCGAGAAGATAAGCACCGCAGCAATCCCCGCCAAAAACGTGAATTGCCGGTTTTCGTCTTCAAGCATTGGCGTGAGCTTGCGCTTGTACCATTCTTCAAGTTTATGTGCGTTATCTACCTGCCAGCGTTCAAATTTAGTTTCACTGCGACGACGCAAGAAGCCAGATGCCAATAGTGGCAAAATCGCCAGTGAGACAAACATCGACGCAAACAAGAGGAAAATGAGCGTGAACGGAATACTCGAGATAAACTGACCAATCACACCGGTTGTAATAAGCAGACCAGCGAACATCGCCACGGTCGTTAGCGTGCCTGAAATCAATGGGGAAGAGAACTCACGAATGGTTGCCAGGGCAGCCTCACGCTTATCAATATCCGGATGGTCTTTCATCTTGCGATTGATACCCTCGACCATCACAATCGCGGAGTCGACCAAGATACCGATACCAAGAATGAGTGAGAAAAGACTTAAGAAGTTAATCGTATTACCTGAGAAGTAGAGGCCAATAAAACCAAAGAGGAATGAAAGGGGAATCGCCGTACCAGCGAGAAGCCCTTCACGCCAACCAATCGCTACCACCAAAAGGAGGATTACCAAAGTGACCGTTTGTAATCCAGAAGTTGAGAGGCGAATTAAGTCGGTTTTGATGTCTCGTCCTGCATCAAGCACCGTCACTGCTGTCGCGTCAGCCAGAAGACCATTCGGTTCTTGCAGTTCCGCCACGCGAACATTGACCGCGTCAGTAATAGCCGTGATGTCTCCACCTGACTGCTTATACACCGCTAATGTCATTGAATGTTCAGACGGTGTCCCTTCTGTGCTGAGGCGTGAAATTGAACTGGCTGGAGAAAGACCATCAATGACCGTGGCTACGTCACGAATATAAACGGGCTGGCCACCACGAGTGGTGATACCGACGTTAGCAATCTCAGAAGTGTCAGTAATATCACCTTCAAACGCTACGTTGTATGACACACCATCATTTTCAATTTGACCAATGGGGAAGGTGAGATTGGCGCTACGCAGGGCGTTGGTAATATCAGATAGTGAAAGATCGAACTGCGCCAAAGCTGTTTGTTCAACGACGATAGTCACTTCGCGTTCACGCACACCGCTGATTTGTACGCGTGCCACACCGGGGATACGCTCGAGCTCGGTCTCGAGAGAATCAGCGAGCTCGGTCAAACCAAAATCATTAATATCACTTGAAACAGCAATATTCATGACTGGTTGGTCAACAAAGTTAACCTCAGAGACGAAAGAATCCTCGGCATCATCTGGCAACTCGGGCTGCAGCGCATCGACCTCGTCTTTGAGTTCTTGAATAGAATCATCGAGGTCAGCCTCTGCCTCAAACTCAACTACAATTGAAGACACGCCTTCACGTGAGGTTGAAGTAATTTCTGAGACATTATCGAGTCCTGAGAGGCCACGCTCAATCTCGTTGGTGATAAGCGATTCAACGTCAGCCGCAGGCGCACCAGGCAATACCGTAGTGACTACTCCGACTGGAATAATCACTTCCGGAGCTGACTCACGGGGAATGGACAGAATACTGTACGTACCCACGCCAATCAGAGCGATGAGAAAGAGATAGGCGAATTTGTTGTTCTTGATGAAGAATTCCCACATAGCGAGTTAGTTATTCGCGCACAGCTTCTACTTTGAATCCTTCGGTCAGACCACGTGCGTCAAAGACGAATTCAGTTGACGCATCGATACCGGAGATAATCTCAACGTATGAACCGCTGACTGGGCCAAGCTCTACTTGGTTAGCTACGAGCTGTCCGTCCTCTACGGTGAACATAAAGCCATCACGAGCAGTGAACTTCACGGCTGTTAATGGTACCAACATTGGTTGGTTATTCTCGACTGCCTCATCTCCGTCAATTATAGAAGTGATAGTGAGATTAACGGTGTCACCGTTTTGTAGTGACTCACTTTCAGACTGAATCTTCACCTCAATCTTACCGGTGGTTGGGTTAATAGCCGGTGCAATGTTACTAATCACCCCTGGTTCTGTTCCGTCTACCAAGACACTCTGACCAACACTAATACGAGCTCGGTCACGCTCACCAACGAAGGTTGTGATTTCAAGAGCGTTGTTGTTAGCCACCGTCGCAATTGGTGTTTGAACAGAAATAAAGTCTCCAGCATCAACTTCAAGAGTGTTTACGACACCGGCAATTGGGGTGGTGATAATGGTTTTGTTGTAGTTAGCCTGAGCCGCCCGAAGACTTCCAAGTGCCTGCTTAACCGCTGCGTTAGCAGCTGATACATCACCATTGGTACCACCAAGTTGGGCCTGTCGTACCGCATCGTTGGCTTGCTCGAGTGATGTGCTGGTGTTATCAAGCGTCGCGAGGGTAGCAAGAAGAGTGCTTCGTTCGCCAAGCAAGGTGCTGCGTAGTGAAGCAAACTCAGTGCCAGCATACTCATCTGGGTCATTACTCAATACGGCGATGATGGTATCAACCAAACCAAGTACGGTGCGTGTGTTGCTCTCGGCAGTTGCAAGTGCAGCAGCAAGATTACTATCAGTCGTAAGGGTACTAACTTCTGTCTGCCAAGCTGGCAAGGTTGATTGTAGGCCAACACGAGTAGAGTTGAGCGTGCTGGTTTGTGAACCACCATCAATGCGCACACCTGGAATGGCCGCTTGAGGATTAGCATAGATTGTATCGACAGTGTTGTAGAGAACCCCACTGACGGTCGTGTAGGCATTTTGGGTGGCGGTGATAGCGGCTCGTTTAGCATTAAGCTGTGCAGTGAGCGCACTTTCGGTACTGATATCGCTGGTTGCGGCGGCCGCCTGAGCTGCCTCATACGCACCTTCAGCCTGAAGTAACGCCGCCCGCTGTGAAGCGTTCTCTAGTTGGGCAATGACCGTACCAGCAGCGACTTGCTCACCAAGAGCGACGTTCACGGCCACAATGCGACCAGAGGCCTCGCTTTGAATACGGGCTTGATCAACAGCCTTAACTGTACCAATGAGCTTGAAATCACTGGCGCCACTGATGTCGCTGATGGTCCCCACTGCTACTGTTGGTGTTTGTACCACAGGTTCAGTAGTATCATTTGATGAAGCACTGATAATAAAACGCAGTCCAACTATACAAACCACAACAAGCATCGCTAAACGAATACGTCCACGCTTGGTGCGTGGATTGAAGTAGGTGAGTAAATCTCTCACAACAGCCATAACAACAGACATATATAAATCAATCTATGTATTAACCGGGATACAATACATGAAAATATCGGTTTGTCAATATATTTAGCCTTGATAAACCTTGATTTTCATAATCATTTGCGGTCTGGTAAAATAACGACCTATGTTTGGAAAACTAAAACAAGCAGCGATGAACAAGCTGCTCGATAAACAATTAAAAGACGTACCGGAGGACCAAAGGGAGATGATTAAGGGTATGATGGAAAAAGACCCTGCACTCATGACTAAGATTGCCAAGGAAATGCAGGCAGAAATGAAAACAAACGGGAACAATCAAATGGCAGCGGCTATGAAAGTGCTTCCGAAGTACCAAAAAGAACTGCAAGCGGCCATGAGTCCTGAGATGATGCAGAAGATGGCACAGATGCAAAGCGGTGGTGCCAAGTTTGGCCCTGGTGGACGTCCGTTCTAATCATATGACGAGCTCGTGGCTTTTATGTGCATACACTATGTGCTATAAATGCCGCGTTGCGGAGGCATATTCTCCACGCTTACAGCGTGATGGCTCTTGTCCACGAGCTAATGGGTCATCTGTGCATGCCTTAAGGAAACACACAGTATGGCAGGACTCGATTCGTCTATCGGTAAGAACCTGCGCTGCCATGGAAATCATTGACTTGCCCGCAACTTGAATACCCATCAAGTCGAAGTGTAGGGAGACGATCGCCGGTTGCTCAGAATACTGAGCAACCGGCTTTTATTTTTTCAACACGCGCGGCGGCCTTTAGCCGCCGCGCTAGCGTATAATCGGTAGAACATGTCCATCAAGAACGTACTCGTCATCCTTGGACACCCTGATGCTGAAACCTTCACGGGCTCGGTAGCTGATCATTATCAAGCCGGAGCCGAATCAGGTGGACACATGGTCGAGCGCATTAATCTCGGCGAACTTCAGTTCGACCCAATTCTTCATAAGGGTTATAAAGAGATCCAACAACTTGAACCTGACTTACTTGCTGTACAAGAAAAAATTGCCTGGGCCGATCACCTAGTGATTGTCTATCCAAATTGGTGGGTCACCATGCCCGCCCTCTTAAAAAGTTTTTTCGATCGAATTTGGTTGCCTGGCTTTGTGTTTAATTTTAATGAAGACACCAAAAAAGTCGAACAGCACCTCAAAGGCAAGACCGCCCGCGTGATTGTCACCTCAGGCACTCATGGTGCACTGGCTACCTGGTGGAACTACGGCGACTTCACCAACGAAATCCAACACGGGATTCTTGGTTTTGCTGGCATCAAAAGCAAAGTAAAAATTATCGGACCCTGTGATAGGGTCGACAACGCATGTCGCATTGACTGGATGGAAGATATTGAAAAACTTGGCGCCAAAGCTGTATAGCTTGCACAAATAGTCAATCTCAACTACAATCGCCAGTGGACTTCCCGGATGAACCGGGCAACCAATCCCATGTGGCCCCAAACTCTGGCAGAGGTTGAAGAGTCCATTGGCGGGCTGGTCCGTGTCTATGCAGACCATGTGACCAGCCCGTCTCCCACGCCGCTTACACTGAGCGGCTTTTTTTTTGAATCATTTGCTTGCATAATTTATCTAATGGCATATAGTAGCGGTAATGCAGGAGTGACCAATTGGGTGTCGTGACACCCTTCCTTGCCACCCAGAGGAAGTCTGCTCATTAAACCCTCACGGGTTCCATTCGTCGCACAGCCCCCTTGGCACCCCTGCAGACGCCGCTTACGCTAAGCGGCCTTTTTTCTTTTTTATTATCTGCTAAGCTGTCCCGGTATGACACTTTCTGTTGGTATGGCGCGGATTCAACACAACTTTTTCCATACACTCAAAGAGTAAAGCGGATACCATTTTCTTTCACTATTAAACTACCAATGCCACTCAAGACAGGAATCGACTACGGTTTCTTGCCAGGATCCAATTACTCAAAGAAGGGAAGTGGAAGAAAAAGATAAACACTAGCCATTTGCACCCAAGTTAATAGGGGTGTTTTTGTATTTAGAACAACTGAGGGGTAAAACAGGTGCAAATGTCTCATTTAGGACAAACTTTAAAGTTACGCAACACTAGAGCTAATAGTTCAGCAAGTGTTTAACCTCGAGGTACAAAATTAGAAAAACGTGGCTACGGGAGGGGTATTACGTGTCTCTATTGTTCAATCGGAGTCCCAACCAAAACACCCCCCATCACTCAATCTTGAAGAGTAGTACTTGGTGAGTGAAGAGCTTATTACATATGCACCATTGAGCTTTTACATGTGTGTCGATACATGTGTGCACAGCTTAGAAAGATTATGAACACAACAACATACAGAAAGCGTGTGCCGTCGTCAATACAATCAGCGCGACGTGACGCCTTGAACGTGCAATCGAGCAAGCATCCAGCACGCGAAGAGATAAAAAGGTGTCTGGGTACCCACACTCTTACGGCAGTCGTAGAGGAGGACATGCAGACACTTGCTTCCATGCCACAGGTCAACGGCCTTATTGCGTTCCTTTGTACACTGACCAAAGATGGTCGAGTGATTGCTCAAGGGCGCGGCAGTGCGGTCCTGTCACCAACAAACCGCTTTGTTAGTCGCGCCATCGCTTGTGCGTTCAATTCTGCGCTCTCAGATAGCGTGATACGAGCCACCAAGGTGCTTGATACGTTTCGTTCGAAAGATGAGCGAGAAGCTGTTGAAGAGGCATACAAAGACTATGCCTCTGAGCCAGCCACTGAGAAGCAGCGTGACTATCTCACGCAGTTGGTCCATATCAACTGTGAGGAGGAAGAGCGTGAGCGTTGGCTATCACAGATCAACGCTGGTGAGCTCACAAAAGACGAGGCGAGTCGAGCTATTGCTCAGTTCGCTAATTAGAAGTGCAATAACGGCGGCCAAGTGTCGCCGTTTTTTGTTAAATAGAGCCTTAATAGCCCATCGTCGCAAGGTGCAACTAATTTTGGTAAAATGGTAAACACTATGGCAAGAGTCCTCGATATTAACCTTTTCGGGAGCTATAAGATGAATATGAAATATGGCCTTTATTGCAAAGTTTATAGGAGTAGATCGATATGCTGACCCGAATATTCGGGATCTTAGCGGTGCGAAGAATGATGCTCTAGCTCTCTGGGCTTTATTCACAGACACAGTTCTTGGTATTGAGAGTGACCTGCTAACTGGTCCTAATGCTACCGTACCTAATATCAAAAAAGCGATTGAAGAGTCACTCACCACAGCCAAGTCAGACGACACTGTGGTTCTTTTTTACTCCGGACACGGTTCGCAAGACCACCGCATTACCGGATTCGATACAAGCCTTAGCGCTCTAGAGCAAAGCACTATCTCAATGAAAGAGATAGCCGAGCAGTTTAAAAAGAGCAAGGCAAAAAGTCTGTTGTGCATACTTGATTGCTGTTTTAGTGGTGGCGCACCAGCGAAAGTCCTAGAGGACAGTCCTATTGCTCGAAACACCGGCAACCCACTCGATGAACTTGCTGGAGAGGGACGGATGATTATTGCTGCATCTAATTTTGATGAGCCGTCATACGAACTTCCATCAACAGGTCACGGCATACTTACTAAGGCTATTATTGACGTGCTCCAAACAGACAAAAAACAAGTGAATATGCTGGAAGCAATGAATGATGTTATGGAAATTGTACGTGCTGAGGCAAATAGAATAGGACTGACACAAACACCTGTATTGCTAAATCATATAACAGGAGGACTATCAGTGCCTGGACTACAACCAGGTTCACACTACTTTCAAGCCTTTCCTGAGCGTAAGGGGGCACGAATATCAAACGACATCAAAGACCTCACACAATTTGGTGTTCCTGACGAGCTTGTGGCCGAGTGGGGTTCATACTTCAAAGATGGACTTAACGACCTGCAACTCCAAGCCATTAACGACTACCGGATACTCGATGGTGACTCTCTGCTAGTAATAGCACCGACCAGTTCAGGGAAAACATTTGTGGGAGAAATAGCAAGCTCAAAAGCAATGGCTGGAGGAAAGAAGACTGTCTTTCTTTTTCCATACAGAGCGTTGGTCAACGAAAAGTACGACCAGTTTTCAGCTCTGTATGGCGACAAGCTTGGGTATCGAGTGATACGTAGCACAGGAGATTATCTTGATGACAACGATCGGTTCATAAAGGGTAAGTACGACATTGCCCTTTTCACCTACGAGATGTTTCTGAACATGAGCATATCAATACCCTCAACTCTCAACCAGATAGGACTCGTGGTATTGGACGAAGCTCAATTTATTACTGACCCAACTCGAGGCATTACTGTGGAGCTGCTCCTGACAAACCTCATAGCGGCACGATCGAGAGGTGTCGAACCTCAGTTAGTAGTTCTGTCAGCAGTCATTGGTGATAGCAACCTTTTCGAGGACTGGCTAGGCTGTAAAAAACTTCAAACAACTGAAAGACCGGTCCCACTAGTCGAGGGTGTCATGGGTCGTGACGGTCGCTTCAAATACCTATCAGAAAAGGGTGAGGTTGAAGAAGAGCAACTTCTACCGCCAGGTGCTATTCAACAACGTAGAGACAAACCAAGTCAGCAGGACATGATCGTTCCACTCGCCAAAAGTCTTGTTGAGGCGGGAGAAAAAGTAATAGTGTTTCGTAATCAGCGAGGCTACACTGAGGGGTGTGCCAATTATTTAGCTGAAGACCTAGGGCTACCGGCCGCAACAGACGAACTCGAGATGCTTCCTAAATATACGTCCTCTTCGGCGTCACCGAAGTTAAGGAAGTGTTTCGAGGGCGGAACTGCATTTCACAATTCGAATCTTAGCAGAGATGAAAAGCTTGCTGTTGAACGTGTTTACAGAGACCCGAAGAGTAAGATACGAGTTCTTGCTGCCACCACAACAGTCGCAGCAGGTATCAACACTCCAGCTTCGACTGTAATACTCGCAGAACAAGAGTTCAGAGGTGACGACGGCAGGTTGTTCACTATTGCTGAATACAAGAATATGGCTGGCCGCGCGGGTCGTGTTGGTTTTAACGAAAAAGGCAAAGCAATTATTTTGGCAGACGGAGAACATGACCCAGAGATGCTCTTCAGGAGGTTTGTGCAGGGCGTGCCTGAGCCTCTTACTTCTTCTTTCAACATCGTCAATCTCGACACATGGATAATTCGTTTACTCGCTCAAGTGAAAGATGTAAATAAGACTGAACTAGTTAATCTGCTCGCGAACACATACGGAGGTTATGTCGCTAACCGAAAGAATCCGGACTGGGAAAAAGAGATGCGCCATGAGGTCACTGGCCTTTATGATGAAATGCTTCGGCTCGAAATTATTGAAGAAGAGGGTGACATTGTTCATCTAACTATCCTTGGAAAGACCTGTGGTGAATCAGTGCTATCTTTTCGTTCAGCAATGAGACTAGTGGAACTTTTGCAAGCATACCCAAAGCCAGAGCTGACCGCTATCGACTTTATGGCATTGGTCCAAGTTCTACCTGAATCTGATAAGTCATACACGCCAATGTTCAAGAGGGGCACTTCAGAGTCAGGACGTCAACGCCAAGCGGCCGAGAGATACGGAAACGAAATCACTCGACTGTTACAAAAATACTCAACTGGTGACGAGTTTGTTTACTATGCAAGATGCAAACGCGCATGCATACTTTACGACTGGGTGAACGGAGTGCCGACCGAGAAGATAGAAGAGTCCTACAAATCAGTGCATCCATTCTACGGAAACATAAGCTATGGAGACATCAGTCGCTTTGCTGACTTTACCAGATTCCAGCTTCGATCCGCTCATAAAATTGCCGCACTGATTTTTCCGGGACAAATGCTTGATGACGAAGCTGTAGAGAAACTACTGAAGAGTCTCGAGGTGGGTTTACCAGGAGATCATCACGAGCTCCTAGAGCTACCAGTACGACTCTCTAGGGAAGAATATCTTGCACTAGCAAGTGCTGGTATCTCAACAAAGCAAGGTGTCGAAAACGCCTCGGTTGATACACTTAAAGAGCTATTGGAAGAAACAAATGCCGCTTATCTATCAACTCAAACAAGTAGTTAATTTCGACATGCGATAGTATGGACAATAAGCGACAACTAGACTCCTTAATAGCTACACATGCCGCAATCATCGTCGGGAATGGCTACACTGATATTATCGTCCCTCAAAACAAAATCGAGACCTTTACAGCAGGACTGGAAAAATTAGATATCGGTGTAACTGATCTGACTTGGTGGTGTTACTGTAAGAAAGATAACAACAGCGGTTGCCCTCATGGAATGGGTGGACCAATATACAAAGATGGGTACTTTAGCGAAATCACAGAGGAGCATGATGAACTGGACAAAATGGGTTCTGTTGAGCTTATCCAATTCATTCATGGCAAGGAAACTAAAGGCTCACTAACCTTTCAAAATAACGACTGTCTTACACCTGGATTTTGGCTAGACGTATCTGAAAGTTGGAAGAATAATCAGAACTAACAATATGCTCGATGATAAGAAAGATTACAAACAAAGGTTAAAGTACGTTGAACAGATACTTTTCAACGACTGGGACCCAATAGGAGTAAATATGGGCTTTGAAGCATTCGATGAATACGACAGCTATGCTCCCCGAATTGTGTCGATGTGGTTCGATGGCAGCTTCACTGAGGAAACAATTGTTGAGTATTTGCTGGACGTGGAAACTAAGAGGATGGGACTTTCAGGCGATGAGGAAAATGCTCGTAAGGTAGCAAAAAAGCTAATAGATACAATGTGACATGAATATGAATCTGTTAACAAAAGTGACATTCATGGCGCTAACATTTGGAGCCATAATCTTCTACTGGTGGTTTACCGATGGACCAACAGATGGGCTCTGGTTTTTCTCAATTTTTGGCCTTGCTATTGTTTTACTCATGATCGGTCAGCACGGTATTGAGAGTTTCTTTGAAAACAATCTGGAAAAAATACTGAAGATACTTCGATACATTGGAATACTGCCCCAACCGACAGAAGCCGGGCTGTTCGTTATGGCAGTAGCTACACTTGTAGTGCCTACTGTTTACGGTCTCTGGCCCAGTGTATACGAGTTTGTGAAAACGGCTGACGACCCAAAAGCTTTTCTCTACATGGGTATGTTCCTTTTTGGACTCTACTTGAGCGTTCAGCACATGTTCATCAAGCGTGGCAAAAAAGAATGGGAAACCGGACTCATGAGGTTCTTCATGATTATTTTTCTCATTGGGCTATCAGTAGGAACTGGTATATACGTCTACGCGGAAAAGCAGTCAGGTTACCTGATTCTTTCAGCATGGAGCGCTATTCAAGCGGTTGTGCTATTCATACTGGCTAATAAACGATGGTCACATAAAACAATAAAGATGCCGACAAAGGAATCAACCAAGAAGGAAATGATTGCGACAATTATTATTGCACCAGCAGTTATTATACTCGCGTGGTTACTAGAGCAGCACTGGATCGTTGCTTTTTCGTCTACATTGTTCGTTTGGTCTTATTTCGAAATCTTCATCACTCCTAACGCTCGTGTTGAACTAACTGTTTTCGAAAAAGCCACCCAAATATGGCAGAACGAGGTCCCGAAGTCTGGGCAAGCATCAACTGTACAAGGTGAAATGCTTCGGTGTATTGAGAAGGTACGAGATGAAGCTCAGCGCAACGGTAATGCGAACAGAGATGGGGAACACCTTAAACTACTGGACTACATTGAAACCACGCTCTTAGATGAATATAGACTATCAGAACATGACAAGATTAAAGAAAAGATCGACTTTCTACGAAATCCCGACAACCTCTGGGAGACTGACGAAACTGACGAACCATACGATTACTTGACCGAAAAGATTATGGAGTGGCACACGTTTAATCCGGGCGAAAACAAACGCTTACATAACCCGGACATAAAGCGTTGAAAGTCGAGAGGTGTATTTTACTTCTCAACTTCATTAAACTATCCACGTATGCAAATGTATCCCTACGAATACGGAGTATCCTTCAGACTAAGACACCCAACAAACGATCTTGAGGGTCTCTTCAAGCAACTATGTGAAATTGAAGGACTTATACCTGGAAGAATCTGGCTAGTGGGAGATGAGCGCCAAACCATCAAAGGCAAGAGGCTTGATGGTCACTACAAAGAGTCATATTGCTACGTTAGTCTGTCAGAGGGACTCACAAGAAGCAGCGACCAAAGTTTACCTGAATCAATTGAGATATTCTTGGAAAAAACTGAGGCACTTCGAGACGAGTTTACGCAACACGTTAAATCGGGTGGCGAGCTGGAGTTCTTTATCGGACTTTATGTTGACGGCAACAACGACATCACGCTTAATCCTTCCCTCATGGGCAAGCTCTCTGAACTAAATATTGAGTTGGGTTTTGACATATACCCACCAGACACTGAGTGACCTAACGGCTACGAAAGTTTTACCTTTAGAGCTTCAATGAACTGCTTTGTTTCTTCTTTGTCGTCCATTTCAATAAAAAACAAGGACTGCGTTTTATGATTCTTGTTCATACACGCCTTGTATTCTCGTTTAAAGCCAACGTATAGCAGTAGAAAAAGGAGAGTGAAAGCAAAGCAGACTAATGCGAACGCGATATGCAAGTCCAAAAGACCAGCCAGCACCGCAAACATGAAAGTTATCCAAGCAAAATTACTGTACGGTGCGTACGATATTTTGTAGTCAGGCATGTCGCTCGATAGGTCGCTGTAAGGGATTTTCAACTTTGAAGAACCTTTGAAGCTGTTGTATGTGAGCACGATTTCTTCATCAGCTAATTCAAACGTCTTTTTTGAGTTCCACTCCAGAATGCTTGTTTGTACCAGTTTCATACTCAGTCGTTAGGTGTAGTTGTTACAGTGTTTGGAAACACATCGTCTTCCGTCCCGTATTCACCGTCTTGTCCTAAGCTCCTCAGCTCGTAGCTTAAACCGTCCTCAGAGACCTCATAGTGAAACTCGTTCATGTAGTGATCAAACCCCATTGCTTGGAATCCGTCCTCTCTCAGCTCGTCGTATGAGCCAGGATAGACGCCGTGCTTGTTTTTATACAGCTCTAACAGGCCTGCGTCTTGAGTTAACATCTGTTCCGATAGTTCGCCTCGCATTTCCGCAAATGGACCATTCTCAGCGACAAATCCAAAGTAGAATAATGACCCGTATACAGCAAAGGTGAAAGCGATTCCTAGCGCGCCAAGAACGATCCCGATGATAGAACGCTTTTTGCCAGCAGGGATGTTCTCCTTTTTGATGGTCCGTAACGCGATACCACCAAAAATAATTGCCAAAACACCAAGAAGAACTCCAACGAGCGGAATGAAAGAGATAATGCCTAACACAAAGCTCGTAGTAGATAAACCCGGCGCTTGTTTTGGCGCTGGCTGCTCAACAGGTGTTGTAGTTGTTTCCATTTAAGATTGATACCACATTTGATCTCAGTCTCCAACACAACTCACTACACATGAGCACCCAAAATTGGCGGGCCGGAGGCCCCAACGCACGACGCGTAGCGCATCTACTATTTCATCATTTCCATTTTCTTCTTATCTGCTTCGGACAGCGTTGTCCGTTCTAGGAAGACATAACTGGTCTTTGATACCGGACATAATGTACTCTGAATACTTGTGGAACGTCGAGCACTTGCTACTCATGATCGGTCATTTTGGTACTTAGATAAGATTCATACATATTCAATAGTTGTTAAATGTATGTCAAAAAGTAAAAAGCCATTCAAACTACGCGCTGACGAGATCTATCCGTATGAGCACTTTAAGGGTAAGAAGTTCGTGAAGCTGCCTTACAGCATCACTCAGTGTGAGGAACTCTCAATGGGGGCGAAGGTACTCTATGGTATTCTCATGCTTCACGCGCCCTGTGGTGCTGCATATCCTAAACAAGAGACAATTCAAAATCTACTTGGTGGCGTCAGCACTCGTACCATTAGGCGTTGGTTAAGGGAACTCGAAGAAGAAGGATTGATACGAACAAAGCAGAAGTGGCGTGGTCTACCGAACAACTACTACTTCTTGCACTCACCAATCCTTGACGATGAAAAGGACACAAATCGTCCAGCAGCTAAGGCAAGCACAGAAGTGCAACTGAGCAACAATGAGATCACTACTGCGACTCAGCCTGTACAAACACAAGAAGAAGTGCCGCGACCGCCAATGCCAGTAGTGAAAGATTACGCAACTATGGATGAGTTTGTGGCTGCCATAGATAAGTGGGAGAGGGAAGTGCACAGCGCAGAGTATATTAAGCGCCGTGACGAAATTATTGAGGAAATAGCGCTAGAGCAATAGAGTGGTCGGACATAATATGCTATAATAAAAGTGAAGGGGTGAAGTCACTCTTTCACACTTCTTTCAACTGGAGAAGTGAGCTCGTTGAAGGGCGGCGTAGTACTTCGATCTACAAGAAGTACATTGTACGTTTATGGGTGGCGTAGTATCTCGCTATCACAAGAGGTACGCTTGTTCCCCCAGATTCGACGAAATTAATTACCAATTCGTTGGTACGTAATTTTGTTGCAACTGGGGATTTTTTAATTTTAAAAACCCCACTCCAGCTGAGTGTGATTGGTGATTCGGTCAATAGACCATTTAACATAACGCGCTGAAGCCTAGTCAGGCTCATGCTCCTTAACGCGCACAGCCACTATTATGAAAAATAATAATGCAACTGCGATCATCTATGCTCGCACAACTAAAAGCGATAACCCGATGCTTGAAATCAAACGGCAGGAAGCATATTGCCGGGCTTACTGCATCAATCACGGCTTTGAGCTTGCTGATGTGTACTTTGACATCGATTCAGATAAAAAGAGTTCACGTAAAGGGCTACAAGGAGCGCTTGAAGATTATAGCGATAGCAAAAAACAGGTGGTTTTAGTTGTGATCGATTACGAAGTTATTGCAGATACACTCGAGGAACTCGATGCTATTGAGACACTTCTCGAAGGGTATGGCTCAAAACTGCTCTGCCTAGAAGACGTTGAGTGTAAGTGCGGTGATGAGTTTGAGGCAATGATTTCTCGCAAGCAGAATGGTCATGAGTAATCCTGACCTTGAACACTTCATTGAGCAACAGGTAGCAGGTCCCCCTCACTGTGAGGGGGAGGCACCTGTGCCTGAATACAACTATATTGATGATGCAGAGAATCAAAACCGACTAAATCGAGTATTTGATTATTTGTTTGACGAAGTAATGCGGCGCCGAAAAGACGGCACTAGCAAAAAATAGTAAGATAACCATAACGTTATGAAAACTCCTATGAAAACAAAAGCTAACCCAAAATTGATTGCTTTCTACGCTCGAGTATCTACGGCACTTCAGGAAGATGAGAACACTATCGAAAACCAAATGATGGAGCTGAGGCGACTTGCTGATGAGCAATATGGCAAAGACGGCTACGTAGTAACACGTGAATACCGAGACGAAGATTGGTCCGGCGATATTCTGGCGCGGCCTCGTCTTGACCAACTGCGGCAAGATGCCGCTCTCGACTTGTGGGAGGCGGTTCTCATCTATGACCCCGACCGACTGGCGCGACGCTATTCATTCCAAGAGTTGGTTCTAGACGAGTTACGAGAAGCAGGGAAGGAAGTTCACTTTTGTACTCGCTCAGCACCAAAAGATCCGATTGAGAAGATTTTATTTGGTGTAACAGGTCTATTTGCAGAGTATGAGCGCGCAAAAATTGCAGAGCGATTTCGACTGGGGAAGCTACGCAAAGCGAAGGATAAACATATTATTATGAGTGAAGCACCGTACGGCTATACGTTGGTTACACGAAAGGGGAAACCTGGTGATACGGACTTTGTTGAAACACATCTTGTAATCAATCAAATGGAAGCTGCAGTAGTACAGAAAGTGTTTCATTGGGTGGGCAACGAGGGCTTAACCTTACGCAAAGTTGTTAAACGACTGCAAGAACAAGGCATTAAGCCACGCAAGAACAAGGACGGCGTATGGGGTACAACCACTCTGTCTACCATGCTTAAACGTGAGACTTACATCGGTCAGGCCTATTATGGGATGTCTACTGCAGTGACTCCCAAAAAACCATGGAAAAAGGATGAAAAATATCGGAAAGTTAAAAAAACGAGTAGGGTAATGAAGCCTAAAAAAGACTGGGTTCCGATCCCAGCACCAGTAATTTTGGGAGGCGAAGAAGGCAAAGCATTGTTTGAACGGACTCAACAACAACTTCTTAAGAACTTTGAAGACTGTAAGCGCAATAAGAAGAACAATTATCTTTTAGCGGAGCGTATTCGCTGTGAGTGTGGTTGTAGCCGAACCGGTGAAGGTCCAAAAAATGGTAAGTACTTATACTACCGTTGCTCAAGTCGTGTGAAGCGGTTCCCATTACCGACAAACTGCCCTGAGAAAGGCATAAACGCCCGTATCGCAGACGAAAAGGTGTGGACCAAGCTCGTACAGCTAGCAAGCTCTAAACCGCTCTTAGAGCGACAGATTAAAGGTTGGCAATCTCGGCAAAAAACTAAAGCAGGAACAACAGGAGTTGATATTGATATTTTGCAAAAAGAAATGACCACTCTGAAGAAACAAGAGCAACGATATCAAGTCGCATATGGAGGTGGTGCAATTGAACTGAGTCAATTATCTGAGCTGACAGCTCCGATCAAGGAGAAGCTGGCCGACATTGAGCAACAGATTATTAAGGCTCGCGGTGCTGAACAAGAGCAAGACGATAATTCTGTCTTGAGTGTTGATGAGCTCGAAATGCTAACACTCGAGGCAAAAGAAACGCTCAAGGACTTGAGTTTTGAGCAAAAACGCGCGATAGTACTGGATACTGTAGACCAAATTGTAGGAGTGCCGGGACGACTGAAAGTCAACGGCTTCATGCCGGTGGTTTTTGTATCACCATACCAATATGATCTATGCTTCTCAGGAGCGTCTGCTGATTCAAATTATTATGTCAAGTTCAAAACTAGCGGTAGGAATTGTTGGTCTCCCCAACGTCGGCAAATCGACACTTTTTAATGCACTTACGCGTAGCGCTGTGCCAGCTGAGAATTATCCATTTTGTACTATCGACCCATCGGTCGGTGTGGTGGCGGTACCGGACGGCCGACTGAAGTCACTGACTGAGCTTTCGCATTCAGAAAAAACTATTCCAGCAGTGGTGGAATTTGTCGATATTGCTGGTCTTGTGAAAGGTGCTTCAGCCGGTGAAGGGTTGGGCAACCAGTTCCTCGCTAATATTCGGGAAGTCGATATGATTGCCGAAGTGATTCGTATTTTTGATGACGAAGACATTCACCATGTGGCTGGTGCTGTTGACCCCATTGCTGACATCGAAGTCATCAATCTCGAACTTGTTATGGCTGACCAAGAGACGGTGACGAAGCGCTTGAGTAATCTCGAGCGTGACGTGAAGCGTGGTGACAAGGTTGCCGTGGCTGAAAAGGCTGTGCTGGAGAAAGCCGCGCAGCACTTGGAGAGCGGGGCCATGATGAACGAGCTCGACCTGACTGACGAAGAAACAAAATTGGTAAAAGGTTTACACCTTCTCACTATGAAGCCAGTGCTCTATGTCTGCAATAAGAAACAAGGCGCCTTTAATCTCGACGACCAAAACGATGAACGCTGGCAAGAGTTGCAGCAATACTTCACCGACCACAACGCTCAGTATGTGATTGTTGATGCTGGTGTTGAGCATGAACTGAAAGATCTTGAAGAAAACGAGAAGACTGAGTTCCGTCGTGACTACGGCACGCTTGATTCTGGTATCGACACCCTGATTCGTGCCAGCTACGATCGACTTGGCCTCATTTCATTCTTTACGAGTGGGGAGAAGGAGACACGAGCGTGG
>ERZ869936.1174-NODE-1174-length-19900-cov-38.319829_pt1 | contig 19900 bp, 21 predicted proteins | sample MGYA00520876_ERZ869936 | MGnify/ENA primary metagenome ERZ869936 (study PRJEB32218, sample SAMN09650985) | biofilter metagenome | isolation source: enrty point of leading RO module | place: Saudi Arabia: Thuwal, RO plant located on Red Sea | collected 2016-02-17...
AAGAAGAAGAAGGCCAAGAAGAAGAAGGCCAAGAAGAAGAAGGTCAAGAAGAAGAAACCGACACGAGTCAAGCGGACACGCTGAGGTTCGTCGATCGCCAAGTGGGCGCGAGATCAGGCTACGAACCGCCTTCCGGATCGACGACGACGATGCTGCTGGCCAGGTCGTCTGCCACCCTTCCGTGCAGCCGGTCGCTCGCGAGGTCTTCGCGGAGACTCTCTATCCTGCGTTCGCTCTTCGGTAGTTGGCCCAGATGACAAACCGGTTCACCCGGACTAACCGCCGGCAAAGTCGTGAGGCCCAACACCAGGCCGTTGAACGGAGCTGCTAAGACGTTTTGCTCCTCGCCCAAGAGGCTCGTGTTCGTAGCGATCGCCTGGTCTTTCTGCACGATATCTCCCGGGGCAATATGGAATTGCAAGAACCCGCCGCGGTCGGCTCGCACCCACTTCGTCTTGTTAATGACGACTTGCGATGCACAACGCACGGCTCGTTCCGCCGTCATCCCAAATTCGGCAAGGACGTTGCGGATTCCACGGAGCATCGCCTCGACGATGCCCGGCTCGACCTTCGATACCTCGCCACCCTCGAAAACGATCGTCGGGCAGCTGGCCTCACACGCTTCGCGGCGCAGCGAACCCTTTGGTCCCTTGCCAGAAAGGATCGCCTGGCAGCCGAACGCCCGGGCGAGCTGTTCGACCTTTTCGTCGGTCATGTCCGCACGAATGTTCGGAAAGTTCGTGCGACGAATGGCGGCAGTGTGCAGGTCAATACCGAAATCACTGCGGGCGACGATCTCGTCGAAGATAACTCGCGCCATGCGGCTCGCGAGACTTCCCTTCGACGAACCGGGAAAGCATCGGTTCAAATCGCGCCGGTCGGGCAGGTAGCGCGAGTGTCGGTCGAAGCCCAAAATGTTCAGAACGGGTACGAGAATCAAGGATCCTGCGGACAATTCCAAATCACGATCTTGCACGAGCGCGCGAATCGCTCCGGAGCCATTAATCTCGTTACCGTGCATTGCAGCGGTGACGAAGATCGTGGGACCATCCTTTTCGCTACGGCGAATGTGAATCGGAATCTTGACGGTCGCACCACTGTAGCTTTCGCCAACACTTAGCTTGACATTGCGACACTCGCCGGGTGCGATTCGCGTGCCGTTCCAATGATCTATTGAGGGCTTCTTTGTCATGTCACCTTTGGCCTACTTGCGGTGCGCAAGCAGGCATCTCGACGGACTGTCGGCTATTGCGGTTTGTTCTTCAGCTTTTTCACCTTCGGTCGCCGTGCGTGTTTGACGCGTTTGGGCACGAGATCGCGCATCAATTCCAACCTGCCGAAACAGAGAAGCCGGTCTTCGGCCTCCAGCTCACGGTCCGCCCGAGGATTCGGAATCACGGTTACACCACGGTGAAGCGTCAGGACATTGATGTCTTTCTGCCGAAGGCCCGAATCAGCCAATGTTTTGCCTTCATACTCAGATCCTTCCGGAATATGAAGCTCGGCGACACCGAAACCGCGGCTCACCGTCAATCGCTGCCGAATATCGAGTTCCGGGAAATCAACCTCAGCCGCAATATAGTCGATAATCGCGCCCGCCACGTCGAGCTTGGTGGCCTCTTCGATACCCTCCAGACCTGGCGAGGAATTGACCTCCATAATCTGCGGACCATCCTTGCCTTCGAGCATGTCCACACCCGCGACACGAAGTCCCATAATTTGGGCCGCCCTTACGGCGGTCTCTCGATAATGATCATCCAATTCGACCGACTCGACGACGCCACCGCGATGGACATTGCTGCGAAATTCCTGACCCTGTGCCGTTCTTCGCATTGCTGCTACGACCTGATCGCCGACGACGAACGCGCGGATGTCTTTCCCCTTACTTTCGGCAACAAACTTTTGCACGAGGACGTTTTGCCTGGTCGACTGCAGCGTTTCGATGATTGCCTCCGCCATTTTGACCGTATCGGCAAGTATCACGCCGACGCCCTGCGTTCCTTCCAGCAGCTTGATAATCACCGGAGCGCCGCCAACCCGCTCGATCGCCGGCAGGACATCCTTGCGATCCTTAACGAATGTCGTCTGCGGAATACCGATGTGATGACGGCTCAGAATCTGCAGCGAGCGAAGTTTGTCTCGCGAATTGGTGATGCCGTTCGAGGAATTGGCGCAGTAGACATTCATCTGTTCAAATTGCCGGACCACCGCGGTGCCGAAATACGTGATCGAGGCTCCGATGCGGGGCAGCACGGCGTCGTACGTGCTCAAACGCTTTGAGCGGAAGTAGAGATCCGGTTCCCCCTCCTGAAGATCGATGGAAAACTTGAGCGTATTCAAGACCTTCACGGTGTGACCGCGACTCTCAGCGGTTTCACGTAAACGTCGCGAACTGTAGCACTTAGGGCTGCGCGACAGAATGGCGAGTTTCATTTCAGTACCCTTGCCTAACTATTGGGATTCGTCGTCACGCTCGTCCTGTGTTGAGTCGCTTGCGTCGCGTTGCCGCTCTAGGTGTCGCGATCTCGCAACCTCTTGCAGATCGACGGCTGTGTCGACCTCGTCAACGATTTCGTCGCCAATCAACGACTCCATGACGTCCTCCAAAGTCACGACGCCTTCGGTCCCGCCGTATTCATTCAGAACACCAAAGAGATGTCGCCGCCGTTTGATGAATTCTTTAAGTAGAATATGTCCCTTCGTTTGCGCGGGAACGAAATCGATCGGCGTGCAAAGCGATTCCATGGTGACGTCAAACTCGTCTTTGCCCAGACAGTTGAGGATGTCCCGACTGAACACGACGCCGATCCAGTTATCGGGATCATTCTTTGCGAAAACGGGAATCCGTGAATAGGTCCACTCGTCACGTTGTGCGGCCACCTCGCGGACGGTCATCTCCGCCGGTACTTTGTCGACGACCGTGCGCGGCGTCATGATGTCGCGGGCGTCTATATCGTCGAGCTTAAGTACATTCTTCACCAGTTCTGCTTCGTCGGGAAGAATACTTCCTTCCTCGGCCCCCATAATGGCAAAGTGGTGGATCTCCTCCTCCGGCGCGGAGGGAGGTGGTTCGGCCGGTTGCAAGCGCTGGGACAGTTTCTGAATTACCCAGATCATTGGGTACAGCAGCGCGATTAGCCCACCCAATGGCAGAGCCAGTACGCGCGACACGGTTTGGTTGTATACAACGCCAACGATCTTCGGAATGATCTCCGAACAGAAAAGCACCGCAACCGTGAACACCGCAGAAAACCACACCACCGCGCCGTCACCGAGCAGTGATCTTGCCTGGGCACCTGCGACCGCCGCGCCGGCCGTGTTGGCGGCCGTATTGAGGATCAAGATGGCGGAGATTGGTTGCTCAATGTTCTCCTTGAACCGGGAGAGCAGATTGCCCGAAAGACTACCCGACTCGACGAGCGTGCGAACGTACGGCTTTCTCACCGCGTAGATTGCCGCCTCGCATAGCGAGCAGAGTCCCGAAACGACCAAGACGACGGCCACGGAAGTGATCAGGATGGTCATGGTATCACATTGCTAGTTAAGAAAGGAAAAAATCAGTTTGCCGGTGGCGAGATGATCAATCACTCCGATCGTCGTCGTCGCGTGAGAACCACTTATCCAAGGGGCGAAGCACCGCCAACACCACGATAGCGACAACGGCGCCGACGACAGCCAGCTCGTACATTTTGAGTCCAGCCGAGGTGCCCAGCGCGGCGGCAAGCCAGATCGAGGCGGCCGTGGTAAGTCCTTTCACCTCGACGTGGTCACTGAGCTTGAGGATCGTACCCGCCCCGAGAAACCCGATCCCCGCGGCGATACCTTGCACGACGCGGGACACTTCCGCCGAGGAATCACCGGCGACACCTAGCCCAGCAATTGTGAAGATCGCCGCGCCCATCGAAACCAGCATGTGCGTTCGCAAACCCGCCCAACGACCATGCAATTCACGCTCAATGCCCACGACTCCGCCGACCGCCACCGCGACTGCCACTCGAATGAGAAAATCGACTAGTTGGCCAACGTCCATTTCAGCTCTCACACAGACTCCCAAACAATTCGCGATGCCCGTGTCCTGATACTTGGGGAAGCAAGACCGGGTTCTCTAGCATTGAGTTCTAGAATGATACCAACGCCTAATGCAGATTCTTAGGCCCTGGCCGGCAATTTAGGCGAGTGCCCTCCGAAAGGTGCATCTTTTCACCTTTCGGAGGAGCGCGTGAACCCAACCGATCGGACCTCCCTTTGTTCCCGCATCGCTCACGTGCGATGCGGGAACAGATCCGAAGTTGACGCTCGACAACTGACCGCGACTGCCGCGTCAATCTTTAGCCTTCTGGGACTTAACGGCTCCGTCGATAAACGACTTAGCAGCGTCTCGGCCACCAATTCCGAAGGCGATCGCCGCGGCGACCGCAAGTGCTCCGGCGACGATACCGAAGGCCAGCTTCACGATGTCCTCGCCCAAGCCGGTCTGTAGTAGACCCATGGCACCGGCCACGACCAAAATGCTCACTCGGGCTGCCGTCGAGAGCAAGTTCGCGTTGGTGATGGCGGAATCGCGGATGGCATCCCCCACCAGCTTGGCAAAGTAGAGTCCGAATCCGAAGATCACCAAGCCCATGAGGACATTTGCCGCGAACGCCAAGAATTCAGATACCTTTTCGCCCAAGAGATCGAATCCCATCATGGGCAATGCCTGCATGACGGCAAACAGGACGATTGCCACCATCACGACGAGCCCGGCGATCTCCGAGGGGGAGCGGGCCCCGGCAGGTCTTTCACCGGCCAACCCCAAGCGGCCAGGTAAACTGTCAAAGCCAATGCCTGCGAGCATGTTGGTCGCCAGACCCGAAACCAGGCGCGCAACCACGTAGGCGACACCCACCACGACGACTGCTGCGAAGATTCCTGGCAGGGTGCCCAGAATTGTCGTGAGCATGTCACTTGCGGGCGTGGTTAACGCCTCAAGTTGCAGTGCGTCGAGCGAGGCGATGACGACCGGCACGAGGATGAGGATGTAGACCAACAGGCCCAGCACTCCTGAGAGTCGATTGTTTCCCATCAATCCCGCGAGGCCAACGCGATCGCTGAGGCTGTCGGCGCCAACGGCGGCCAGGACATTCTCGGCAATTCGCCGGATAATCCGGGCGACGAACCAGCCGATCCCAAAGATTACAGCCGCGACGAATAGGTTTGGCACGAAGCCAAGCGCCTTCGTCATCATGTCCTGGATCGGCACCGTGAGACTTTGTACGCCCAAGGCGTCGAGCAGCGCGGGCAAGAACAATAGAAAGGTTAGCCAGTACGTCGCCTCCGATAGTGTCTTGGTAAGTGGCAAATCGTCCTCGGTTTCGACCCCCGCCTGGCGACTGATGCGACGATCGAGTTGTGCCGCGACCAGGACACTTCGTACGATGAATCGAAGCACTGTGGCAACCACCCAGGCAATGAACAGCAATACGGCCGCGGCGATAAGTCGCGGTGCGTACTCGAACACGGTGTTCAAGAAGGCCTTCAGCGGCTCCGTCACTCCGGCTAATCCCAACGCCTGAAAGAATGCTACCAACACAAAGAGCATGATCAGGTAGAACACGGCCCGGCCGACACCTCGACTGACGTCGCCGGCTTCGCGACCCGCTTCCGAGCCAGACCACGCCGCCAGTCGCTCGCCGAGTCCAAAGCGACGCATGACGCCACGTATCACGGCCGAGATGATCAGCGCGATGATCCAGCCGACGACCAGGACCGCGAGGGCCGCGACTACATTGGGCAGGTGTCCTGCCACGACCTGTGTGACCTTGTCGTACACGAGCGTCCATGTGTCTTGTCCGGCCTCTCCCACCTTCTCCGCGAACTCCTTTCCAGTCTCTGCGAGCTTCTGAGTGACCCCTTCCTGACCGTTTGTCGGATCCGCCAATAAAAGGTACATAGCACATCCCCTTTCCACAAAGTGATGTCAACTTACGCGTCCGTGTAAAACAACTGCTCGCGCCCCTGTAATTCAGGACACGCGCAGGCAGCACCGCGCTGTCAACAACTCCCCCGTTCCGCTCGTTCAGCGCGAACCGTTTACTGGCATAGCTCAGCGTGCCCAAAGGGATGCTGAGCCACCACATTTACGATTCACACCGCACCTCAGTGTTGTTGAACCAATATCGAGAAAATTGCTGCGAATGCCCCAAAACCGCATTTAGGGACATGCAGTTCGCCGATGTTGCTCGAACGAAAGTCAAGCACGATCATCGACACGCACTAGCTTACGGAATTGATCAGACCGATTGCGAATGTTGCCCTTCTTCGCATCACTGCGGGACCGCATCCAGCGGGCAGTCCGTTTCCACAGGGCACGATTCTTAGTGTACCTGACGGTCTTGCGGAAGTACACCATTCTGGAGTGTGAATCCTGGGGAGAAGGCATTACCGCGCACGTTCCATGGCGTATAGGTCGCGGCCACCACGCGGTTTGAGATTGCCCGATACGTTAACATTGACACGAAGCAATGGCACATTCGACAGGATCTGCGTCCTAGCCTGACCCGATTATCGGGCAAAGACCGGACTCTTTTCAGAGCGACAGGCCACCCTGCCGTTCGATTTATTGATGGCTGCGTTGTCAATGAGCCCTTCGCCGCGGCGGTGATAGCTGGAATGCCGGCCTCCCGCTGGTCGGCCTGGTTCATTGGCTGCGCAGGGCTCAATAGTCGAGGCGGCCCATTGCGCACCAACTCGCTGCATCTCTCTTGCCGCAGGCGATGTCATCGGCAAGTGTCTCCAATGGTCGACCATTGCCTATAGAGCGACTCGATGGTGCCCATCGTGTAAATAGTTCATGGTTTGAACCGTAAGCATAATGAGTGCATCCCGTTCAACATCTTCCATCGAACGATGAAGTCTGAGATTAAGTTCACGGCAGCGCTCAGCCATCTCACCGAGCACCTGGTCGATCGTGTATTGGTACTCTCCCGTCCAGCGCGACACGGCCCGGCGCAACTCCGGCCGGATCTTTCCGAGGAACGCGGCTGCTGAAGGACACCTCGCATGTTCGGGGTCATCTGAGAACAACCTGCGTAGGTCGCGGTCATAGAAATGGGGATGGTCCAGTCCATAGTGCGCCCGTTTGTCGTCGTAGTGCTGTCGCAGCGTCTTGCGGATGGTTCGTAGCGGATCGATGTGCTCTCTCGTCGTGACCTTCGGCTTTTCTTCGCGGACTTGCTGCATCAGCTCGTCCACGTAGAGAAGTTTATTTAGAGCGGGCCAGTCACGATATCGTGAGCGCCAACGCGACCTCGGCTTGAGCCACACGGCAAAGGTTTCCGCAAAATCCTCGACCGGATGACTCTGCGCGTACCATGCATCCAAGTGCATGACGAATTTCTTGCTGTACGGCTTGGGTTGATAGTATTCGGGATAAGGCTGCGAGGCTTTACCAAACACTTCACGCCAGCGACGGCGACGGCGGAGTCGATACGCATTGTCGATGGCATGACCTGCTTCGTGACGCAGTATCCTCATGCACCAAGCGTCAGTGCCACCTTCAATCTCCAGCATCTGTTCACCTTCCAATCGCATTAGTCGTGGGTGTGCCAGGTAGAAGGGAATGGCAACACCCGGCACGCCATCAGGCGTGTACCAGTCGTCCGAGAGCCAGAAGTGTGGACGAAAGCGGATACCCTTCGTGTCCAATTCTTCTTGTAGCCGTCGGATGCGATTCTCCAATGGCGTGTCTTCGATACGCAGTTGCAGGTCGCACATGCGCATCTCGAGCAACCGATCCGACGAAAGTCGATTCAAATGATGGGGACCAAAGGCCGAATTTGCATGAATGCGTCGTCGGGATTGCTGAATGTTGGGGGCCACCGTTCCAAACTTCCTGTCTTGACGAATCTTGCGGTTAGCGATCTTAGCAATTGAATCACTACGTAGTACCTAGTGAAATCATTGCTCGGGGACGTCCGTCACGAATGCAAGGTGTGTGCTAGGGATGTTCGTGATTCACATTCCAGCGGCTGGCTCGGTTGCCGCATGACGACTTGCCTCGTTAAATTGCTTTATTGGTTCGAGATTCTTGTCGGCGTTCTGCTGTAGGGTGTCTTCCTCGACTACGGCTTCCAGCGAGGCCGCCTCCTTGGTGACCTCGACTTCGCGAAAAAGTGCGATAACCGCCGTTATATTGTCCGTACCACCGCCGGCGTTTGCCGCGTCGATCAGCTGGGAGCATAATTGCTCGGCCGATGCGTCGCATTTCAGCAGGTCAGCAATCTCTGCATCACCAACGTGTTTGTTTAAGCCGTCGCTACAGAACAAGAGCGTATCGCCGACGCGAAGTTCGGCCTTGTACACGGACGGCCTGACTTCGTTCGAGTCGCCACCAAGTACGTTCCACAATACGTTACTCCATCGAGTTCCCTCGACTTGACCCGGTTTCGCCAATCCATGATCGATATACTTCTGCGCCATCGTATGATCATTAGTGATTTGTTCCAGTCGTGATTCGCGAAACAAGTAACACCGGCTATCGCCCGCGTGTACTACGTATAGCCGCGGCCAGACCACATAGCCCATGGTCAGCGTGGTGGCCATCCGATATCGCTGTGGTGTTTGGCTCATTTCAATCTCGAAACGCGATTGGCAGTGCTCCATCGCTGCCTTTAGGTCGTCGACGAAATCGTCTTCCGGGTCCTCTGTGAGGCGAAAAAACCAACGCATGCTGTTAAGAACATAGTGAAGAACTTCGTCGATCGCGATTGTGCTGGCCTGTCGTCCACCCGACTGGCCGCTGACACCATCGGCCACGACAAACAGTTTTCCCTGCGAATCACCGAACAGGCGCGTCTGATCATCGTGACTTAAGCTTGTCTCGTGAATCCGCATTGACTTGATCAGGTCGGCAATCAAGAACTGATCTTCATTTACCTCGCGTACCCGCCCAATGTCAGTCATCCCATGACAATCCATCTTTCCCGCCATGACAGCATTCTCCCTAGGCAATACTCAATCTCTGGGAACTCGCCCGCGTCTGTGTTTCCGAAGATCGGTCACGAACCAGACTGCGAATAGAATTGCCGCTACCGCGCCAGCCCAGTGTCATCGCGACGACTTCAAGGTAGAGGCCCGTCGGCGCCGGCAATGCTGCGATGACGGTTACGACGCCGAATAGGAAGGCTCGATATAGCACGGCATCTTCCTATGCGGTATGCGGATTACCCAACCGTTCTTACTGCGTTTCCGTCGAGATGCGGCGTCTTGCCGTCTCTTTCGCGGACGTCGTCGCCCGTCGCTGCGGCCAGCTGTTGCTCTTCTTTACTCTTGACCTGAACCTGCTTTTCAACCGCGACGTGATGACGCCAATTCCCTTGGGTTCCCGCTTTGCGATTGTCAAGTTCAGCCAACGCCGACCGCGGCCCATAGAAGATCACGGTATCATCTACGTCGAGACGATAATTCCCGCGCGGCGCACCAAGAAATCCGCCGTTGGCCTTTTGAATCGCGAGCGCCAAGATACCTTCATCGACCAATTTGAGTTCGCTAAGCTCGCATCCGGCCATCCAATCGTCGCGCTGAATTGCCATTTCTGCGACGGCGTAATCACCCGAAAGATGGAGGAGCGCCGCATAGTCGCGAATCTCCAAGTCGGTCCAGCGGCTCAGCGCCCAGGCGATCACCTGCGACATACGCCGATCGACCCACTGGCTATGGGCAACCAGCCAAAGCGTCATCAACCCGATGGCCAACAGCAATACGCGGAACCAGAATTGGTCGGTCAGGCCTGCCTGGTCGTCTGTCGTAACAAAAGAAAGAATTAACGTTGAGACGGCTGTGATCAACCCTGCGTTCCCGACGAGCATCAAGAGCATGATGACCCTCCGGCGTACCGGATGGTCGACAACTCGTTCCGATTCATTGGTTGTGAAGCCCGAACCGGTAAACGCTGAGCGGGCTTGAAAACGAGCGAGTTCGCGAGAGAGTCCGGTCAGGGTCAATGCGACAGTCGCAATACGAACCACCAACAGCGACAAAATAACGATCACCAGGAGGGTAAAGATCGCAATCATTAACCAATCTCTTGTTGATGCGTGATGAAGGGACGATTAAGCCTCAAACGCTATTTCGATGTGCTCGTGTTTTTCCAACAGAGACTGTAATTCCAACGCGGTAAACGGTGCCTGTCCCTGCAGGTTGACTGTGAAGGAGAACAACGCCGGGTCCATCAGTTCCGGTTCTTTGACGAGTCGCGAGCACTCAACGTTTGCCTTCACCAATGCATCACGAACATAGTGAGCAGCATCTTCTCCCTGAACCGTCACCTTCCAGGCGACGGGACGAATTCGACATACCGTGGCGGTGCCCATTTTAATCTCTCTGTTTCGGGTTGTTGTTATGCGACCGCTGCGCGGACAAGATTCGCGGCGTCTGAAACGGTGCGCATCTCACCGCCAGCGGTGTCAGACAGCTCGACATCAAATTCTGCCTCAAGGTCCATTAGTAGCTTAAGCTTGTCGAGCGAGTCTACGCCGAATCGCTCCAGGCGAGCGTGTGGCGCGACGAAGCGATCGTCGATATCAAGTTCATTTGCGATGACCTTTCGGACACGCTCGGTGATCTGTTGATCTGTCATCGTCGGATCCTCCTCTACGGTCGCAATGCGGCGTCACACGGCACGGTAAGATCGCACGGTGAAAAATTATGAGCAAGGCCTATGCCGCGGCGGACAAACGCCTCACAAGCTGCTTTCGAACGCGGATGGGAGGTTAGGGCTGGCGCCGACCGCGTCACATTGTCGGACTGCCGGACAATTTGTCGCCGTTCAGGGCTATTGAAAAGAGCGCAACCATATGGTCGAAGTCTTGCGGGAGATTCTCTTTGGCACCACATGTGCACACTGCTTGCCGTGCGACGGAAGCCCCGATCTCCCGTGCAAATCTCCCGGGCAATGAGTTGAATCATGAACCTGAAGAGAATCGTCTGTCCGACGGATTTTTCGGAAAGCAGCGACACCGCAGTTGAGTTCGCGGCATCGCTGGCCCGCGACAGCAAGGCCGAATTGCAGATTGTCCACGTCCGTGAGGCTCCGATGCCCGTTGGTGGCGTGGGTGCCACTTTTGCTGTGCCGCAATCAACGAAACAAGACGAGCCTGCGAACGAGCTGGATCGAGTCGGACCGCAAGACGGCACGGTATCGATAAGCCGCCGCCTCCTGGTGGGCGAACCAGTCGAGTCGATCGTTAAGTTTGCCGAACTGCACAATATTGATCTGATAGTGATGGGAACGCATGGGCGCACCGGTCTGAGTCGACTGCTCATGGGAAGTGTCGCTGAGGGTGTTGTCCGAAATGCACCGTGTGCGGTGCTCACGGTGCGATCGTCGACGCGACCGCTCGAAACGACATCCGGCGGAGACAGATTCGCAAACACGGAAAAGGACGCAACACGATCGACCGAGGTCGAGTCACATGGCGATCGACGATGAGATGATGATCATGACTGACAAGAATGAGAACTGCGAATTGTCGGAAGCCCTGAAAGAGCTGGAGATTTGCCTGGAAACTCCCGTCGTTCCAGGCGAGCTCGAATCGTGGGCGCACGCCGCGAATGCGGCATGCGAGGCGGTCGGTATACCATTACGCAATGCAGTCGAAGATGCACATCCGGAGGTCTTTCGTCAAATCTTGCAACAAGATCCCGAACTAGCTCAGCGCGTGGAGGAGCTTCGCAGCGAAGACCAGGTGCTTCTCCGTCAGTTCGATTCGCTCAAGCGACAACTGCATCGGCTTGCCACTCAGGCATCCGCTGTCGAACCGCGAGAGAGCAGGCTGGATTCCCAGTTGTCGGACGTGACTAAAGAGGGGCTTGCATTCGTGATCAATACGCGAAGCCAAGAACAGGCGCTGTCCACGTGGTACGTGGAAGCCTACAACCGTGATCGAGGCATTGGCGATTGATCGTCGCGATATATCGCGTCAAACTACTTCACAGGGCGGCGTCGAGACGACTACGATTGGTTCGCTTTGCTGTAGTACTCCAATTCTGAAACGTTTGTTTCTTCCAGAACCTTCTTGGCAACGGCGATGTCGATGACGTTTCCATCGACCGCCACGAGAACGCCACCTTCCCTGATCTTTCGTTCGTAGCCGGCAACCTTGGACTCCGCGATTCCCCAACCTGTGATCGCTCCCAGCAATCCCCCACCGGCGCCACCGACCATCGCGGTGGCAATGGGTCCGGTAAATACAACAGGTCCGAGACCAGCTACAGGGATCAAGGCAATACCAGCCAAGAGCCCCCCCAGTCCACCAATTGCCGCCCCCATGCCTGCATCCTCTCGGATTTCCTCACCCCGCGAAATTCTATTCAGAACTTCCGCCGTCGCCTCGTCTCCCTGGACAACGACCGAGACTTTATCGTTGGGTACACCGACGTCGAGCAATGCCTGAACCGCCGGTCGTGCCTTGGCTGACGAGTCGTAAACCGCAATCAACACATCGTGCAACACGGTCATGTTCTCCTTCCGGTGTGACGGGTATTATCGGCACGTCCTGTTGAAGGTGATTGCAGCCACGCTAGCCGGACGAGCAGTAAAATCTATCTCCTTCGCGGGAGTCATGTTCGTGCGTCCGGTTCTGCGTTTAGCTTAATGCCGGGAATGTTGAGCCTTGCTTTCCACTCGCTACCCCAGGCTGCTGCGCTGAATCTAGCCGTTCTCGGTTGAGATTCTCTTGCACACGTTCCAATCGTCTCGTCACCGCGTCCACGTCGTGTCGTTCACGAAAGTGATCTCCATTGCGCGCAATCATCTGAGCATGCCGGTACACGGCATCGCGGTCTTCCTGGCGCCACACTTTGTCGGCAACAACCGCGAGTGCCTCAAGTGCGCGTAGCGTCACGCCGACACTCTCTTTTCCGTACTGGCGAATTTGGTTGAACGCCGCATCGATTACTTCCACGAACGCGATCGGGTGCACAGTGATTCGCATCTGTCCCTGCGCGTCGAATCGCGCGGCATCGGGTATCTTCCTTTGCGCAAGTCGCCCCAGCGCGGCACCTAACCGATCCACACAATTGATTGCCGTGAACGGATCATTGATGCCTGTGGAAAGAGATCGGACGGCAACTTCAACCAATTCCTCGACGGCACATTCGACATCCTGGCGCGGCGTTCGACGATTTCCGACGATGATCTTTTCATTGATCAGCGCTGTGAGCTCTTCGAGAGGTGACTCTTCCAGGTCCACGCTCAACGACCAGATGTCCGCGAGAGCTTCGTCCTTGGCGACGAATTTACCCGGTCGCGCGTGAAGGCGGGCAATGAAATCTCGCTCCGCAGCTAGCTGCAGAAGACCGTCACCGTCGATCGCCTGCACGTATCCCTCGCAGAGGGACCGAATTGTCGAATAATCATCGCTCATATCGGCTTGCTGCGCCCGTGCATGGACTAACCGCTGATCCTCTTCACGTGATGGCTGACCGATACTTTCGGGGAAAAGCCGATCGATCGCATCGTCCAGGTCGCGCGCCACTGCGGCCACGATGTGCGGTGCCTGAATCAACACGGCGATATGGTGAATGAATACAATCAGCGAGATTTTGCTTACGATCGCCAGGCCGATGGCAACTAACACCGACAAATGGGGCGCCGATAACGCGTTGTCATGCTTCTCCACGACGCGGAGTAGGAGCAGGCAGTAGAGCCCCGTTGCCAATAACGCGCCTAGCGTGATCTGTGTCGGAAGATCGTGCATGAATCGTCGGAGCAGACGTGGTCCGAACTGCTGGGACGTTAGCGAAAGCGTAACGACCGTAATCGAAAACACGGTGCCCGTGACGGCAACCATGGCCCCGGCAAGCGCTGATAGGGTTGCTCTTGCGGTCGTGGTTGTGGTCAATATCCAGTCAGGCAGTTGAGCAGTGCTGGAGCGCGCGACCGCCGCATCGACCCACGGCAAGACAACGGCGATAACCAACGCGGCAGTGGCAAACAGCCCGGGAATGAACCAGTAGCTGGCTCGGATCGCATCCCACAGATTCACTAAATAGGCTCTCATGGGCGACGCTTATACTTCGAGGAGGTTACTACCACCCTCCGGTGTTCGAGACACACGTGCCTGTTCGCGGATGTCGTGGGACTCGCTTGTCAGATCGCCTTCGCCAGATCGAGACGTGGGGATCCGGTCCCCGGCTCGTTCGACTGGCCGTTCTCGCCAAGTTGAACCGTTGTCCGCGTGCTCGACCTTTCGGACAGGTACACCGTCTGGAAAGACAACCTCCCGAGCCTCGTCCGGCATGGAAATATTCGCCTCTTCCAGGGCGCTCTTGACTTGTCGAATGACCGCCGAGCAGACCTTGAACTGACTGTACTTGGCAATGTTCATCCAAAAATAGATTCGCAGATTTACGGTTGCCGCACCTAGATTCTCTACGAGCACCAGCGGCTCCGGATCATCGACGACGGCAGGGTGCTCTTGAAGGATGGAGAGTACAATCGACTGAGCGTTCGTGATCGAATCGTCGTATCCGATACCTACCACAAAGTCGAATCTGGCGTTGGGGTTTGCCGTATAGTTTGTGATCGTGTTCTTATAGATGGTGGCGTTCGGAATCTGCACGTGATTTCCGTCCAACGTCATCAGCAGCGTGGAGCGGGTGTTCACGCTTTGAACGAAGCCTTTATGACCGTCAACCTCAATCAAGTCGTCCGTGGCAAACGGATGTTGCATGCTGATCAGAATGCTGGCGAGAAAGTTTTCGGCGATGTCGCGAAACGCGAAGCCGAGCACGAGCCCGACGATGCCAGTTCCCCCGATCACGGTCGCCGCAAGACCGGTTAACCCGGACACTTTGAGAACCAGGTATAGCCCGAGCAAAAAGACGGGGACGGCCACCGCACGCGCGACGACCGAGCGTAGCAGCCCACTTCTCAATCTGTCCTTGAGAAGGAAAGATGCGCCGCGTACCGACCACTTCGCAGCCAACCAGGTTGCGACCAATAGTCCGACGCCCACAGCGATCAGAGGAAGGGTCCGTACGAATTCCCCACAAAGCTGCCCAAGCTCTTGCCAGGCCGGGGAAAGGTCCCACGGCGATGGCGCGCGCACTTCGACACGATTTACCACCGCCACGACATCTTCCGTCCTACTCGCGAGTCGACCTGCCCACTCCCGATGCTCCTCTTTGTCAACGCGGCCGGCGAGAAACACGACTCCTTCGTCGGTGCGTACGGTCGGGTCGTGGAACCAACCTGTCGCTTGCAAAATCTCCGTCAGCCGCTTTGCGATGTCGTTGTCTTCAGCGGCCGGCTTGATTTCAACCTCCTCGGGAACGGAGAGGTCGGCACGTTCTGGACTTGCAGGTTGGACACCTGAGCCATTCGGCTGCGCGCTTGCTCGGTTTTGCGTTGTCGTCGACACGATGGCAGCAACGCAAACGGCGGCCGCGAATATCCGCAGAACGGGTACAGGCCAGGACCAGCCGCGGAAGGTCGTTCGATATCTGCCGCGACCGTCGCCAACGTGCCACAAGAGACTCACACTGGACATATCAGGTATCCGTCGACGTGATCATGGATTGAATGACATGACGCCAGGAATACCTGATACGACAGTTCAGCGTCAACAAAACGCGGGAAATGACCGTCTTGTTGACGGCATCCTATTCGCGCGGAGTTGTGTTGTCGTCTGCTTCGCCGCCGGGCGTGTCGACCTTGACGCCGTCCTCGTCAATTTCAACATCGACGGCACCGCCAACTTCCACGTCCACACCATCCCCAACGTCGACGCGAACACCACCACGATTGTCCTGTTCCTTGAATGCTTTGACAGCGTTGTCAAACGCCTGCTTGAAATCGTCCCAGGCGTTACTGACGCCTTCCTTCATCTCGACGCTCGCCTCTCCGCTGGCCTCGTTAAACTCATCGAGTTTCTGTCGAAAGACGTCACGCTTGTCCTTCAACTCTGCTCGCTTCCGCTGCCACGATTGCTTGGTTTCGTCAACCCACGTCTCGCTCTTGGCTTCGAGCTCTTCGATCGACTTGTCGAGCTTTTCGAGCTGCTTATTCAACCTGGCAACATACTCTTCCGTCTTTTCAGCAGAAAAATCCCTGGCGGCATCGGCTGTCTCCGAGGCCTTGTCTACCACGTCATCGAGTGTCGTCGATTGCTCGGCGGGTTGTGCCCTCGAGCCGTCATAAACGTCCGAACAACCACCGGTCAGCAGCAAACCAGAAATCGCAAGGAAAGAACTAAGAGTCTTCATCGTTACATCCTTTTCCGTTCGTAGATTGAAAGAGAAACCAACGAAGTGCGCTGATAGAAGTAAAGAGCAAACGTGGTGCCATACCACATATCCCAGTTACATGGACCTAACAGAAAAGGTGTGCACGGTGCGTATCATGTTGAAACGCCATGTTGAAACGCCTAATCTCTAGTTGAGCAGCACGATCGGCACACGCCAGGTGCGCAAGAATGTCGCAGTGGCTGCGACATTTTGACTAGCTCCGCGAGCGGCGACGTCGCTCAATGATCGTTCCTCGAAGGGAGGCTGAATCGTTGAAGTTCGAGACAGACAACGCTACAACTCTTCATCAAGCCCCCAGGCCTTGAGTTTTCGCTGCAACGTGCGCACAGAGATACCAAGCATTTTCGCGGCGTGAGTGCGATTGCCGTCGCACTGATCGAGGGTTTGTTCCACGGCTTCCCGCTCGAGTTCTTCCATGGTCGTGCCGGGTGGGATCTGCACCTCATCGGCCGGCGATGTATCGTTCTCCACGATCGCTGGCAAGTCCTCGGTTGTCAGCGTATCGCCGTGGGCCAGTACGATCATGCTTTCCAGGCAGTTCTTTAGCTGTCGAACGTTGCCCGGCCATTCGTGCGTTTCCAGGTACTCCTTGAGTTCGGGCGACAGTTCGGGAATGTCTTTGCCCGTCTCATCGGCGAGTTCCTGAAGAAAATGGCGGACGAGCAACGGGATATCTTCGCGGCGTTCTCGCAGCGGGGGCAGATGCAGATTGACCACATTCAGTCGGTAGTACAAATCCTCCCGAAAGTCATTCTCACGTACCATCTTGTCCAGATCGCGACTCGTGGCTGCCACGACGCGCACATCCACTTCACGGTCCTCGTTGCTGCCGATAGGCGTGATCGTACGACTCTCAAGCACGCGAAGTAGCTTGGCCTGGGACTCCAGAGCAAAGTCACCGATCTCATCGATGAATATTGTGCCCTCGTTGGCGGTTTCGAAACGCCCTACGCGCGACTCCATAGCGCCGGTAAACGCGCCCTTGGCGTGGCCGAACAATTCACTTTCGACCAGATGCTCCGGCACGGCCGCCATGTTGACCACGACGAACGGACCTTCCTTGCGTGGGCTGTTGTGGTGGATCGCCTCGGCGATGAGTTCCTTTCCCGTGCCTGACTCTCCGGTCACCAAAACCGTACTCTCGCTCACCGCGGCACGGCGGGCGTTATCGAAGACTTCCAATATGGACTTGGACTTTCCGACAATCTTCTCAAACCCGAGGCGATCGTCGAGGCGTTCTTGCAATTGTTCGATCGTTTCGTCGCGACGGCGTGCTTCGAGGCACTTCTTTACCAGAATGAGCAATTCGTCAGGATTGACAGGCTTGGACAAGTAGTCCTCGGCGCCGAGTTTCATCGCCTCGACCGCCGAATCAACCTCACCGTGGGCTGTGACCATAATGAAGGGCGTTACGGAACTCCGCTGCTTCCAGTAGCTCAACAAATCGATGCCCGACGACTTGCCCATCTTAAGGTCACTGATGATCAGGTCGATCGAGTCACTTATATGTCCCATTGCCTCTTGTGGATTAGTCGCGGTGAGCACCTCATAGCCCTCAATTCGCAATAGCCGTGCCATTGCTTCCCGCTCACTAGGCTTATCTTCGACGACGAGCAGTTTAGGCTTGGTCTTCATGTTGCACTTCCTCTCAGCGTTTCGCGCAGATTGATTCGTATCCGCAGTGGCCATGATCATTTATGTCGCTTCGTACCGATATCCATCGCGCCCCCGTCTCGTTACTTGGATTCGGGTATTAACGGCAATGTGATACGAAAAGTAGCCCCATCGCTTTCCTTTCCTTCGCATTGAATCGTGCCATGAGCTTCCTCGACAAAGCGCCGCACCATAGGAAGGCCCAATCCGCTTCCGCTGCTCTTGGTCGAGTAGAACGGCTCGAATATCCGCTCACGTTCAGCTTCGCTCACGCCTGGTCCATTGTCGGAGACAACGACCTCTGCCCTCGAGCCGACCCGCCGGACGGCCATGCGGATTTCGCCGCCTTCTTCGACTGCATCTTGGGCATTGACCAGAAGATTGAGCAGGATCTGACGTAGCCTTCCGGGATCCATGCGAACGCGAACGGGCGTGCTGGGAAAATCCGCGCGGACATTCACGTTTCTGTGCAGCAGCTCCTGTTCAATAAAATCGAGCGTCGTTTTAAGCTCCATTTTCAGGTCAATCGCTTCTTCCCGCGCTTCCTTCGGCGACGCAAATCCCAGCAACTCGTTCATTAAGTGTTCCAAGCGATCAATTTCGCTCGACGACTGATCGATCATCTCCACAATCTCATTGCTGTCGAGCTCCGCCTCACCGTGATACGTGCGACGAAACGTGTGCAGATTCAATCGGATCGCGTGCAGTGGGTTGCGAATCTCATGGGCTAGACCGGCAGCGATCTGCCCCAGCTCAGCAACACGGCGAAGTTCGGCCGCGTCTCGGGCAAGTTCGATGCTCGACCTGCGGCGAATTATGAATGACAAGGAAACAACGGAAAGTGCCACCAGCACGAGGATGCCGCCAATCATTAGCATGCACTGTCGTACAATTGGTCCGCGCAGCTCACTTACGCGTTGATCGACCCAGGCGATCGATAGTCCTTCGTGATAACTGCCAATTTGTTGACCGTTGACTTCAATAGGAAGTCGAATGTCGTATGCCGGTTCGCCACTGGAAAGTATCTTTCCGTCAGTCTCGACGACATCGTCTCCAACGTCGGTGACGACGCGATCGTGCCATCGGTCGCCCAAGGCGCGATTCACGATGTTGGAATCGGAATGGAGCACGATCGTGCCAGATGCATCGACGATCGCGGCATACAGTTGGCCTTCTTGTGATTGCGTGCTGACGACATCCCAATATGTCTTAAGCCAGGGCCGTTCTCGAATCTCGTGCCAATCGGTATTGCCATTTGAATCTGTCTCGTGTTGAAGCCCTCCTTCCAGGTGTCCGGCACGCCGCGTTGCCTGGGCGCGTAGCCGAGAAATCTCAGTCCCGGTTATCGTCTTGCCAATCAGACGCACGTCGTGCAGTGCGCTCCATACTGCGAACGAGACGAGTACCAGCAGTGAAAAGAACAAGCATGCGTATGCTGAGACGATCGGCTTGTCGACAGATTTTCTCGAGGTGTGCGACATCGGAAGCCGGGAATCTATTGGTTCCGGGGGTACCATTGGCAAACCACATGCCACCCTCCGCCAGTCCGGTAAGTCGGGCGATCGTCGGACTTGCAAGCACGCTCGTGCGCCGATGCAAGACGCGACCACTCGGACTGCGGCAAATCGACGCGGCAGGTGCGTCAAAATGGCCGAGCCCCCACATTGTAGCCGTCCCGTCTCTTCGCGTCGCCTCTTCCGGTGTGTCAGGACTAGCTAGCGCCTTAGGTTTTCTCGTCTGTACTGCAACACCGACGGGCCGGCCATCTCGGCGACCGATTCGCTAGCCGCTTGTCGCGAAACTGAGTTCACGTCTCGCACACAGTCTCGGTGAACCAATGACGGAGACTATCGACTAGTCCGGTCAGGTTGACGTATCGGGCGACACCTTGTCGCACGGGCGCGGTACGTTTGAGCAGATTTGCCTTGATCTGTCGATTGGCATTCGACTTGCGGCA
>ERZ869936.1175-NODE-1175-length-19881-cov-4.456370_pt1 | contig 19881 bp, 19 predicted proteins | sample MGYA00520876_ERZ869936 | MGnify/ENA primary metagenome ERZ869936 (study PRJEB32218, sample SAMN09650985) | biofilter metagenome | isolation source: enrty point of leading RO module | place: Saudi Arabia: Thuwal, RO plant located on Red Sea | collected 2016-02-17 ...
TGTCGCTTCTTGCAGTAACAGCCAGAGTCGCTTCTTGTCCTTAGCTGCAAGCGCATCAGCCATCGCAAAGGTATTGAAGCGCTCCTCCTTCTCAGCCTTAAATTCTTCAAGGCTCTCAGCGTACTTCGCATAGGCTTTTTTTGGTGCGGCCAAGAGCGTGCCTTCAATCACCACAAACAGATTCTCTGACTCCCCCATTTCCTTGAGACCTGCCTTTACCGCCTCTTCAAAATCACTATCCGCACTTGGCGTATCGAAGACAAACAACTCCTTACCGCCAAAGAGCGAGGTGGCACCAAGCGCATTAACAACCACCCCGGGTTCATAGTCTTCGGCACTGTAGCGAGTTACGGTGTACCCCTTGTTCGCGTGTTGATTCACAAACGCCGCCGCTGTCTCACGCACTTTATTCTCATCAGTACCGCAAAAGACTTTTAACATGACGATATTGTAGCGCAACGAGAGAATATAGACAAAAAAATAATATATTGTATTATGCCGACAGCATAATTTGGAGGTAATCATGAAAATTCTTCTCGCAGAAGACCACGCCCAAATGCGTGCAAAGCTCAAACGGTACCTCGAACTCAAAGGACATCAGGTTGTTGAGGCCCGAGACGGCAAAGAAGCTTTTACGCTTATCACAAACGGAGACGAGCGATTCGACGCCATCATCACCGACAACAGCATGCCAGGAATGAATGGCACCAACCTACTTCAAGCGATCGGTAGCAATGCCCATTGTCCGCCAACCCTACTTCACAGCGCTGAAAAACGTGGCTATATGGACACTGGCAACGGTCGCGAACAAGTTGATCTTCACGAGTTTGTTAGCTACTTCGACTTTGCTCGTTTTGCATTGAAAAGTGGTAACCCAGTCGAGTACATCGGAGATTTCTTGGATTCTATCTCAACCTGAACCTTACGGCCCGGACGGAACGTCCGGGCCTTTTCCTTTATCAATGTCGCTTCTATTACTTTGGTTCCCACTCGGTCATTTCCAGCCAATTGTCGCCCACTTTTACATCCACCTCAATCGGTACGTCTTTGGTGTCTTTGCCAGCAAACACCCCTTGCATAATCGAGGTCAACTTAGGAATGATGTCGTTCAATTTTTTCTCACTGACTTCAAACACGAGTTCGTCATGTACCTGCAGGAGCATCCGGAGGTCCTTGGCTAACTTCTCCTTTTTAATTAAATCAGCCACCTGCAGCATCGCTACCCGAAGAATGTCTCCCTCGGTGCCTTGAATCGGCGCGTTAATCGCCATCCGCTCAGCTTGTGCGCGGATAAACGGCGCGCCTGAAGTAATACCCGGGAAATGCCGGCGGCGACCGAACATCGTCTTAGTGTAGCCGTGTTTACGGGCACTCTCTTTGGTCTCTTCAAGATATTCCGCGAGGCGAGTGAAGGTCGCAAAGTAGGCGTTGAGAAATTCTTGGGCTTCGGCTCGTGTTGTCTCAGGACCGAGATTGGCTCGCAGTGCATTGACTCCCATACCGTAGAGAATGCCAAAGTTAATCACCTTAGCCTTACGACGCATATTGCCCGTCACCTCCTCAGCATTCACCTTAAAGACGCGCACCGCCACTCCGGTATGGACGTCCTCACCTCGTTTGAAGATATCAACGAGCGCCGGGTCTTCAGATAAGATAGCGGCAATCCGCAGCTCAATCTGTGAGTAGTCGATAGCGACGAGTTTGTAGCCTGGTTCAGCCACAAAGGCCCCACGAATCGCTCGCCCTTCCTCACTGCGCACTGGAATATTTTGCAGGTTCGGGTCCTTACTCGCCATCCGCCCGGTGACGGTACCGGTCTGTAAAAGCTTCGAGTGCAGTCGCCCGTCTTTGCCGACCATCTCCGGTAAGTTGTCGATGTAGGTTGAAAGTAGTTTTTGTAGTTCTCGATATCTGAGTATCTCAGCAATGATGGGGTGGTCGTCCTGCATCTTCTCGAGTTCGGATTCCTTGGTGGTGCGCTGTCCAGTCGCCGTCTTCTTAGCGTTCTTCGGTTTGAGCTCAAGTCTATCGTAGAGCACTTCAGCCAATTGCTTCGGTGAATTGATATTGAACTCCACACCAGCGTGTTTGTAGATAGCTGTCTCCCGTTTGGTAAGTTCTTTGTGCAGTTCTTTAGAAAGCTTCTTGAGATAATCAGTGTCTAGCTTGACGCCAATCTCACTCATTTCTTTGATAATCGGAATCAGCGGCAATTCGATGTCAGTGTAAATCTCGTAGAGTTTTTCTTTTTTAAGTTCTGCCTCAAGTTTGTCTTTAATCTCAGCAAAATCTGACGTATCAAACCGAGAACGACCGTAATCAATAATGTCATCGAAGGTCGGGTTGGTGGTATCTGACTGCAAAAGCCAGAGCGCGATGGCAGCTGCCTCCACCTCCTCCTCTTTGACTGAGCCAGAGAGTTCTTCAAGCGACACCTCTTCCGGCACATCAAATATCTTCTTCACCCGCGCTCCGAGGGTGCGAAACCCTAGTTCACCAAAGAGTGTCATCACTGCCTCGATATCAAGATTATCGCGCCACGTCTTCTCTGGCAGGGTAAATTCAATCGGCGCATCGAGGCGGATGGTGGCGAGCATCTTCGAAAACTCAGCTTCTTCTTGGTTCTCCTTCAGAAGATTGATAATGCGCGGCTTAACCCCTTTCTTCTCGAACTGCGCTTCGCTCTTCTTGAGTTTTTTGTAGATATCTTCAATCCCACCAAACTGGGTGATGAGCTCGGTCGCGGTCTTCTCACCAATGCCAACGATGCCTGGGATGTTATCAGACGGGTCACCCCGTAGCCCTTTGTAGTCTGGGACTAACTTCGGACCAAACCCAAACCGTTCTTTCACGGCCTTTTCGTCATACATGACGGTATCCTTGATACCTTTGCGTAAGGTATAGACCTGCACCCGTTTCTTTTCAACCAACTGTAGCGTGTCCATATCACCCGAGGCGATAATGACATTGAGGTCTTTCATGGTTTTGGTCTGGTGCGCGATGGTGCCGAGTATATCGTCGGCCTCAAAGCCTGCGTGCTCAAAAATGCGAATGCCGAAGGCGGTAAAAATATCTCGCGAACGTTCAATTTGTTGCACTAAAGCGTCGTCGGTCTTTTGCCGACCAGCCTTGTAATCTTCAAACGCCTCGTGACGATACGTTGGTTCGGGGAGATCGAAACAGGCGGCGATGTAATCGGGTTTGAGCTCCTCAACAATAGCCAGGAGCATGGCGACGACACCGTAGAGTGCCCCGGTTGGCTCGCCTTTGGGTGACGCGAAATCAGGTAAGGCATGATACGATGCAAAATCGCGTGGGCATCAAGGAGTACGAGGGTTGGTTGGTTATCTTTCTTTGTCGCTTGCTTAGATGCCATAGATTGTCACCTGCCGTCCACCATCGGGACCAATGATTTCAATCTTGATATCGATATAGTTTCGCGGCAATAGTTTTTCGATGTTCTCAGCCCACTCGATGCAGATGAGTTGTCGTGGGGTTTTCAAAAGCTCTGCAAACCCCAACACCTCCATCTCTTTTGGGTCCTCAATCCGATAGGCATCAATGTGCACCATGGTGAGAAAGTCAGTGTTCTTAGCTCGGGTGTCATACTGCTTCATGATGACGAAGGTCGGACTGGTGACCTCTTCGGTGATACCAAGCGTTTTAGCGAGTGCTTGTACGAGGGTCGTTTTCCCGGCTCCCAATTCACCATGGAGCGCCAATACCGTAGCGGTATCTTTCTTGTCTATCTTTGAGAGTATATTGGCAGCCACCGCTGCCATATCGACTGGTTTACCGGTAACAATAGTAGGCATAGATAGTGGCATTGTAGCACTGGGAGGAGAAAGTCGACACTAGAGTTTTTTCCAAAGTAGTTTAAAGCGTTTTGACGCCCGGCCGCACGTAGTGCGGCCGGGCTTTTAAATTCATAATTTCCGCATGCTACCATTATGGTATGCCGAAGAAATTTGATGAAGAAGCCTATAACGAGCGTCTTGGTCTTTTGCTCCGCAAAGAAGAAGATGACCTCATTGAAACCTTAGCTGCGCAGTACGGCTATCAATATTTGGACCTGCGTGGTGTCAGTATCAATCCAGACGCCATTCATCTTGTGCCAGAAGATAAGGCTCGTGAGGCGAACTTAGTGACCTTTGAGGTGAAGAACAAACTCCTATCGGTCGCGATTAAAAACCCAAACAATCGCAACGCCAAGGAACTCTTGGAAGAACTGGGTACTGAGTACCAGCTGACTATCTTTATGACCTCAGCCTCGAGTCTTGAACATGCGTGGGAACGCTACAAGGACCTTAAAAAGACTGAGGCTTCTGCCAAAGGAGTATTTGATATTACCGAAGTTGAATTTCAACGACTCACGAAAAAACTTCGTTCCATCGAACAAGTAGCTGATTATATTTTGTCGTTGCGTACTTCCAATAACGCTCGGCGTACTTCGGAGACATTAGCAGCGATGTTCGCGGGAGCGCTGGCGCTTGGTGCATCTGACATCCATATCGAGCCAGAGGATACAAGTATTCGATTACGATATCGTCTTGATGGTGTCCTCCAAGATGTGTTTGAGATTGAAAAAACCATGCACAAACGACTCCTCTCTCGTTTGAAGCTACTCTCTGGGGTTATTTTGAATATTCATAATGAAGCGCAGGACGGTCGGTTTACCTTTGATGTCGGTGAGAAAGAGATTGAAGTGCGTTCTTCGGTTATTCCTGGTGCTGCTGGTGAGTCGATTGTGATGCGTCTTCTTGACCCCACTATCGCCACCTTCCAAATGAAAAATCTGGGTATCAACGAACAGTTGCAGGGAGTCATTGCTAAAGAACTCGCTCGACCAAACGGCATGATTATCACCACTGGTCCAACCGGTTCAGGAAAGACTACTGCGCTCTATGCCTTCATGCAGGAAGTACACCACCCGGAAGTAAAAATCATTACGATTGAAGACCCGGTTGAATACAAGCTTGATGACATCGTCCAGACACAAGTCGATGAAGACTACACCTTTGCGACCGGTTTGCGCGCTATCTTGCGCCAAGACCCAGATGTCATCATGGTGGGTGAGATTCGAGACCGTGAGGTCGCTGAGACGGCCATCAATGCGGCGCAAACTGGTCACTTGGTCTTCACCACCCTTCACACCAACAGCGCTGCAGCATCTTTTGCACGACTGATCGATCTAGGAGTCGACTACCGCACCCTTGGCAACGCCGTTAACCTGGTCCTCGGTCAACGACTCGTGCGTGTCTTGTGTGAACATTGTAAACAAGGCCGACAAGCGACCGACGAGGAGTTTTCTGTATTGGAGCGATTAGTTAAAGATCACCCGGGAGGACATACGATTGCCGCACCCCTTGAAATATTTGAACCCGTTGGTTGTGAAGTATGCGGCCATACAGGCTACAAAGGACGATTAGGTATTTACGAAGCCATTCAAGTCGATACCGCTGTTGAAGAGGCCATCATTCGTGACCCACGTGAACACATCATCAAAGAGGCAGCTAAGCACCAAGGGATTCCAACCATGCAACAAGATGGTGCTATGAAAGTGATTCAAGGTAATACGAGCTACGCTGAATTGACCCGAGTCATTGATGTTCATAAAGGCCTCAACAAACAAGCTGAAAAGAAAGTGCCTGAAACCAATCCTGCCGATGACTTCATCTCACACGTTATCTAATTCTAAAAACTGCGAGTAGACTCGGCCGAGGAAGATTTGAGTTTATATTCCACTCAACTACATTAATCTCCTTGATTAATGTAGTCATCAATAAAATCCCACCCCGGTCAATTGTGTACCGAGGTGGGTATGCTATATTCGAATTCAAGTTGTAATGGAGTGCACCTTCCAGCAGATAATTCTCTAAGCAAAACTTCCGGAAAGAAGTGAATGTCGCGCCAAGGTGTTCCCCAGTGATCTCTTTCAAAGAAGAGGACCAGGAAGACCTCGCAACACACTCGCGTTGCTTAGAGAATTATCATCTGGAACTAACAAAAATGCGCCGCCAGGAAATGCTCTGGGGCGTTTTTCATTGTAAATGTGAGAGGACCTGGCGCTTTTCCCGTGCACCATGGGGTACTGATTGCTAATATAGTAGCACACTGAAATTTTTTGTCAATACTTTTCATGGCTTATTTTATGGCTTTATACAGCCTTGATTTCACTATATAATAGAGTCATGAGTGAAACGACCACCCCAGTAACACGCGATGGTGCGGGAAATCTAGACCAAACCTTACGCCCAAACACCTGGGAAGAATATGTTGGCCAAGCAAAAATCAAAGAAAATCTCCGTATCCTCCTCACGGCCGCCAAAGAACGAGGTCACGCGGCTGAGCACGTACTGCTCTACGGCCCGCCAGGACTCGGTAAAACCACCTTGGCTCACCTGATTTCCAAGACCCTCGGCACCAATATGCGCACGACCTCTGGTCCAGCTATCGAGCGGGTTGGTGACCTTGCGGCCATCCTCACCAACCTCTCCCCGGGTGATGTACTTTTCATCGACGAGATTCACCGCCTCAGTAAAAGTATTGAGGAGGTGCTCTATCCGGCGATGGAATCTGGTGTGCTTGATATCATCATCGGGAAGGGCCCGTCAGCGCGGACGGTGCAACTTGAGTTGCCACCGTTTACGCTGGTTGCAGCTACCACTCGCATCTCGCTCCTCTCTTCCCCGCTACGCTCGCGTTTCTCGGGTGGTACCTTCCGACTTGAGTTCTACGCTGAGGATGAAATCGCTGAGATATTGCGGCGCTCGGCCGGATTACTCGATGTCGATGTTGATGAGACTGTACTTCATGACATCGCCAGTCGTTGTCGGGCCACTCCTCGAACGGCTAACTATCTTCTGAAGCGCTGTCGGGATATGGCGCAGCTCGAGAAGAAGATGTTGGATAGAGATGTAGTCGACCGGACCTTTGAGTTACTAGAAATCGACACTCTGGGGCTGAATGGACCAGACCGAGCCGTATTACTCACCATCGTTGAAAAGTTTAATGGTGGCCCGGTGGGACTTAATACCATCGCGGCGGCAACTGGCGAGGAAATGTCGACCATCGAGGATGTCATCGAACCCTACCTTATCCGCCAAGGCCTCTTGGAACGAACGCCCCGTGGCCGGGTCGCCAGTCCGGAAGCCTATGGGCATTTAGAACAAGTTTAGTTAGAATATTTTCATCATGTCAGGACATAATAAATGGTCAAAAATTAAGCATAAGAAGGCAGCCACTGATGCGCAGAAGAGTAAGGTGTTTTCCAAGCACGCCGCGTTGATTGCTGTTGAGTCACGCAAGGCTGGTGGTGATGCCAACGCCGCCAACGTCGTAGCCGCTGTTGAGCGGGCCAAGAAAGACTCCATGCCGAAAGAAAATATCGAGCGGGCTATCGCGAAAGGCTCTGGGGCCGGCGGTAATGCTATTGAAGAAGTGTTGTTTGAAGGCTATGGTCCGGGTGGTGTGGCGCTCCTTATCAAAGTAGTCATCGACAATAACAGTCGTACCGCCCCAGAAATACGCCACATTTTCACTAAGGCAGGTTATGAACTTGGTGTACCGGGTTCCGCTGCCTGGGCATTTACTAAAACCGACGAAGGCTACGTACCAAATACCCCCATGGAGCTCGATGACGCGACGGGTGAGAAGTTGGCTGAATTCATTGAGAAATTGGAAGACAATGACGACGTCACCGACGTATACACCAGTGCAGATTCACAAGAAGAATAGAAAACGGCCCGGAATTCTCCGGGCCGTTACTTGGCCATGTGTTGACGTAGTGCAGTTACCCCACGTAAAGCCCGTAGGCGACCAAGTAGGCTGAGTCGATGGTGTCAAAAGACTTCCCCCAGGGGGCGTATCGGAACTCCAATCAGAGACTATCCGACCACCGACGACATTCCTGACTACAGAGTATAATAAAAAAATACATTGCAATGATATGAAAAGTATTGGCGTCGACCCTGGTTATGACCGGTTAGGTATAGCGGTGATGGAAAAAATGAACGGGAAAGAAACTCTCATTCACTCTGCCTGTATCGAAACTGACAATCAGGCAGATTTAGCTGACCGTATCACTACTGCGGGTATGGCTTTTCAGTCACTCTTGGAAAAACACCAGCCAGACGGTGTTGCTCTAGAGAAACTATTTTTTAATAAGAATGTAAAAACCGCCGTGGCGGTCGCACAGATGCGCGGTGTGCTTATCTACCTCGCCAAACAAGCTTCGTGTACCGTCCACGAGTACGGACCACAGGAAATAAAAGTGGCGGTCACTGGCTACGGTAAGAGTGATAAGAACGCGGTCATTACTATGGTCAAGACGTTGCTACCTTCCGCTCCAAAAGAAGCGCTCGATGACGAGTACGATGCTATTGCGACGGCTATCACTTGCCTGGCAAGCGAACGTGAGTTGTAATCATCACTATCCTATTGCAGGAGTATGGAGACTTTGGTAAAAAGTATGCCAACAGTAAATCGTAAGTTTCACATATGATCTTTTTTCACACCGTAGTACAAGATGAAGAACTAGAAGAAGAAGTGGACGATGAAGACGCGTCGTTAAATGACGATGTGCTAGATGAACTCAGTGATGACGATTTGGGTGATGATGAAGAGGAAGACACCGAAGCTGATGACGCCGTGGATGATGAAGAGGAAGCTGACGAAGTAGCCGAAGCAGAAGAGGAACTCGATGAGTTTGGCAACGAACTCGAAGAGGATGTTGATGACACCGACTACGACTCCTTTGATGACAAGGATGAGATGTGACCTAAATCAACGAGCGAAGCGACTATGATTTAGGTCGTTCCGTAAGGAGCCTCCGTCATAGAGGCGACGAGGAACTGTTTGGTTTCTCACCACTAGAAATTGATGAGGAGCTTATTGGTTTGTAAACCAAAATCCTAGCGAATTACTGGAACTGGTTGTAATTTCCAACCGAAATTGATGGGGAGCCTCCGTCATAGAGGCGACGAGGAGCAGGTAATATTTCCAACCTAAGAATGTTGAGGAACTGGTTGGTTTGAACATTTAAAAAACCGCGAGTAGTACTCGCGGTTTTTTTAAATTACGTTAAGGTAATGATGGTGAGATTCTTTTTACCTCGCTTGAGTAATACAGTTTCTCCGTATGTATCTTTTTCTAAAATACACTCAACGTCTTCCACTTTTTCACTATTTATCTGTACCGCCCCATTTTCAACGAAGGTTCGCGCTTCGCGCTTACTGGTTGCTAGTTCAGCGGTCACTAAGGCATCTACCAACAAAGTCCCAGCTGGTACTTCAGCGGTCGGAGCGTTGGCTTTAAGGGTTGCTTTTACCTCATCTGACAAATCACTAAAGTGTATATCTCCAAACAGCGCCGCTGATGCCTCAGCCGCTTTGGCGGCTTCAACGTCACCATGAACAAACTCAGTTACGACGGCCGCTAGTTGTTTTTGTGCCACTCGATCACCAGGATTTTTTTCCCACTCGCGTTTGATGGTATTGATTTCTTCAAGACTAAGGAAAGTAAATAGTTTTAAGTAGTCGATAACACTTTCATCAGAGGTGTTGAGCCAAAATTGATAAAATTGGTACGGACTGGTCAGTTCAGGGTCAAGCCAAATCGCATTTCCCTCACTCTTACCAAACTTCTTCCCCGTCGCTTTATCAACTATCAGAGGCATGGTGAGTCCATAAACTGTATTACCACTAACCCGACGGATATAGTCGACTCCAGCGATGATATTACTCCACTGGTCAGAGCCCCCGATTTGTAGGTCACAGCCATACTCAGTGTGGAGATGATGATAATCGTATGCTTGCAGTAGTGAATACGAGAACTCTGTGTATGAAATGGCTTGTTCGTCACCAAGCCGGTTAGCCACGATATCCTTCTTAATCATAGCGTTGACGGTAAAGTGTTTCCCGACATCGCGCAGAAAGTCGAGCATCGAGAGCTTCGATAACCACTCATAGTTATTAACGAATTGCACCTCAGCGTCGACAAAGCGACGGATACCAGCCTCCATGGCTGTAGCTTGCTTAGCAACGACCTCAGCGTCGACAAACGGTCGTTCCTCACTCTTCCCGCCTGGGTCACCAATCAAGGCAGTGCCACCACCCATAAGTAAAATAACTTTGTGTCCAGCTCGCATCAGATGATTGAGCAGCATGTACGGCACGAGATTACCGACGTGAATCGATGATGCGGTCGGGTCAATCCCGAGGTACACCGTGCGTTTTTGACCGTCTAATATCTCTTCAGCAGCATCATTCGAGGTTTGGTAGATAAACCCCCGTTCTTGGAGTTCTTGGCTTAGTTTCATGATGAAATAACTCTACCACACCGGTGTACCACTCGGTATAGACAAGCTACGTGCTACTATTGCAATATACCGGTTTACAATATACCTGTGGCTAAACGCGTACAAAGTTGGCTTTACAAGCATGGCAAGGAGGTGATTATCGACCTAATCATTGGGGTTTTTGTCGTTGGGCTCATCATATCTGGCTTGCTTCTACTTTGGGTATCCACATTGGAAATACCTGATCTGGCTTCTTTTGAGCAACGTCGCATCCTCCAGTCAACCAAAATTTACGACCGTACTGGAGAGATACTTCTCTACGACCTCCATGAGGACGTGAGACGAACGATAGTGCCGTTTGAGGATATCTCCTACCATTTAAAGAATGCTACTGTAGCGATTGAAGATGATACCTTCTATGAACACTTAGGCGTACGGCCACTCGCTATCCTTCGAGCTGCTATCTCGAACTTACGTGGTGGAGACCTCCTTGGTGGTCAAGGTGGTTCAACTATCACCCAACAGGTGATTAAAAACTCAGTTCTGGAACAAGAAAAGACCTTAACTCGAAAAATCAAAGAGGCGATTCTCGCGATTAAACTTGAACAAGAACTTACTAAAGAAGAGATTCTCTATCACTACCTTAATGAATCACCGTACGGCGGCACCATCTATGGGGTTGAGGAAGCGAGCCAAGCTTTCTTTGGAAAATCAGCCAGTGACGTTACATTGGTTGAAGCTGCCTACTTAGCGGCGCTCCCCCAGGCCCCAACCCGATACTCACCCTATGGGAACAACCGTGAACTGTTAGATGCTCGTAAGAATAAAGTGCTCCAGCGCATGCTCGAACTTGGTTTTATTAACGCCGATGAATACAACACAGCTAAAGAGGAGGAGGTTGATTTCCTTGCTCAAGCCACCACCGGTATTCGAGCCCCACACTTTGTGATGTACGTTCGCGAACAACTAGCGAAATTGTACGGCGAGGAAGCGTTGGCTGAACGAGGTTATCGCGTCATCACAACATTAGACTGGGACTTACAAGAACAAGCGGAGGAGATTGTCGCTCGAAAAGCAGCTGAGAACACTGAGCGATTTAATGCTTCTAATGCCGGGCTCGTAGCTATTAATCCTCAAGAGGGTGATATCCTCACTATGGTTGGCTCACGAAATTATTTTGACGAAGACATCGATGGTAATTTTAATGTCACCTTAGCGCCACGCCAGCCTGGGTCCTCAATCAAACCAATCGTCTACGCCTCAGCGTTCTCTAAAGGATATACCCCTGACACTGTCGTCTATGACGTAAAAACTCAGTTCAGTTCTGTCTGTGAACCTACCAACCTCTCATCACAAAATCCATGTTATTCGCCAAATAACTATAATGGTAAATTCCTCGGTCCAATTAGACTCCGTAATGCCCTAGCCCAATCACTGAACATTCCAGCGGTTAAGGTGCTCTACCTCACGAGTTTACGAGACGCCATTAAGCTCGCAAATGATATGGGTATCAGTACCCTGAATGACCCTGATCGTTTAGGACTCACCTTGGTACTTGGTGGTGGTGAAGTGAAACTCCTTGAACACACAGGTGCGTACGGAGTACTCGCGAATGAAGGAGTGAAGACAGAATCACGAGCGATACTCCGGGTTGAAGACCTTAATGGAAATCTAATAGAGGAATTCCAGCCCCGTTCTAGTCGCGTCCTCGATCGTGAGGTAGCCCTTCAAATCACTGATATTCTCGCTGATAATGAGGCGCGCGCTCCGTTATGGGGATATAACTCACAAATTTATTTCCCAAACCGAGATGTAGCCGCTAAATCTGGTAGTACCAACAACCTTCGTGATGCTTGGATAATGGGCTACGCTCCAAATCTCGCGGTTGGGGTGTGGGTAGGTAATAACGATAATGAAGCGATGGGTGGTGGACTCTCAGGTTTGATTGCGACTCCAATGTGGCGTGAGTTTACTGATGTGGCCCTAGCCTCAATTGAGGAAGAGTTCTTTGCGGAGCCAAAAGCGATTGATCCAAATATTAAACCTATCCTAAAAGGTATTACTATCGACGCTAATGACCTTTTAAGTACTGCTTCCACTAGTGGTGATGGGGTGAATATGAGTAATTTTACCTCTGGAATACATAATATTCTTCATTTTGTACAAAAAGACGACCCACGTGGTCCGTACCCACAAAATCCACAATCAGATTCTCAGTATGAGAATTGGGAATATGGTGTTCAAAAATGGAAGAATGAGGAATTTATTCCGTCTCTTAAATTATTACTCGACCAAGTTAAACCAAGTGATACTCGTGACAATGATGATAATACTGAAGATGAAGAAGGGGAGGATTAAATAATATCTTTTGGGGCACTTTTACCAAGTCTCCCTTGTAAATGCTCTAAAATTTCGGTTTTATTGATGGTAATTTCGGTTTTTATAGGGCCGGAGGTGGTAATGGAAAGTATTTTAGTATGTGGACTATACGAGAAAAATTCTCGTTTTATCTTCCAGCCATAAAGATCGTCTACCACTTCAATAAACGCATTGATAACAGTTTTCTCAGGCGCAATAAGGGTATGAGTGTATTTCTCGAATAGGTTAGATAATTTTTTAATTCCTTGACCGCGTGGCATAGATTGGTGTGGTGTTTTAAAAAAGTTCTAGCGATTTCTTTTAGGATTTAAAGAAATCGAGAACGAAAGGCGCGCATTGTCGCTACGCTCTGTGCGACTTCTTTCTATTTATTCATCGTCATCACAAGGTATCGGGTAGTGGTGTCGTTCACTCCATTAATCACCATTGGTCGGCCGATACCAGTAAAACTTAAAATAATACTATCGTCATTAAAATATTGTAGCGCTTCGCTGATATACCGTTGGTTGAAATTTAATGTAATATCATCTCCTTCAGTAGAAGCTTTAATTGATTCAGTCGTCGTTCCTAACTCGCCGTTATTAGTCGAGATAGTTAAATCATCTTTAGTTATATGTAAGGTGACTTGTTGGAATTTATTTAAGAACACCTGAGAACGTTTAAACGCTTGGATAAGGTCTTGTTTTAAAATTGTGACGTGAGAGGAATATTCTTTCGGAATAATTTGCTCATAATCAGGAAATGAACCAGTCGTGAGTCGTGAGGTGATATAGAGTGATTCATTAAACGATAATGCACATTGATTTTCATTTACATGGAGCTGTGGTTCTATCTCAATACTTTCACACACTCGGGCCAACTCTAACGCATTCTTTTGCGGAAGAAGAAGTGGTTCATCTAACACCACTCCTTTTTGGGGCACCGTCTTTTCCATCAAACGGAATGAATCAGTCGCCACAAACGTGAGACTATGTTCTTTCTTTTGGTGAACATTAATACTTCCTAATTCAGGTTTAATTGATGATTGCGAGCATGCAAACGCAGTACTTTTAATCCCCAGAGAAAATAACTTACGATTTAATACCTGACCTTTAGTTTCTAAAACTGGAATAGTAGGAAATTCATCAAACGGAAGGGTTTTAATATTGGTTTTTGATTTCTTTCCCTCAACCACTAACACATCACCCTCGTGTGAAAGTGTGATAGTTTTATCAGTTAGTAAACTAATTGTTTGTAGGAGTGTACTAGCTGGGACGGCGATAGTTGTTTCTTCATTAATAGTACCTTCTACCACTGCTTTAATACCAATTTCAAGATTAGTCGCAGTGAGGGTGACTTTCTTATCTGCAACCACAATCAAAACACATTGAAGTACTGGTAGGGTGACATGCTTGGTACTTACTTTACCTACCAATTCAAGATTTTTCTGTAATGATTCTCGTTCTATCTGTAGCTGCATAATTTATTTTTTTAATTCAAACCATTCTCTATTATTAACCCTGTTGATTCCGTGGAAAAGTGAAATATAAGTATATTTTTAAATATATATTTCTTCAATCAATTGTGGAAAATACACCACAATAACTTTAATTACGACGAGGATAAGAAATTAGTATCAATAATTTCTCATTAGTTGGGTATAAATAATTATTTATCTACAACTTTTAGTGAGGTAACTAAGGATACGTAACCAACTTATCACTATAGTTTTTATAACGTTATCAACGAGATACCCACACCCATCAGGTACACAAAAACACCACTTATTACTTAAGTAAGAGGCGTACCTGGGTAACTTCCTCTTCAAGCTCTGGGTTGTCTTTTAGATCGTTTCGAATCTTCTCACAGGAGTGAATTACAGTTGTGTGGTCACGACCACCAAGTTTCTGACCAATCGCTGGATATGAGACAGCAAAATCTTCTCGGAGAATATACATAATCAGTTGACGTGGCTTCACTACCTCCTTACGGCGAGTTTTTTCGTAGATGCTCGCAGGGTCAATATCAAAATACCGCGCAATTTTATCAACTACATCTGAGACAGCGAGCGAACGACGTGGTCGGGTACTATTTTTAATAATTTGCTTGACCTCATCAAGGGAAAGAGTCCGGCCAAGGAGTTGTGATTGGCACATAATGGTATTAAGAGCACCTTCTAGTTCGCGAATATTTCCCTCAATCGTAGTAGCGAGATGTTGAATTACCTCTTCCGAGAGAGTGATACTATTCTGAGCTGCTTTCGCGCGTAAAATCGCCACGCGTGACTCTAAATCAGGTGCTGGGATATCAACAATCATTCCCTGTGCAAAACGAGATTGGAGTCGTTCCTCGAGTCCTGAGAGGAGGGCTGGGTGGACATCACTCGAGAAGACAATCTGTTTGTTGGTGTCATGAAACGCATTAAAGAGGTGGAAGAGTTCTTCCTGTGTCTTTTCTTTATCAGCTAGGAATTGCACATCGTCCATAATCAGAACATCGTACTGACGGTACTTATCTTTAAAGTTATTCGCAGAACCGTTTTGTAAGGCATTGAAATAATCTACCGCAAATCGTTCACTCGTTACATAAAACACCTTCTTTCTTTGTTTCTTTAAGGAGTTACCCACTGCTTGAATCAAGTGGGTTTTACCAAACCCAGTCTTACCGTGGATAAAGAGTGGATTATATGCAATCCCTGGCTTCTCCACCACTGTCTTAGCGGCGGTGTGGGGTAAAGCATTAAATGAACCCACTACAAAGGTATCAAAACTGTACTTAGGGTTGAGATTATCACTCTTGTTGATGTAGTAATCCTCAAGCGGCAGCGCAGCGTTGATAGTTTGCGTTTTACTCGTTTCTGGTTTTTTATCGTTACGCTGAACGACGGCATATTCAATACTTCGTACGTGTGGCGTGAGTTCACGAAGTACCTTAAGAATCATTGATTGAAACTTATCTGAGAGCCAATCACGAACAAATACACTCGGTACGCCAAGGGTAATTGTTCCGTCCTCGAGAGATACAATATGGGTGTCACGGAACCAAGTCTTAAAATTGGCAGCGGTAATGGAGAGTTCGATTTTAACAAGGGCGTCATCCCACAGTTTTTTCACATCAAGTTGTTCAGTGCGAACAATACTGTTCTGATTTGATGTTTGTGAGATGGAATTCATGAGTGAAGCAATTCGTCAGGTGATAAAGAGCATTATACCCCTCTCCTAGGACCTGTAAACACTTTTACAAAAAGGTAATCATTTTCGATAGTTTCTCTGTCAAGCTGTGGATAGACTGTGAAGAAACTATGGGTAACCTATCAGGGTATCCATCACTTGATAAAATTAAAAAAACAGTGTACTGTGTGCGGCACTAAGTTGCGATACACATGCCAAAACGAACTTACCAACCGAAGAAAATCAAACGTGCCAGAACCCACGGTTTTTTAAAGCGTTCTGCGACCAAAGCCGGTCAGGCGATTCTTAAAAGTCGCCGTCAGAAGGGCCGAGTACAGCTCACCGTACCAAGCAAGGTACGGACTACAAATAAGTAGAAAGAAGCCGCGATGAACGTAGCGATTACGCGCGCCTTTCGTTCCCGATTTACTTAAATCCTAAAGTAAATCGCTGGAACTTGTTAAAAAACCAGCTTAGTGCTGGGTTTTTAATTAATTCATGATACATTTTCAGTATGTTTAAGAAACGGAACCGTATCAACGGTAGTGGATTTGAACACTATTTCAAAACGGGGAAACGACTCCACTCCCCTTCGTTTACGTTGGTATATTCTGACGAGCAACATCTGAAAGTCGCTGTCGTGGTGCCAAAAAAAGTCATCAAGACTGCTATTGGCCGCAATCGATTGCGCCGCCAAATGTATCACGTATTAAAACCAGCTCTCAGTGGTGCTACGGGGGTCTTTATCATCATTGTTAAAAAGACCGCTGATCTTCAGTTTACAGACACCACCAAACAGGAATTAGTAGCACTAGTTGGACGGGTTACATAAAAAAGGTAGAATAGCGACTGTATGTGGAGTTTTATTTGGCACACATTTTTCTTCGACCCAGTCTATAACAGTCTGGTATTTTTTATTGATGTTGTTCCAGGGGGTGACGTTGGTATCGCAATTATCCTCACTACCGTCGTCGTAAAGATTGTTCTCCTCCCCCTCTCCATCAAAGCGGTTAAAACTCAACACGCGATGCGGGCGATTGAACCTGAACTGAAAGCGCTGAAGGAAAAATACAAAGACAAACGCGAAGAACAAGCGAAAGCCATGATGGAACTCTACCGTAAGGCGGGGGTGAACCCATTTGCGAGTATCGGACTTGTATTTCTCCAAATCCCGATTATCATCGCGCTCTACTTCTCAGTCTTCGGGATATTTAGTATTGATGGCGAAACTGATGTCCTGACAAAATCCATCAATACTGAGATTCTCTACGCCTTCATTCCAGAACCAACCGTTATCTCAGAATTCTTCCTCGGTAAGTTTAATATTGCTGAGCGTAGTCTCATTCTGGCCGCTTTGGCCGGCCTCACCCAGTTCTTCCATACCCGGTTGGCGATGCCAACTCTCCCGAAGCGCAAAGAAGATGCTGAACCGAACTTCAAAGATGATTTTGCTCGTAGTATGCAACTGCAGATGCGTTACGTCATGCCGGTAATTATTTTTGTCTTTGCCTACAGTATTTCAGCCGCGATTGCGTTGTACTTCACCGTCAGTAACCTGATGTCGATTGGACAAGAGTTTATTGTTAAACGACATAAAACCCCGCTTACTGAACAAAAAGAAGCAGGAGCAAAGACCACTCCTGCTTTATAAAAGATGTATATATTATTCAACCGCCGTGTCGTAGAACCACAGCGCGTTGGTGGTTTTATCACGGAATAGAAGTCGGGTACCGGTGTAATCGACACTCATATCAATCACATCAATTGCTTGGCCGGAGAGGGCTTGTAGGTCAGCCAACTTGTTCCCGTTACCAACCCCGATGGTAAACGACCAGATATCATCTACGAGAGTGGTTTGACCTTTGTACCAACTGGTCGGTAATCCATTCGTTGTACTTTGTGGAGCTCCACAATAAACCGTGGCACTTCCTTCATTTAAGTGCGAGTCACATTTTTCTGGTAGTGCAATGAACTCCACTGTGTATAAATCTACAGTATCACCGAGATACGAAACTAACTGACCGTCTGGTAGCTTTGAGGTGAGTAATTCGAATTGGTCATCCATCAATGTTGCTACCAACTCAGTACTACCAAATCCAACTGTCTGAAGTTGATTATTTACGTACCGATAGGCGTAGCCGGTGTACCCTTCCCCGGGTCGATTATAGATAAGTGGGGTATCATTCCACGCCACTGCTGGTGCAATGAATGGGAGTGAGAACCAGACTCGTGATTCCAGGGTTGCTAAGTCATAGACGTAGGCGAGGCTTCCTTCGGCATCAGTGCGCAGGTAGTAGAGTTCAGTACTATCTTCATTGAAACCAAAGTTATACGCATCAGTGGGTAAACTGCGGACACTGAAGCCGGGGGCTGAACTAGCGTTACCCTCCTTCCAAACCAGTAGTTCAGTTTGCTCGTCGACGGTGGTACCACTATTGATAACGACATACGCACCATCTGGCGACCAGACAGCGTCTTTTACAGGGCCTCTGCTCGTGGTGAGTAAGTTGGTCTCTGAATTGTTGGTGAGATCGATTTCAGCAATAAAGCCGTTGGTGCGATTAACATAGCGTACGCTCTGCATGTCAGTCGTGGTACCGACAATCACGGCGCCAGCCACTGGACCAAGGGTCAAGAGATTAAGCGCCTGGGTGTCATCAATCGCGGTTTCGTTACTAACGAACGGTTGTTCTTGCTCGACCGGACGCTCAAATTCATTAGTAGCGTTCGTACCGCTAAAGCCAAGGTCAGCAAACAGCTCATCACCTGATTCAGGCGCACCAAACATCATGAGATAGACCCACACCCCACCAACGAGGATGAGGACAACGGCCAGAATGATGATAAGAGTTTTTTTCATAGTACTTATGGTCTACAGACGATGAAGGTTTGGAATATTTGCTCATCGGCAAATATCCGTCTTTCAATGGTACGAGTGACGTTTACCTGCTCTACGCTGCCGCCAGCACCACCTGGTAGGATGCTTCCGCCCGTACATTGACTAGCTACACTGGCACACGCGGCGGTGTTATCATGACTCGTACCACAGTAAAGGAGACGGTCGGTAGCTGGATTAATACCGGTAGCTGGCTCAATGACAGTACTTGGGTCTTCGATGATGGCAAGTGTATCAGCAATTAACTCAGCCTGTTCAGTGCTATTAGGTTCGGTTGGGTCAACAGCATAGGTACAATGAACTCCGCTGGTTGGTCCAGAACCGATACCTGTCCAATTACGGAACGTATTCCCAGCTAGACTTCCAGACAATTCCCCACCAAGACCATCACACCAATTACTACAGGAAAAAGTAACAGTCAATCTACGCCAGGCTGGACACTCCGAGGTCACACATTGTAGACCAGGGCCGCTACACGCCAGACTGGAAGGGGTTTGAGACCACGTAATCAGATCGTCGTTGGAAAGACCAGTGATAGGCCCACTCGCAATCGGTGTCACAATCGAAATCGTGGTCAGGTTTGGGTTGATAGTATTGAGAATGATAACCGCCGAAATGATAATCAAAAGACCAAGGAGGCTGCCGATGATATCGTTGCGCGCCTCGCCTTTACTGGAGACCACATCGGTCGTCATGTACTTCACACCAGCAATCACTAAGCGCACTACCGCCAAGAGCGCCGCCACCACAATCGCCACTGAATAAATCGCTACCGCGTAACTCGCAAACCCACCAGTTTCAGTTACCCCCGGCCAGTCAACCATCGGGATGTAATCAGTGGAACAGCCAGTCGTATTGGGGTTGGTCCAGCAACCGTTTTGCGCTAAGGAGATATCAGGTGTAGCGAGGGCTACTCCAGCAAGTATCAGTGTAAAAAAGAGAATCCGTATCATAATCTAAAAGCCAAATCGTAAATAAAAACCATCTTGCACCGGGAGTGACAACTTTGATAAATCTGCGAGGCGGATTGATACATTACCACCACTATTGGTACCACCACCTTGTAGGGTGATAACGTTTCGTTCTAGCTGGTTGCCGGTATCGACGCGCTGCTAACCAAGGTTCCATTCGACGAGGATGCGGGGGTTGGTGTAAGCGGG
>ERZ869936.1176-NODE-1176-length-19852-cov-4.801334_pt1 | contig 19852 bp, 19 predicted proteins | sample MGYA00520876_ERZ869936 | MGnify/ENA primary metagenome ERZ869936 (study PRJEB32218, sample SAMN09650985) | biofilter metagenome | isolation source: enrty point of leading RO module | place: Saudi Arabia: Thuwal, RO plant located on Red Sea | collected 2016-02-17 ...
TCTGCCGCCCGCGTCGCGCCCCACCTTCGCCCCATTGACCGCCGCCTTGCTCTGCAGCCGGTCCTGGCACGTCTCGATCAGCAGAAGATCGACTCCGCCGTCGATCAGGCCGGCACACTGAAGCTGTAGCGCAGATTCGATGGCGTCGTAACCGATGTGACCCAGCGACGGCAGCTTGGTACCCGGGCCGATCGACCCGGCGACGAAGCGTTCGCGGCCATCGCCCTTGAAACACTCGGCCGCTTCGCGCGCCAGTTCGGCGGACCGCTTGTTGAGTTCGTGCGCGCGATCCTGCAGGCCGAACTCGCCCAGGGTAATCGGCGAACCGCCGAAACTGTTGGTCTCAACCAGGTCAGCGCCGGCCGCGAAGTAACCCTTGTGCACGTCCAGGATCACGTCCGGGCGCGACAGACTGAGAATCTCCGTGCAGTTCTCGTTGCCCCAGTAGTCTTTGTCGGTGTCCAGATCGATCGCCTGAATACGGCTACCCATGGCGCCGTCGCACAGCAACACCCGCTGCGATAACGCCTCAAGAAATTTCGACATGCCAAGCCTCGTTGGAGGAACCTATAAAATCACCCCCACCCCGACCCTCTCCCATCGAGGGTGAAGGGGAAGTGGGCAGTGTGAAAACTTCATTCCCTCCCCTCTTGTGGGGGAGGGTTAGGGTTGGGGGTGTATCTTTCATTCTTTCGATGTGTCTCTAAGCCCCGACCGCCAGGCGCGGGCCGCCGAAGTCGCCGTTGGCCCAAGGCGTCGCGGGGGCGCGCAGCATGCGGCAGATCGCGGTCGTCAACTCGGCGCGGTTCAGAGTGTAGAAGTGAAACTCGTTGACGCCGTAGGCCTGTAGATAGCGGCACTGTTCGGCGGCGGTCGCAGCCGCGACTAGGCTGCGCGATTCCGGGTCGTCGTCCAGGGTCTCGAACAGGTCGCGCAGCCAATCGGGCACCGCGGTCCCGCACTTGCCCGCGAAGTCGACCGTCCGCGCAAAGTTGGAGATCGGCAGGATGCCGGGCACGATGGGTGCCTCGATCCCGGCCGCGCGCGCCCGGTCAACGAAACGCAGGTAGACCGTCGGATCGAAGAAGAACTGCGTGATCGCGCGGCACGCGCCGGCATCGATCTTGCGCTTCAGGTTGTCGAGGTCGGCTTGGTCGCTGGTGGCGCCGGGATGCACCTCCGGAAACGCGGCGACGCTGATCTCGAAATCGCCGACGCGACGCAAGCCCGCCACCAGTTCGCTGGCATAGGCGTAGCCGCCCGGATGCGGCTCGTAGTGCGCCTGCACGCCGCCCGGCGGGTCGCCGCGCAAGGCGACGATGTGGCGCACGCCAGCCTGCCAATAGCCTTGCGCGACCTCATCGATCTCGTCCCGGGTCGCGCCGACGCAGGTCAGGTGCGCCGCCGGCAACAGATTGGTCTCGCGCAGAATGCGGGTCACGGTGCCGTGGGTGCGCTCACGCGTGCTACCATCTGCACCGTAAGTGACCGAGACGAAACGCGGCTCGAGCGGTTCCAGCAACTTGATGGTTTGCCATAGGCGCTGCTCCATCGGCGCCGTAGCGGGCGGAAAGAACTCGAAGGAGATTTCCAGCTCCTGCGCGCTGTCGTCTTGACGCTCGATCGGGGCTTTGGCGGCCATGGCCTTGGTTCCTTCGGTGATCGGTCTGATCTTTTTCTGCGACATGATGACTAGTGCACCCGTGGGGCTGCGGCGTCTTTGGCGCGCGCCGCGCTCCATATCACGACATTCAGAGGATCGCCCGGCAGGTGCAGCGCCGGCTCGGGCTTGAGGCCCGCGCCCTTACACCAGGCCTGCATGTCGGCATCGTGAAAGCCGAGCCAGCGATGCAGATGCTGCTCGCGCAGAAATTCCAGATCGTGCGTTTCGAAATCGGCGACGATCAATTTGCCGCCGGGCCGCAGCACGCGCGCCGCTTCCGCGATCACGGTCGCCGGCGATTCGGCGAAGTGCAGGACCTGATGAATGACCGCCACATCGAAGGACGCGCTGGCGACCGGCAACTGGTACATGTCGCCCTGGCGCACCAGGCAATTGCGTAGGCGCGAGCGGTCCAGATTGGCGCGCGCGATCATCAGCATGTCCTGCGACAGATCGATGCCCACGGCATGTTCGACACGCGGGCCCAGGACCTCGATCATGCGGCCGGTCCCGGTGCCGATATCGATCAGGTCCCGAACCGGCGTTCCCAGGGGCCCCTGCTCAATCTGGCCTATCAAGGCCTTCTCGACCTCGCGCTCATCAACATAGAGGGCGCGGATCTCGTTCCACTTGGCCGCGTTCTGCCGGAAGTATTCCGCCGCCCGCTTGGCCCGTTCGTGCACGATGGCCTCGAGGCGCTGCAGATCGAGCGCGATCACGACATCGTCGGCCGGCAGCCCGTCGACCAGAGTCCGGGCCAGTTCCGCGCCAGGCCCGCGCCGCGCCAGGCGAAAGTAGGCCCAGCTGCCCTCGCGCCGCCGGTCCAGTAGCCCGGCCTCGCACAGAAGCCGCAGGTGGCGCGACACCCGGGGCTGGCTTTGGCCCAGGATCTGCGTGAGCTCGGAAACGGTCAGGTCACTGTGCGCGCAAAGCACAAGTAGGCGGAGGCGGGTGGTCTCCGCCGCGGCTTTCAAGGCAGTGAGAAGCTGTTCCATGGACCTCGCGCGCGTTCCGGGCTCAATTTCGAGAGGCGTATCTTGTATAGAAAGATATAAAGATATCTTTATATAGGCAAGAGAAAAGACAGGTGCCGTTGGGCTGACGCACACTGGCCGAGCGGCCCCCGGACACTCATTCTTAGAGAAAATGTATTATACTTCAGTAAGATATTGGATTTATCTAAAATTCGATCTAGTTAGGGCTAGCGGGTCTCACGGGCCGGATCAATGGCAGGTGTTGACAGAAACCGGCCCGTCCGGCTTGTTTCCGGCGACCGGGCCAACCCCGGAGTCTCAGCCGGACAGCCCCCGGAGGCCCGATGATCCCGCGCTACAGCCGCCCCGAAATGACCCGGATCTGGGAGCCGGAGAATCGGTTCCGCATCTGGTTCGAGATCGAGGCCCATGCCTGCGACGCCCAGGCGGAATTGGGCGTGATGCCCAAGTCGGCGGCCAAGGCGATCTGGCAAAAGGGTGCCTTCGAGGTCGAGCGGATCGACCAGATCGAGCGCGAGGTCCACCACGACGTCATCGCCTTCCTGACCAACCTGGCCGAGCATGTCGGCGAGCCGGCCCGTTTCGTGCACCAGGGCATGACCTCGTCGGATATCCTGGATACTTGCCTGGCGGTGCAGCTGACCCAGGCCAGCGACCTGCTGTTGGCCGGGCTGGATCGGGTTTTGGCGGCGCTCAAAAAGCGGGCGGAGGAGCACAAACACACCCTGTGCATCGGCCGCAGCCATGGCATCCACGCCGAGCCGACCACGTTCGGGCTGAAGCTCGCGGGACACTACGCGGCATTCTGGCGCGGTCGGAAGCGGCTGGAGACAGCCAGATCGGAAATCGCGACCTGCGCCATCTCGGGCTCGGTTGGGACCTTCGCCAATATCGACCCCTTCGTCGAAAGCTATGTCGCCAAGAAGCTTGGCCTGGCCGTCGAGCCGATTTCGAGCCAGATCATCCCGCGCGACCGGCACGCGGCGTTTTTCGCGGCGCTCGGCGTCGTGGCCGCCTCGATCGAGAATCTGGCGACCGAGATCCGGCATCTACAGCGCACCGAAGTGCGTGAGGCGGAAGAGTACTTCGCCCCCGGCCAGAAGGGCTCGTCCTCCATGCCGCACAAGCGCAATCCGGTGCTGACGGAAAACCTAACCGGCCTGGCGCGGCTGGTGCGCGCCGCCGTGGCCCCGGCACTCGAGAACGTGACCCTGTGGCACGAGCGCGATATCTCACATTCGTCGGTCGAACGCGTGCTGGCGCCGGATGCGACCATCGCCCTCGACTTCGCCCTCAACCGCCTGGCCGGCGTGATTGAAAAGCTTCTGATTTACCCGGAGGCGATGCGCCGCAATCTCGACCGGCTCGGCGGGCTGGTTCATTCGCAACGGGTGCTGCTGGCCCTGACCCTGGCCGGCATGAGCCGCGAGGACGCCTATGCGGCAGTGCAGGCCAGCGCCATGAAAGTATGGGCCGGCGAAGGCGACTTGCTGAACCTGTTGCGGAACGATGCCAAGGTGACGGCGCACTTGAACGAAGAGCGCCTAAGCGCCTGTTTCGACGACGCTTATCACACCAAGCACGTGGATACGATCTTTGCCCGGGTATTCGGCGGCTGACGTTTGTTCGGCGCCTATTCGCTCATGATCTGCTGCTTGGCCAGGGCCGTCAGTTCCTCGATCTTCTTGCGCAGCCGATGCTCGCTCATATCAACGTTCTTCGCGGTGAAGTCGCCATGGACCTTGCGCACGACGTCGTCCACGCCGGGCTCATCGAAGTCGGAGGCGACCACCTCCTTGGCGTAGGCGTCGGCGTCGGCGCCGGTCAGGCTCAAGAGTTCGGCCGCCCAAAGGCCCAGCAGCTTGTTGCGCCGCACCTCAACCTTGAACTGAAGCTCCTGATCGTGCTTGTACTTGTCTTCGAACGCCTTTTCGCGGTCTTTGAAGCTCGTCATCAGGCAGGGCCTCCTTCTCGCCGTTTCGGCACATCCGCGGTGCGCTGGATTGAGGGCAGGTTATATCCGCCTTCCTGAGATAAGCAAACCGCAGCGTCGGCACAACGGCCAACGGAAAATTGGCACCGACCCATGTGTACACTCGTTGTCCTATACCGGCCAGGCCATCCCTGGCCCATTATTCTCGCCGCCAACCGGGACGAGATGCGCGACCGGCCCTGGCGTCCGCCGGGCCGGCATTGGCCCGACCGGCCGCAGGTGGTCGCCGGCAAGGATATGACAGGGGGCGGATCCTGGCTGGGACTGAACGACGCCGGCCTCGTCGCCGCGATTCTGAACCGGACCGGATCGCTCGGCCCGCAGGACGGCAAGCGCAGCCGCGGCGGCCTGGTGCTGGCGGCGCTGACGCATGGCGACGCTTCGGCGGCCGCGACCGCGCTGACCCGTATGGCGCCGGCCGAGTACCGCAGCTTCAACATGGTGATCGCGGACCGGCGCAACGCGTACTGGCTGTGCCACCGTGCGCAAGAGTCGGCCCCCGGCAAACCGGCCAAGCCGGTCGAGGCCTTTGAGTTGCCTCCGGGTCTGTCCATGCTGACTTCGCGCGAGCGCAACGACGCCGCCAGCCCGCGCATACGCGAATACCTGCACCGCTTCGAAACCGCCACGCCGCCCGATCCGCGCAAAGGCACCTGGGGCAGTTGGAAGCGCCTCATGGCCAGCCGCCGCTTCGATCCGGCCGAGGGGCCGACCGGCGCCATGACGGTGGGCAGAGACACCGGCTTCGAGACGTTCTCCAGCTCCCTCTCGGCCCGGCCCGGCCTGCCGCAAGGCGCGCGCGCCAGGCCGGCCCGTCCGGTCTGGCTGTTCGCCGCCGGCCGGCCCGACGAAGTGGCCTATGAGCCCGTCACACTTTGAAGCCCAGCCAAGGGCCCTAGGCCGTGGCGTGATTGTGCCTACCCTGCCCGCTTGCTATACCAGGAAGGCTGCGATCTGCCTTCCCAGGACATGGCGATTGGCCGGCGCGGCACCACCTGGAAGGCACAGTAGAAATGCGACGCAGGCGTATTTACGAAGGCAAAGCCAAGGTCCTTTTCGAGGGCCCGCAACCGGGCACGCTCGTCCAGTATTTCAAGGACGACGCGACCGCCTTCAACAACCAGAAACGCGGCGTTATTGTCGGCAAGGGCGTGCTGAACAACAGCATCTCCGAGTACTTGATGCTACGTCTGGGCGAGATCGGCATCCCAACCCATTTCGTGCGCCGCCTGAACATGCGCGAGCAGCTTGTGCGCGAGGTCGAGATCATTCCCATCGAGGTGGTGGTGCGCAACATCGCCGCCGGGACGATCTCCAAGCGACTCGGCATCGAGGAAGGCACCCCGCTACCGCGCCCGATCATCGAGTACTACTACAAGAAAGACGAGTTGGGCGATCCGCTGGTTTCCGAAGAGCACATCACGGCCTTCGGCTGGGCGAACAATCAGGACCTGGACGACATCGTGCAGCTCACGCTGCGCGTCAACGACTTCCTGTCCGGCCTGTTCCTGGGCATCGGCATCAAGCTGGTCGATTTCAAGCTCGAGTTCGGCCGCCTCTGGGAAGAGGAAGAGATGCGCATCGTGCTCGCGGACGAGATCAGCCCGGACTCGTGCCGTCTGTGGGACGTCCGCACCAACGAGAAAATGGACAAGGACCGCTTCCGCCGCGATCTCGGCAAGGTCGAGGAAGCCTATCAGGAAGTCGCGCGCCGCCTGGGCGTGCTGCCGGACTCGATCCCCGCGGAAGGCGCCGGTCCGGTCCTGGTGCAATAGGGCAACGGGATCCGGGCGGACCGAAGCTCGTTCTCTCAGATGAAATAGGAAGCACGCGGTGCTATGCGCTTGTTCGCGCGTTCAGTCGTCGCGTTCCCGCTTCCGGGCGTCGTTGACCCAAACAACCCTGGGCTTGGAAATCCTGCCGTGCTTGCGCAGGAACGCCGCCGCCGTCCCCTTGGCCAGCCCTTCCGGCTGCCGCCCATCGGGAAGCCGCGAGGGCCCACCCGACATGGAACCATGGCCCGCCGCAGGTCTCGGCCGCGCGATACTGAGGACTTCATCCAGCTTCCTCAGCGGCCTAAGCAGGTATGGGCTGACCATGCGGCTCCTCGAACTTTAACGGGTTATTCATAGGTCTTAAGAGTAAACCGGTAAACCCAGCTTGGCAAGTATATAGGAAAACTGTCTTGTGGATTTTACTGTGCATAAACTGCTTCCCGACGCCGCTAAAAACGCACGAATTGCTTACAGTTTAACAGAGTCATGGCTAACATCGGCGAGACCGGCTTCGGGCCAATTGTCCGAGTAATAGGAATTATATCATTTTATCTTGGTTAATTGAGACTATGTCCGGACCGCCCGTTCGCCGAGTCCATTGGCGCAGCGTCATTCGGGCCGCGCGGCGCGTTCTCAGTGGGTCCGCGGGCTGCCTTGTCAGCCTGCGGGCCGACGGCTAGATTGCGGCTCCCAAACGCCGCGCGACTCCATATTCATGAACCGAACCCGCACTTGGGAGACGCCTGAACCGTGAAGGCCCGCGTCCACGTCACCCTGAAGCCGGGGGTTCTGGATCCCCAAGGCAAGGCTATTCAAAAGGCGCTGACCGGGCTCGGCTTCGACGGCGTCGAAAGCGTGCGCCAAGGCAAGGTCATCGAACTCGACCTCGCGGAAACCGACCCCGCGCGCGCGAAAGAGCGTGTGCGCGAAATGTGCGAAAAGCTGCTCGCCAACACCGTGATCGAGAACTACGCGGTTGAATTCGTCAGTTAGGGCGACGCGGCACGAGATTGGCATAGAGGAACGGCCAGGCCGCAATGAAAGCCGCCATCATCGTCTTCCCCGGATCGAACTGCGACCGCGACGTACAGGTCGCCATGACCCAGGCCATGGAACGCCGCCGGCCGGGCAGCGCGCCGATCATGGTCTGGCACAAGGACGCGGACTTCGAGTCCGTCGACCTGATCGTGCTGCCGGGCGGTTTCTCCTACGGCGATTACCTGCGCTGCGGCGCCATGGCCGCGCACTCCCCCGTGATGCGCGAGGTTGTGCGGCGCGCCGGCCGGGGCGTGCCGGTGCTGGGCATCTGCAACGGCTTTCAGATCCTGACCGAGGCTGGGTTACTGCCCGGCGCCTTGCTGCGCAACGCCGACCTGAAGTTCGTGTGCCGCGATGTGACCTTGCGCGTGGAGACCAGCCAAAGCCTCTTCACCAATCGCTATGAAGTGAATCAAACCTTGCGAATTCCGGTCGCCCATCACGACGGCAACTATGTCGCGGACGACGAGAACCTGGAGCGCATGGAGGAACGTGGACAGATCGCGTTCCGCTATTGCGATGCCGAAGGCCACCTGACCAGCGCGGCCAACCCCAACGGCTCCGCGCGCAACATCGCGGGCGTGTTCAACGAGACCAAGACAGTGCTCGGCCTGATGCCGCATCCGGAGCGCCTGGCAGACCCGGTGCTGGGCGGCGCGGACGGCCGCCCCCTGTTCGACGGCCTGGTCGAGGCCCTGGCGTGAGCGAGATCACCCCGGAGATCGTCGCCCAACATGGTTTGTCGGGCGAAGAATACGAACGCATCCTGGGTATCCTGGGACGCGCGCCGAACCTGCTCGAACTCGGCATCTTCTCGGTCATGTGGTCGGAGCATTGCTCCTACAAATCCTCCAAGGTCTGGCTGAAGACCCTGCCGACGCAGGCGCCCTGGGTGATTCACGGGCCGGGCGAGAACGCGGGCGCGATCGATATCGGTGAAGGACTGGCCGCCATCTTCAAGATGGAGAGCCACAACCACCCGAGCTTCATCGAACCTTATCAGGGCGCGGCGACCGGCGTCGGCGGCATCCTGCGCGACGTCTTCACCACGGGCGCGCGGCCGGTCGCGAATCTAAACGCGCTGCGCTTCGGCGACCCCGATCATCCGAAGACCCGCCACCTCTTGGCCGGCGTGGTCGCGGGAATCGGCGGCTACGGCAACTGCGTTGGCGTGCCCACGGTCGGCGGCGAGGTCAACTTCGACGCCGGCTACAACGGCAACATCCTGGTCAACGCCATGACCGTCGGCATCGCGCGCCAGGACCGTATATTCACGTCGCAGACCAGCGGCGTCGGCATCGCGGTCGTCTATGTCGGCTCCAAGACCGGGCGCGACGGCATCCACGGCGCGACCATGGCCTCCGCCGAGTTCGGCGAAGGCGCGGAAGAAAAGCGCCCGACGGTCCAGGTCGGCGACCCCTTTACGGAAAAACTGCTGATCGAAGCCTGCCTCGAACTCATGGCGACCGACGCCATCGTCGCGATTCAGGACATGGGCGCGGCCGGCCTGACATCCTCGTCGTTCGAGATGGCCTCCAAGGGCGGCCTGGGCGTGGAGCTCGACCTCGACCAAGTGCCGTGCCGCGAGGACGGCATGACGCCCTACGAGATGATGCTCTCGGAAAGCCAAGAGCGCATGCTCATGGTGCTCAAGCCGGGCCGGGAAGACCTGGCGCGCGGCGTGTTCGAGAAGTGGGACCTCGACTTCGCGATCATCGGGCGTCTGACCGACAGCGGCCGCATGGTCCTGAAGATGCATGGGGAGACGGTCGGCGACCTGCCCATCGACCCCTTGGCGCAGGCCGCGCCGGAGTACCGGCGGCCCTACGAGGACACACCGCCGGCGCCGGTGCTGCCCGCTTCCGCAGTGCCCGCACCCGCCGAAACCGGCCTGGCCTTGCAGCAGCTTCTCGCCTGCCCCGATCTGTGCTCGCGGCGCTGGATCTGGGAACAGTACGATCACATGGTCATGGCCGATACCGCCGGCCGGCCGGGCGGCGACGCGGCGGTGGTGCGCATTCACGGCACCAGGCGTGCCCTGGCCATGACCGCCGATTGCACGCCGCGCTATTGCCAGGCGGCGCCGCGCGTCGGCGGCGCCCAGGCCGTCGCCGAAGCCTGGCGTAACCTCACAGCTGTCGGCGCCAAGCCCTTGGCCGTCACGGATAACCTGAACTTCGGCAACCCGGAGCGCTCGAAGGTCATGGGCCAGGTTGTCGGCTGCGTGCAAGGCATCGGCGAGGCCTGCCGGGCGCTTGACTTCCCGGTCGTCTCCGGCAACGTGTCGCTCTACAACGAGACCAACGGCAAGGCGATCCCCCCGACCCCGGCGATCGGCGCGGTCGGTCTGATCGACAATCTGAGCCAGACCGCGACCATCGCTTTCAAGGCCGCGGGGCAAGCCATCGTCTTAATCGGCGAGACCGAGGGCCATTTAGGCGCCAGCCTCTATCTGCGCGAGCTGCACGGCCGGCGCGAGGGCGCGCCGCCACCGGTCGACCTAGCCGTGGAGCGCCGCAACGGAGACTTCGTCCGCGGCCTGATCGTGGACGGCCAGGTCAGCGCCTGCCACGACCTGTCCGACGGCGGGCTGGCCGTCGCCCTGGCGGAGATGGCTTTGGCCGGCAAGATCGGCGCGGAGATCGAGGCCCCTGCGGGGCCCGGCTTACCCCCGCCGCACGCATGGTTGTTCGGCGAAGATCAGGCGCGCTATCTTGTCACCGCCCCGGGTGCCGAGGCCGTGCTGAAGGCGGCCGAAGCGGCCGGCGTGCCGGCGCAGCGGATCGGGACCACCGGGGGCGACGGATTGACGCTGCCCGGCGGGGCGCCCATATCCCTAGCTATGCTGCGCGCGGCACACGAAAACTGGCTCCCGGCGTACATGGGCGATACACTGGAGCGCTAGTTGAGCCATTTCCGCGGTGGGCCCCAGGTCCGCTCGGACAGGACATGAGGGACAAGCCGACATGCCGATGTCGCCGACCGAGATTGAGAAACTGATCCGGGCAGGCATTCCGGACGCCCAGGTCAACATCGAGGACCTGCGCGGTGACGGCGATCACTACGCGGCCTACGTCGTCTCCCCATCTTTCAAAGGCAAGACGCGGGTGCAGCAGCACCAAATGGTTTATCAGGCGCTGCAGGGGCGTATGGGCGGCGAATTGCATGCCCTGGCACTGCAGACCTCCACGCCGCCCGAGGCTTGAGAGCCGCTAGGCAGGCAGACATATTTCGGACCGGGACAGCCTGGCCCACAGACAACGAGGACGAGTAAGGATATGGACAATCTGGTCGCCGAACGGATCCGGCAAGAGATCAATGCCAACGACGTGGTGCTTTATATGAAGGGCTCGCCCGTGTTCCCACAGTGCGGCTTCTCCGCCGCCGTGGTGCAGGTGCTGTCGCACATGGGCGTCAAGTTCAAGGGCATCGACGTCCTGCAAGACCCCGGCTTGCGCCAGGGGATCAAGGACTTCAGTTCCTGGCCGACCGTGCCGCAGCTTTACGTGAAGGGCGAGTTCGTGGGCGGCTGCGACATCGTGCGCGAGATGTTCCAGTCCGGCGAATTGGAAGACATGCTCAAGACCAAGGGCGTCCCGGTCCAGGCTGCCTGATCGAACCCCAGCCGGAAGCAAAGACTTCGCACACGATTGGCCACGAAGCGTCGCTGGATCTATTGTTTTGCCGGCGCCGCAAGGATTTTGACCGTGGTGTCGATCTCCTTGATGCTTTGCAAGTTTCTGAGAATGACGATTTGAGCCGGGGTGAACTCCTCGCCGGCCGCTAGGACTAGTTTGCCTTTCTTTGTAGAAATATCTGTAGCAGCCCGCATACCTGGGGTAAGCACACTGACAGAAATGTCGCGCACCTGTCCCGCCCCAACCGCCTGGACCGCGGCTGGAGCTTTTAAGAGCAACTTCTGAATTTCGGCGAACAGGACAGGATCGTAGAGGTGTCCACGCTTTGCCAGGTGTTCGAATGTTTCCGCGGTCGGCGCCGTACCGGTTTCGGTCGCGAGTACGTCATTAAGGATCTTAAGGATGCGTGCGCCAATCGGAAGTTGCTCGCCAGACGGGCCGTCGGACGGATAGCCGCTGCCGTCGAAACCCCGGTTCTGATAGTAAATAATGTCGCTGACCTCCCCCAAACGCGGCACGTTGCCGAGCAGCTTCTTGGCAACACTCGGCGATTCGCTGATCATTATTTCCTCTTCGGGACTTGGCCGATAGCCACGGCGCCGCTTCGTGATCACCGATTGCGGAACCGCTATATTGCCAAGTTCGGCAAGTGAGGCGGCAATCGTCAATTGCCAGGCGTAAGGCAAGTCCAAGTGACGCGCGATCATGGTGGCCCATTTCGACCGGCACTTGGCTTTACCGAACGATTCTGGATCTATCAGATTCAGAACTTCGGCGAAAACTTTCACGCTGCCAGCCAGCGTTTTTTCCAGCAGGTTCTTTTCCGCCGTGACCAGACGGTACTGTGCCAAGGCCGCATCCAATCCCTTGGCCAGATCCTCAGCAGGACAGGGTTTATTAAAGAAGCGGAATATATTGCCTTCGTTGATCGCCTTCACCGCAGTCTGCTGATCGGCATTGCCGGTCAACATAACGCGCACTGTCTGCGGCGCCCGGATCTTGACCTGCTCCAAAAATACCGCGCCGTCCATCTGCGGCATGCGCATATCGCTGACCACGACAGCGAATGGCCCCTCTGTCTTGATCAGTTCCAAGCCCTCGGGCCCGCCGCCCGCGGTGCTGATTTCGTAGTTTCGCATGAGCTGCCGCTTCAACGATGACAGCACATTGGGCTCATCGTCGACGAGCAGGATACGCTCGCTCATGACGCAACCGCCCTGCTAGCGGCATAACTCTTGGCACAACGCTCCGCCACGGCCATTGCATTGATGTCCTTGAGATAGTCGCAATCGAGTCGATCCAGAAGACCACGCGACTCGATTTGTCCCGGCTCTGTCGACAGAAGTCCATGGGCTATATGCAAGACGCTTAAAACGTCGAAACTATGACCGTGCGCCTGACGCGGCGTGTCGCAGAACGCGACGGCATCGACCACACCGCTGGGGAAACCCCATAGTGTGAGCAGGTAGGCGCCGGCAATGTCATGGCTATCGCCCAGCGACTCCAGCTCGAGTTCGCGTAACCGCACGCCGCTTTCGCGCGCTTGCCAGTAGATTCTCTCGTAGTCGGCGGACGGCCCGTCGGCCAAGACCAAGATCCCTATCTCACATAGAAGACCGGCTACGTAGGCATGCCCGGCGGCATGCTGATCCAGTCCTTCGGCGCTGGCGATATCCCTGGCGATGCGGGCGCAAGTTCGGCCGCGCATGGAAATGTCGCGATAGATCCGGGGCGGCAAGCGGTCGACATCGAGCTCGCTCAATACACCGTGGCTCAGAACCAGCGCACTGATGGTATCCAAACCCAAGAAATTGATAGCTTGATCGGGCGATGTCATGCTGCGGGCGGCGCCGAAGTAGCCTGAATTGGCGAGCTGCAAGATTTTTGCGCTGAGTGCCAGATCGGATACGATCAGAGCGCTGACCTCTTTGGCTGATTGGCAGTCGGCATTGAGCAATTCAATCAGGCGCCGATAGGTCTGAGACGGCGCCGAGAGGCCGGTTTGTCCTGCCAAACGTTGGCGCAGCCTGTCGTTGTGAATCAGGTTCCGCAGCGCGAGGGTCCGGCGCACCGCTTTGGCCAGCGCCTCCGTATCGCAAGGCTTAGACAAGAACTGGTGGCACGAACCCACGATGTGGTAGACAGATTTAGTATCGCATTGTCCGGACAGCACCATGCGGATCACATTTGGATACTTGCTCCGAACCTCCTTCAGCAAAGCGGTGCCATCGATATCCGGCATCCGCATGTCGGATACAATGATATCGACCGGCTGGCGCGAGAGCTCGTCCAGGGCCGCGCGCCCACCGATGGCGAAGGCCATATCCCATTCCCCTCGAAAACCGCGCAGCATACGTCGCAAGCCGTCGAGGATATTGGGTTCGTCGTCAACGAAAAGGATACGCGGTTTCATTTAGGATGCCTTCTTTAAATCGACAGCTTCGCCCAGGGGCAGGCGTACGACGAACGTCGTGCCCTTGCCCGGTTGCGAGACGAAGTAGAGCTGCCCCCCGTGCAGATTGGTTACGATGTTGTGAGCGATCGCCATTCCCTGGCCGGTGCCACGCCCCGGTTCCTTGGTCGTGAAGAAAGGTTCGAAAATTTTTCGATGATTTTCCTTAGCGATCCCGACGCCGTTGTCCGCGATTAGCACTTCGGCCCAGGCACCGTCCCGGCCGGTTGCCACTTCGATGCGGCCGGGCGTGTCACCCTTGCGGTCTTCGATCGCGTGGGCGGCGTTGGCGATAAGGTTGAGCAGAACTTGGTTGATCTGCCCCGGTAGGCCCGGAACCGGGGGCAGGTTCGGATCCAAGTTGATCTCAATTTCGGCGACATATTTCCACTGGTTGCGCGAGACCGTGAGCGTCGTATCGATCGCCTCATTGAGATCGACCAGCACTTTCTCCTTAGAATCCGGGTGCGAGAACTGCTTGATTGCACGCACGATCTCTGAGATTCGCTCGACTCCTTCGAGGGTCTGTGCCAAGGATTTTGGTACTTCGCCGACCAGAAAATCGATATCGGCATCGTTGAGAGTGCGTTGGGCCGATTCGCGGGCCGCGCACAGGTCGGCCTCCGGTGCATCAAGCGCACAGAGTTCCTGCGTAGCGTGAACGACTTTGACTAAATCTTCAAAAGCCTCACGCATGAAGCGGATATTATCGCCGATATATTGAATCGGTGTATTAATCTCATGCGCGATTCCGCCGGATAGGGTTCCGAGTGCTTCCAGTTTCTGACTCTGATGAGCATCGTGAAGCTGTACGTTGCGCTGTCGATCAGCTTCCTTTCGGGCCGTGACGTCTCTCGCAAGTAAGATGTAGTGTTTTTGTTCGGGCCCCGTTTGGCTGAAGGGTACCATGGTGTACTCGCAAGGGTAGATCGCGCCCCCTTTCCTTTTTGCCATAACCTCATGCCCACTGACCGGCGCGAGTTCTCCGACTTCCATTTCCGTGTCAAATAGGGTGAAGTAGGGCTGGCTTAAAAGCTCCGTCGCACTGTATCCCGTTTGGCTTTCCGCAATCCGGTTGCATGTCTCAATTTTACCGGACTGGTCGAGGATTAGGATCGCGGCAGGCACGTTGTCCATGATTGCTTGGTTTCGGATCTCCCTGTCACGCAAAGATTGATTTGCGTCGGCGAGATCCTGAGTCCGCTCTTGCACCCGCAGTTCCAGCGTTTCACGGTTCTGAATGGCTTCGTATTGCCACTTGCGTATTGACAAAAGCGCCAAGGTTAAGCTCGCCAACAAAAGCACCATGGCTACACTGAGTGCGATTTCGCTGTTTCGAGATTGCCGAATCGCTAGATCGGCTGCGTCTTGGATCTTTGCGGCCAACGCTTGGGTCAATGCCGTCATCCCCGACGCGTACAACCGTTTTAATTCCTTGTACTCGGTACTTTGCAGCAGAGCCGCGGCTTCCACGGCGCGGTTGCTGCGCACCATCTCGAATACTCGGTTTTCCAGATCTCCCAGAGCATCGGTGGCTTGTTCCAATATGCGTACCCCGCCTTGTCCCTGGGCCGGCTCTGCTGTCAGACTTAAGGCTTCCGTCAAAGCCACGCTGAGTTTCCGCTCGTGCACACGGTAGCGGTGCTCCCAACTCGTGTCGCCGCTCGCAACCACCATATGGGCGGACATACTCAAGACCTCGTCCCAGTACGCGATATTGCCGCGCAAGCGTTCGATCCTGAGGTTGCGTTCCTGAAGGCTCTGGACAGAAAGGTTCGTGCTGTGGGTCATCCACGTCACCCCCATCAGCAGGATCAAGTTAAGAGCGACCAATGCGGTCAGCACACGCGAAGGTGTGCTGGACAGGAGTCCGGGTCGGGCGAAAGCGGTTATTGGGAGGCTCGTTCCGTCCAAGCTCGTATCCTTGGCTTGCTGTTTGGGTTGTCCGGCTTGGGGCAGCTGTATGGAATCATCAGGATAAAACACAACTATTAGTTGTAATGTATAATTTTATATTAAACGGTGATTGCTTTCGGCGAGGGCAGGGCGCGGCGTGCCAAGATTCCTTGCGGAAATCAGGCCGGATCGGGCAAGGTCGCCGCATTGGAGGTACGACATGACCCTTCAGTACCTGGATCACGTGAACTTGCGCACGGCGCGCCTGGGTGCGATGACGGCGTTCTACACGGAGGTCCTTGGTCTCCGCCCTGGCGCCCGCCCGCCATTCGCGTTCGGCGGTGCCTGGCTTTACTGCGGCGAGCGGGCGGCGGTCCACTTGGTTGAGATCGCGAAGCCGCTCCAGACCCAAGAGCCGCGCATCGAGCATTTCGCGTTCCGGGCAGAGCGTTTGAGCGAATTTCTGGCGCATTTGCGCGAGCTTGATATCGCCTACCGGATTTCAATCGTGCCTGGATTTAACCTGCGCCAGGTCAATATTCATGATCCGGACGGCAATCATATCGAAGTCGCCTTCGGCGCCGAGGAGGAAGCCGACTTGACCGACTTCCCGGCCACGCGCGGATAAGCCGGCAGCCGCCCGCTTTCCGTCTTCACTTCAAAACCGCCACGCCCCTTAGTCAAAAGGCCGATCATGGTCAGCGAATCGAGCGCGCAAGAATCGTTCGTACCCCGTCCTGCGGGCTCCACCATGCTGGCCGCGGTTTCGGCCTGGCCGCTGCTGGCCGGCATGAGCCTGCTGATGGTCGGCAACGGCCTGGTGGTCACCTTGCTCGGCGTGCGCGCCTCCAGCGAAGGTTTCGCCACCCTGGTCACCGGTATCGTGATGTCCGGGTATTTCGCCGGTTTCTTCGCCGGCACTTGGCTGACGCCGCGCATCATCGGACGGGTCGGCCACGTGCGCGTCTTTGCGGCCCTGGCCTCGATCGCTTCGGTCGCCGTCCTGGTGCACAGCATTCTTGTCGATCCGATCAGCTGGACTGCGATGCGCGCCTTGACCGGGTTCAGTTTCGCCGGGCTCTACATCGTCGCCGAAAGCTGGCTCAATGCGACCGCCAGCAACCACACGCGCGGCCGCCTGCTGGCCGTCTACATGCTGACGCAATACGTCGGCCTGGCGGCCGGCCAGGCCCTGCTTGGCACTGCCGATCCCGGTGGTTTCGCATTGTTCATCCTGTCGTCGATCGTGGTCTCGATCGCGGTGGTGCCGATCTTGCTCAGCGCCGGTGTGGCACCACCCTTCGAGACTCCGGCACCGCTCAGCCCGCGCGCCTTGTTCAGGGTCTCGCCGCTGGGCGCACTCGGTGCGATCAGTTCGGGTCTGACCCAGGGCGCCTTTTGGAGCCTTGGCGCTGTGTATGTCACGGCGCTTAACCTGTCGGTCGGCTGGGTCGCGATCTTCATGACCTCGGTAACGCTGGGCGGCGTGATTCTGCAATGGCCGGTCGGGCATCTGTCCGACGCCTTTGGCCGGCGCAAGGTGATCGTGCTGGTCAGCGTATGCGGCGCCCTGGCCTGCATTGCCGGCGGCATGGTCGCCGAGCGCTCGACCCTGGGTTTGATCGCCGCGGCCTGCGTCTTCGGCGGCATGACCTTGCCGCTGTATTCCTTGAGCGTGGCGCAGACCAACGACTATCTGGACGCCAAGCAAATGGTGGCGGCGAGCAGCGCGTTGGTTCTGTTCTACGGCACGGGCTCGATCTTCGGTCCCCTACTCGCCTCCGCGTCGATGGAAGTCTTCGGCCCGAACGGATTCTTCTGGTACCTGGCGCTGGTGACCGGCTGGCTGGGCCTGTTCACACTGTACCGCATGACCGTGCGGCCGGAGAAACCGGTCGGCGAACAGGGGCCCTATGTGCCGGTTTTGGCGCGCGGCTCGCCCCTGGCGGCGAGTGCCGGGCAGGTTGAAGCCCCGTCGTCCGAAACCGGCGACAAGACAACCTGACTCCACCAAAGAAAAAGCCCGCGATCAGCGGGCTTTTTCGCAATCGGACACTGAACCTGTTAGCGCGAGTAATACTCGATGACCAGGTTCGGCTCCATCTGCACCGTGTACGGCACGTCTTCGAGCTTGGGGCCGCGCACGAAGCGCGCCTTCATATCCTGGTGGTTGACCTCGAGATAATCCGGCACGTCGCGTTCGCTGGATTCAACGCCCTGAAGCACCAGATCGAGTTCGCGCGACTTGGTCTTTGCCTGGACCTCGTCGCCGTCCTTGACCTGATAAGACGGAATGTTCACGCGCTTGCCGTTGACCGTGATGTGGCCGTGGCTGACGAACTGCCGCGCCGCAAAAACCGTGGGCACGAACTTCGCGCGATAGATCATCGCGTCCAGGCGGCGCTCCAGAAGCTCGATCAGGTTATGACCGGTGTCGCCCCGGCGCCGCGAAGCTTCCTGGTAGTAGCGGCGGAACTGACGCTCGCCGATGCTGCCGTAGTAGCCCTTCAGCTTCTGCTTGGCCTGGAGCTGGGTTCCGAAGTCGGACGGCTTGCGGCGGCGCTGGCCGTGCTGCCCCGGCGGGTAGTCGCGCTTGTTGACGGGGCTTTTGGGGCGGCCCCAGAGGTTGACCCCCAGGCGCCGATTGATCTTGTACTTGGATTCGGCCCGCTTGGTCATGAGCGGTGACCTCCTATTTTTGTCATGCCATTGTCCCGGTAGGCCCAAGGCCGCCAGCGGCGGCCAGGGCGGGGTCGGGGCCTAATGCACCCAACCCGCATTCCCGGGAAGAACCGCGGGACTATACGGATCGGCCCCGGCTTGTCAAACCCGCGGGCCCCATGTGAGAAGTCATCCATGCGCGATTTGCCGGATCATGTGAAGGGCCTGTCGATCACCACCTTCGGGGTCCTGGTCCTGACCCCCGACAGCCTGCTGGTCCGGCTGATCGGGATCGATTCCTGGTCCATGGTGTTCTGGCGCGGGCTGCTGATGGCCACGGCCCTGACGCTCGGCCTGGCGGTCTATTACCGGGGCACCGTCTGGGCCCGATTCCGTGCGGTCGGCCGGACCGGGCTCGCGGTCGCCGGGCTGTTCTCAATGAGCTCGGTCTTCTTCATCCTGGCCCTGCACAACACCAGCGTCGCCAACACCCTGGTCATCGTGGCCGCCGCCCCACTGATTGCGGCCGTCCTCACCCGCCTGTTCTTGGCCGAACCGGTGCCCTTGCGCACCTGGGCAGCGATCTTGGCAGCCCTGTGCGGCATCCTGATCCTGGTCTCCGACAGCCAACAGGGTGGCACCCTGGGCGGCGATGCCGCCGCCTTCGGTACCGCGGTGTGCATGGCCATCGCCTTCACCCTGATCCGTCGGGCCCGGGCCCTCAACATGATGCCCGCCATGGCGATCAGCGGGTTCTTGAGCGCCCTCGCCATGCTCCCGCTCGCCTCCCCGTTCGCGCTGGCGGCCGGCGAAGTCTGGCTGCTGGCGGTCATGGGCCTGTTCGTCCTGCCGGTCTCCTTCGGCCTGACCGCGCTGGGGCCACGGTACCTGCCGGCACCGGAGGTGACACTGATGCTGCTCCTGGAAACCGTGCTCGGGCCGTTCTGGGTCTGGCTGGTCCTGGAGGAGACGCCCAGCCTCTACGCGCTGGCCGGCGGCGGGATCGTGATTGGCGCCCTGATCCTGCATTCGATCGCCGCCCTATCGGCGCCGGCACGGCGCCGTCGTGCGGCGACCGCGCTGCCGGGCGCGACCCCCCTGGAGTAGACACGCATGCGGGTTCTGGTGTTCCAGCATATCGCCATCGAGCATCCCGGCATCTTCCGCGATTTCTTCCGGGAAGACGGCATCGAGTGGACGGCGGTAGAACTCGACGCAGGCGAGCCGATCCCGGACCTGGGCGGCTATGACGCGCTTTGGGTCATGGGCGGCCCCATGGATGTCTGGCAGGAGGAGGCCCATCCCTGGCTGATCCCGGAAAAGGCCGCGATCCGCGAAGCCGTGCTGGAGCGCGAGATGCCGTTCCTAGGCATTTGCCTGGGCCATCAGCTCCTGGCCGACGCCTTAGGCGGCAAGGTCGGCCCGATGGCCAAGGCGGAGGTCGGTATACTCGACGTGTCGCTGACCGAGGCCGGACGGAACGATCCGCTGATGCATGGCCTGCCGGCCACGGGCAAGTGCCTGCAATGGCACGGCGCCGCGGTGTTGGAGCCGCCGCCCGGCGCGCGCGTGCTGGCCCAATCGGCGGCCTGTGCGGTTCAAGCCATCGGCGTCGGCCGCCACGCCTGGGGCCTGCAGTACCATGTCGAACTGACCGAGGCGACGGTGCCGGAATGGGGCTGCGTGCCCGAATACGCGCAGTCGCTGGAGAAGACACTGGGCAGCGAAAGCTTGGACGCCT
>ERZ869936.1177-NODE-1177-length-19846-cov-15.845991_pt1 | contig 19846 bp, 22 predicted proteins | sample MGYA00520876_ERZ869936 | MGnify/ENA primary metagenome ERZ869936 (study PRJEB32218, sample SAMN09650985) | biofilter metagenome | isolation source: enrty point of leading RO module | place: Saudi Arabia: Thuwal, RO plant located on Red Sea | collected 2016-02-17...
TGATTGAACACCACACTGACGCCATTGCAAAGTCTTTGTGCGACAAACACATCGTCAAGATGCCACTGGAAGAGGCGCAAATGCTTTGCACTTCCATTCGGCACTATGCCCCAGAGTATGCGGACAAGCATGAGTTGTACAAAGCTGTGCATCAAAAGCATCCGTGTACTCTGTGGGCTATGGAAACACGTGCGAACTTCGTGTTTGCCTTTAATCTGTACACAGCTATGTTGCAGGAGTTTACACACAGGTATGGCAAGTTTCATGGGGCAGGTAATCCTAGCACCACTAACCCGCTTGCCCGCCCAGAACATATCATTGCTGCTAGGAAGTACATACCAGAAGGCCCGCTGACAGCACACCCGCAGTGTTTCAGCGGACACGACGACTGCAAAACAGATGAGCAATGGCCCATTGATGCGTATCGTGCTTTCTACAAGGTGGACAAAGCATCGTTTGCCAAGTGGGAATACGGAGGCAGACAAATGCCACATTGGATGAAGGAGAATGCAAAATGAGAACAATAGTTGTAAACATCAAGCACGAAGAACGCTCTATCCTTGAACGCAGGGTGGAGGATTACTTCCGTGGATATGACCCATTGGGCTATGGCACTAGGCTGGACAGGCCGGTGTATTACGATGAAGACGAAAAGTGTTGGGTAGCTGTGGTTTCCCGACAATCATCGTGCGATTAACCATGCAGCTCAAAAAAGTCATCTCAGATTACTATTCTTCCTATGACTATCGCAATTTGCGTGAGGAAACGAAGAAGCAGTACGAGTATTTCATCAATGTGATGAGCGAAACACAGGTAGAGGGCAAACCCCTCTGCCAGTACGATGTCAAGGACATCACTACGCGAATTGCAAAGGTGTCCTACAACGAATGGTGTGAGAAAGGTATATCAATGGCTAATCATATCATCTCTGCGACACGCATCGTGTTTAATCACGGTGTTCGTATGGAACTGTGCGTCCTAAATCCCTTCGCTAACGTCCGTAAACGGGCCACAGAGCGTCGTAAGGTAGTCTGGTGTAGGGAAGACGTACAAAAGCTTCTTGATGCCGCCTACAGCGATTTTAAGACCCGTAATATTGGCCTTATTGCACACATGGCGTACGAGTGGTGCCAGCGTTTAGGAGACATGAGACTGCTGACCTGGGATAACATCGACTTTGAAACGCAGACGGTGCATATTGAGCAATCAAAGCGTCGTGCAGACGTTCATCTGCCCATTTCGGATGACTTGTGTGACATGTTGAAGCAACAGGAACATGACTTCGGCTTCCAACAATACGTGGCACCTCGGCCTAACCCGATTCGTGGTGAATACAAGCCGTATTCTTTGCAGAAGTTGCCGCTGCACGCCCGTAAACTGATGAAACAGGCTGGATTATCGGATGAGCTGCGTCTGTCCGACCTTCGTCGCACTGGTACGACTGAAATGGTCGAGGCAGGTGTAGGTATAGGACAGATTATGTCGGTCACAGGACATGCAAATCCAAGTAGTGTAAAACCGTACATGAAAAATACTCTAAAAAGTGCAAATTATGCGTTGACGGAGCGAAACAAGCATGGTAAAAGCATTACAAGTGCCGCAGAGGAAAGTGTATAACATGTATAATATATATAACACTATAAATGATTTAGACATACGTAATGGAGAGACAAAGCGTATGAATTGCCCTAGCTGTAAAGGCTACAAAACTTTTACAGTGACCAACAATATGGGTAATCTTGTGTGGAATTGTTACAAGGCTTCCTGTGGGCTGAAGGGTGGCCAGCGTGTACATCTCTCCGTGGATGACATTCGTGGTGGGTTTGACGTGACAGAGAAGTCTGCTGCGGCATTTGAACTTCCTCCGTATGTAGTCAAGTCTCTTGAGCATCGCCACATTCAGATGTTTTGTGCGCAGTGGGGAATTGATGAAAACGAACTTGGCCTTCTGTATGATGTGAAGGAAGACCGTCTCGTGTTTCCAGTCATTCACGATGGTGTGATGCACGATGCTACCGGACGCTCGCTGACGAAGCGTCTGCCTAAATGGAAAAGATATGGAAATAGTGGCTTGCCATACGTCTCAGGGCGTGGTAATGTCGCCGTAGTTGTTGAGGACTGTGTGAGTGCCGCCGTTGTTGGTTGCGGTTCCTTTGTCGGGGTTGCTGTGCTTGGAACGTCTCTCGCCGATGCACACAAAAGGTATCTCGCACAGTTCTCAACAGCAGTAATTGCACTAGACCCTGACGCTCTGCCAAAGACCTTGGCTATGGCGAAAGAATTGAGAGGCTACGTGGACAATGTGCAAGTGCTGCGTTTGACAGATGATTTGAAATACCGTAATACAACCGACATGACCAACTTAGCCAAATTTGCGAAAGGAGAGAAATAATGGAATTATCACTGGTTAGAAGCCTGATGGATAAGTCGTTCTACGATGACCATCGCGGCGCACGGTGTCCTGACCGGCTGTTCAGCAAGGATGTCCGCAAGATTAAACAGTCGATTGACGTGGCTATGGACCGTTATGACCGCACTGTCTCCCCAGATGAGATTGAAGCGTTGTTCATGTCCAACAATCCGACACTGACCACAGCACAGAAACAGGCGTACAGTTCCTTGTTTGGCCAGATTAAGAAAGAACAGCCGATGGGCAGTGATGTCGCCCAAGAAGTTCTTTCTAAGCTGTTCCAGCAAGTCATTGGTGAAGATGTAGCCAACATTGGTTTCGATATGGTCAACGGCTCCGCTAGTAGCCTAGAGGCTATCCGCTTGCTGCTTGAACAATACGGAGATGACTTCACCCCTAATCTCAATGTCGAGTGGGATGACATCGAAATCGACACACTACTATCACGCAATGACCTTGAGGCACGTTGGACCTTCAACATTCCCAGCCTCACCCGCAAGGTCGAGGGCGTCAACGCCGGTCATCTTGTTGAGATTGGCGCACGGCCCAACACCGGCAAGACATCGTTTCATGCCAGCTTGATTGCAAGTCCAGGTGGCTTTGCTCATCAAGGTGCCAACTGCATTATCTTGTGTAACGAGGAAGGGTATCACCGTGTAGGTGCCAGATACCTGACAGCGGCCACAGGCATGACTATGCGCGAAATCAAAGACAATCCCAGCAAGGCACGTGACCTGTACAATCCTGTGAAAGAGCGTATCAAAATCAAGGATGCCACAGGGCGTGACATGGCTTGGGTGGAAAGCATCTGCAAGACATACAAGCCGGATTTGGTGCTACTGGACATGGGAGACAAGTTCGCAAAGACAGGCGGATTTGCTCGTGCCGACGAGGCTCTGAAGGCCAACGCTATCCATGCTCGACAGATTGCCAAGCAACACGAATGTGCAGTGTTCTACATGTCCCAGCTGTCCGCTGATGCAGAAGGCAAGGTTCTCCTCAATCAAAGCATGATGGAAGGCTCGCGCACAGGTAAGGCAGCGGAAGCTGACCTGATGATTTTGATTGCAAAGAACCCGCCGGTAGACAATCAAGACGAGGAAGATACGCAACGACATTTGAATGTTGTAAAAAATAAGTTGTCAGGCTGGCATGGTGTGGTACACTGTGAACTTGATTACAAGACAGCGAGGTATACAGTATGAAGATAACACTTGACGTAGAGAACACGGTCACGCATCGTGATGGCAAGATGCACCTTGACCCATTTGAGCCAGAGAACACGCTGGTCATGGTGGGTATTCTGACTGACCAGGGTCAATGCCTCACGTTTCCGTTTGACCACGCCGACCGCCCAAATCAAGAGGACTACTACGAGCGTGTCCAGTGGTTCTTGGACGAGGCAACGGTTCTTATCTGCCACAACGCAGCACATGACTTGCTGTGGCTTTGGGAGTCAGGCTTCAAATATGATGGGCCTGTGTACGACACGATGCTGGCAGAATATGTCATGCAACGCGGACAGAAGGAGCCGCTGTCACTTGAAGCGTGTGCAGAGCGTTACGACTTGGACACGAAGAAACAGGATACCCTCAAGGCATATTTCGCCAAGGGTGTCAGCACTCGTGACATTCCGTACAACGAATTGACAGAGTATCTAGTCGCTGACCTTGAGGCCACACAGCAACTTGCTGACAATCAAATGTTGCGCCTTAATCGTAAGGAAGACAGTGGCCTACGCGGTACAGTTGACCTAACAAATCAAGTTGCTGTGTGCCTTGCTCGCATTTACCAGCGTGGGTTTTCAGTTGATATGAACAAGTTGGAAGAGGTGCGTCAAGAATTTGAAGAGGAGAAGCGTCAACTTATTGACAGCCTACAGGCACACGTTGGTAGGCTGATGGGTGACACCCCTATCAATCTGAATAGTCCCGAACAGCTTTCTTGGGTTATCTTTGGCCGCAAAGTTCTCGACAAAACAGATTGGGCCAACCGCATTGACCCATACATGTCTGCCACTGAATTTCAGGACACAATTATTGTAGGTACAAAAAAGCTGATGAAGACCAAAGCGGAGCAGTGTTCAAGCTGTCATGGCTCTGGCTACATCCGCAAGGTAAAGAAAGATGGTACGCCATTTGCTAAACCTAATCGCTGTAGAGATTGTGATGGACTAGGCTATCACCTTCGTGACACTGACCAATATGCAGGGCTTCGGTTCAAGCCACCGTCACCCAAGTGGTTCAGTGCCAATGGCTTCAGTACTAGCAAGACAAACCTAGAAGCACTGGAGACCGCCGCACGGACTAAGAAGATGGATGACGCAGTGGACTTTCTTAAAAAGGTGCGCCGTCTGAGTGCTGTGGATACATACCTATCCTCTTTTGTCGAGGGCATTGCCACACACACCAAGTCTGACGGCAAGTTGCATGTACGGTTGCTACAGCACCGCACTGCTACGGGGCGTTTTTCAGGAGCGGACCCGAACATGCAAAACATGCCACGTGGCGGCACTTTCCCTGTAAAGAAAGTGTTTGTATCACGATGGCCAGGTGGCAAGATACTTGAGGCTGACTTTGCCCAGCTTGAGTTTCGTGCTGCCGCATATTTATCACAGGATGGAGTTGCAATTGAAGAAGTATCTACTGGATTTGATGTACACAGTTACACCGCTAAAGTTATTACTGATGCTGGTCAACCTACGGATAGGCAGACTGCAAAGGCGCATACGTTCGCGCCGCTTTATGGAGCAACGGGCTTTGGGAGAACGCCAGCGGAAGCAGAATATTACACACACTTCACGGAGAAATATCAAGGAATCGCAGATTGGCATTCCCGATTGGCTAAAGAGGCTATAGGCAAAGGCCGTATTGTGACCCCATCCGGTCGTGAGTTCTCGTTTCCGAACACGGAACGTAAATCAAATGGGCGTGTGACAAACTTTACACAGATAAAAAACTATCCTGTGCAGTCATTCGCAACTGCTGATATTGTGCCTGTGGCATTATTGCACATTGATAAATTGCTTGACGGCATGAAATCATGTGTGGTAAACACTGTGCATGACTCAATCGTTATCGACGTTCACCCTGACGAAGAAACGCGAGTTCTAGAAGTAATACAACAGACTAACAGGGAATTGCCTGACTTGATTACCATACGTTGGGGGTTGGTGTTCAATGTTCCACTAGAACTTGAGGCAAAAATTGGCCCCAACTGGCTTGACACGAAGGACGTATCCTGATATAACTATCGCACTTTGCAAAATGAAAGGAGTACAAACATGACGCAATTGACAACTATTGATACCAATAACTTCGCCGCTATGGCAAAGGCAATGGGTATTGCAGGTGAGGCAGAAGGAAAAGAAAAGTCCAGCACATTGGCTCGGCTGCGTATTAACCACTCGCCCATTATCGGCTCAGATAAGGTATTGGTTAAAGGCGGTACGTATAAGCTGGATATCCCCGATGGTCCTACCTACTACGGCGGCTCTATTAAGATTCGTCCGTATCTGCAACGCTTTATGTACAAGCGGTTCGTCAAGGGTAATGACAAAGTACCGAACAAGTACATCAAAACCCTGATGGCAGATAACCTGAATATTGACCTCAAAGATAATGAAGGCAAGTTCAACTGCGGCAAACCCGCTGGATACATCAAGGACTTCAAGGCTCTTCCTGAAAAAACCCAGGAACTGATTAAACAAATCAAACGAGTCCGCGTCGTATTCGGTACTGTTGAAATGACCGATGTCGTTGACGCACAAGGTAATGAAGCAGAACTTGATGCTACCCCGTTTATCTGGGAAATCGACAACCGTGACGCTTTCAAGATTGTTGGTGAGACTTTCACCAAGCTGGCCAAGATGAAGCGGTTGCCTGTTCAGCACAACATTATGGCGAATACAGAGGAGCGTAAGCTGCCCAACGGTAACAGCTTCTATCTTCCAGTCGTATCGTTGAACGTCACAGATACACTTCCCCTCACAGATGATGAGCAAAACATGTTTGCTGATTTCATGTCGTGGGTAGATAACTACAATACCTACATCGCCAATGCTTGGGACGAAAAGGCCAACGCACATATTGACGATGATGAGATTGATGTTGTCGATGGTATTGTTGACATTGACGTTGATGAAGAGGTAGCATGATGAAACACCCCGCCGAATTAGCTTTGCATCAGTACATGGAAGACGCTGTTGCCGGAAAGACAACAATGTCGGACACCACCATTCGTCAAGTTGGTATGGATGTTATGGGTGCGCTTGCCAAGCAATTTGGCGCGGGCAAAAAGCGCGGCAACTTCCGTCTTCGTATGTCCAACATTGGCAGACCGTCTTGTCAGTTGTGGTATGAAAAGAACAAACCGGAGGTTGCTGCGCCGTTGCCCACAACTTTCATTATGAATATGATGCTTGGAGATATAGTTGAGGCTGTATTCAAAGGCTTGATGAAAGAAGCAGGAGTAAAGTATGAAGAACCTGAAAAGGTTACTTTGGAGTTGGATAGTGCATCCATTGATGGAACCTATGATATTGTTGTTGATGGTGCTGTTGATGATATTAAATCCGCATCTAATTGGTCTTATAGCAACAAGTTTGATTCTTTTGAAACACTGAAGGAGTCAGATGGTTTTGGCTATCTCGCCCAACTTGCGGGTTACGCAAAGGCATCCGGCAAACGTGTAGGTGGCTGGTGGGTAGTGAACAAAGCTACTGGAGAGTTTAAGTACGTACCAGCATCTGGCATGGATGTAGAAGAAGAAATCCGCAAAGTAGAAAACACAATCAAAAAACTTGAGGAAAACAAGTTTGAGCGGTGCTTTGAACCAGAGCCTGAAGCATTTAGGGGCAAGCCCACAGGAAACATGGTATTGAGCAAAAACTGTAGTTTTTGTTCTTACAAGCACGACTGTTGGCCAGGTCTTATCGAAAAGGCCGCAGTCAAGTCGCAAGCGAAACAACCGAAAATTGTTTCATATGTATCACTAGCAGAGGAGTACAAATAATGAGTGAAGAAATGGATACGTTGCTTGATGAAATCAAGGCAACAGAACAACATCTCGCATCACTTCGTAAGGAGTATCGGGAGAAGAAAACAGCAGGGCTTCGTGCCGCCATTGAGGCACGTAACGAGGCTGACGCTCTGATTCGTGAAGAGATGAAAGGACTTGGATATCAATCTCCGTTTATCTCGTGGCGTAATGTAGGTAGCCTTGCCTAACGCAAAACAATTTCGTGCGGCGCGAAAGTATGGCTACAGGAGCGGACTAGAACACAAACTTTCCATCTATCTAGATGACCTCAAAATCAAGTATGATTACGAACAGGTCAAGATTGAGTGGGAAGACCTAGCCTACCGCACCTATACGCCAGACTTCGTGCTGTACAACGGAATAATCATAGAGACCAAGGGCATGTTTACTGCGGCAGACAGGCGAAAACACCTTGCAGTGAAGAGGCAGCATCCTGACCTTGACATTCGTTTCGTTTTTGAGAATAGTAGGCGGAAGTTAAGAAAAGGGGCCAAGTCCACATATGGAGAATGGTGTATCAAATACGGGTTCCGTTATTATGACCGCATTATCCCTGAAGACTGGCTGAAGGAAAAGGGGAAGAACAAGCACCCTAAATTTATCGGGTTTAAGTGCAAGAAGATAAAAAGGAGAAAATGACATGAGACAATCAGAAGTTGACATCAGGCCCGAAGATTTCCTAATCAGGATTAGGCCATTCCTAGACGAAGAAGGAAAGTGGGACGGCGAACTAGACATCTCAATCGTAACACAACCGAATGAAGATATAGATGATGAAGACTACCACCAACTTTTACACTTCTGTAAAATGGTAGCTTCTAGTGTGCCTATCATGGAACACAACGAACAAATCCGTAATATTGTGCATGATTATGTTCTAGAAGTTGTTGACAAAGAGATGGAGTACGAGGTAGAGTTGGAAGACACACAAGAGGTCGTAAAGACATACGACGGAAATGTGGTGCATCTAAACTTTAACAGTACAACAAAAGGGAGTGCATGATGACGGATTATGGTAAGATGATTCGGGAGATTGAGGCAAAGCAGAAGATTGATATGGTCAACAGCCCGCCGCACTATAACAAAGCTGGCATTGAATGTATTGATGCTATTGCCGCCGCCACAGGTGAAGGTTTCGAGTATGCGCTGCAAGCGAATATTCTCAAGTATGTGTGGCGTTACCGTTACAAGAACGGTACTGAAGACCTCAAGAAAGCACAGTGGTATTTAACTAAGCTGATAGAGGAAGTAGAAGGCTACTACAATGAGAGTTAAAGTCTTCATCACAATCGACATAGACCCAGAAGAGTATCCAGTGCCAGCTGATGAAGATGTAGGCACGGAAATCGAAGACAGCATCCGTGAATATTTCTACGATATAGAGGGTGCTGAAATCAAACACATGAGAACTATACAGGAGTGAGACATGAATAACTACCTACCTACAGACTACCAGAACTTTATTGCCCTTTCCAGGTATGCGCGGTGGAAAGAAGATGAACAACGCCGTGAAACTTGGGGAGAAACTGTCGAAAGATATTTTGATTATGTGGAAAAGCATCTTGAAGCGAAACACAATTTCGTCTTGTCAGAAGAATTGCGTAGCGAACTTGAGACGGCTGTTCTAAATCAAGACATCATGCCAAGCATGAGAGCGTTGATGACTGCCGGTCCCGCACTTGACCGATGTCATGTTGGCGGTTACAACTGCTCCTATGTTCCTGTGGATAGTCCTCGTGCATTTGACGAGACCATGTACATCCTCATGTGTGGCACTGGTGTAGGCTTCTCTGTAGAACGCAATAGCGTAGAGAAGCTGCCCATCGTCAACGAAGATATGCACGACACTGATACTGTCATCAAAGTTGGCGATTCACGACCGGGCTGGGCCAAATCCCTGCGAGAACTCATCTCGCTCCTGTACGCAGGGCAAGTCCCGCAATGGGACACTAGCGAGGTTCGCCCCGCTGGTGCGCGACTGAAAACTTTCGGAGGTCGTGCTAGTGGCCCAGCCCCACTTGAAGAACTGTTCCAATTTACAGTGGACATGTTCAAAAAAGCCACAGGTCGCCGATTATATCCAATCGAATGCCACGACCTGATGTGCAAGATTGGTGAAGTTGTTGTCGTCGGGGGCGTCAGACGCAGCGCACTTATCTCACTGTCTAACCTGAATGATGACCAGATGCGTCATGCCAAATCAGGTCAGTGGTGGGAGAACGAGGGGCAACGTGCGCTGGCTAACAACAGCGTTGCCTACAAAGGTAAGCCAGAGATGGGTACATTCATGCGTGAGTGGGTGTCCCTGTACGAGAGCAAGTCTGGTGAGCGTGGTATCTTCAACCGTCAGGCAGCACAGAAGCAAGCGTCACTCAATGGACGCCGTGATGCGGAACAAGATTTCGGATGCAATCCATGCAGTGAAATTATCTTGCGTCCGTATCAGTTCTGCAATCTGTCGGAGGTGGTTGTTCGTGCATCTGACACGCAGCAGACACTGACTGACAAGGTTCGTCTTGCTACCATTCTTGGCACATTCCAGGCGACATTGACAGACTTCAAGTATCTGCGTAATGTGTGGAAGAAGAATACAGAAGAGGAGAGGCTGTTGGGTGTGTCACTGACAGGTATCATGGACAATGCCATGATGTCAGGCAAGTCGGCTCACCTTGGCAATAACATTGCGGCCACGCTGAATGCACTCAAGGAACAAGCTATCACTACGAATGCCGCTATGGCGGAACGGCTTGGCATCGCGCAGTCAGCGGCTATTACCTGCGTGAAGCCATCTGGCACAGTATCACAGCTTGTGGACAGTGCATCTGGCATCCATGCTCGTCACAATCCGTACTACATTCGTACGGTACGTGGTGACAACAAAGACCCTATCACACAGTTCCTTGTTTCTGAGGGTATCCCAGCAGAGCCGGACGTGATGAAGCCAGATAGCACGACAGTGTTCAGCTTCCCCATGAAGTCACCTCACGGTGCAGTTACTCGATTTGACATGTCCGCCATTGAGCAACTTGAACTCTGGCTGCAGTATCAGCGTCACTGGTGTGAACACAAGCCGTCTGTTACCATCTCTGTCAAAGAGGACGAGTGGATGGAGGTAGGCTCGTGGGTGTACGACCACTTCGATGAAGTGTCAGGCATCAGCTTCCTGCCATTCAGTGAGCATACCTACAAGCAAGCACCGTATCAGGACATTGATGCTGACGAGTACTCTGAACTCAAGGCACTGATGCCGAGGGCTGTCGATTGGGACAAGCTGCGGGAGTATGAGAAGGAAGACACTACGTCAGGTGGACGAGAGTTAGCATGTACGGCTGGTGTCTGTGAGATAGTTGACATTGCCGCAGGGTAGTGGTAGGGTCTGGAAACGTGGTGAGGGATGGGTGCAATATAACCCCCCTCGTCATCACCCGCAGTATGAAGAGTGGATAAAACTGAAAGAAAAGGAGAAAGAGAATGAAGGAAAAGATGATTAACGTCTTGAAGAATCATGCTCAATCAAATATACATCTTCACATGATGAATATTGAAACGTACTTCAAGAACCCTGCAGGTATCGGCGAACACTCCGATATCATGGAAGCCATTCAGGGAGAGATAGATAAAATGGCTGTACACGAAGACCGACTAGCAATCCTCAACAACTGGCCTGAAGGAGAATAAAGTGACAGATAATGTAGTAAAGCTAGAGCCTAGTAAAAAAGACCGTAAGAAGTTTGACCTTGACCTCTCGTACGGTAAAGTTCGTGAACAAATGGTAGCTGAAATGCTTCAAGACAAAAAGATTGAGGTTAAATCTGAGCGTGACATGTGGATGCGTACAGGTAACATTGCCATTGAATACGAATGCTACGGAAAACCTAGCGGTATCTCTGCTACGGAGTCTGACTACTGGTTCCATAACCTGTGCATTGGAGACGAAGTGTTTGCCACCCTAGTATTTAGCACAGACTCTCTCAAGCGCATCATCGACAACCTAGATTACAAAAAGAGTGTGTCGGGGGGTGACAACAAAGCCTCTCGCCTGTACCTGCTGAACCTGCAGAAACTGTTCTCTTCTGACGTAATCAAAACATTTAAGGAGAAAGCTGATGAACAAAAACTTAGCTGACAACTTCGCCGCTGGATACAAAGCATTTGGCAGGGTAGAAACCTTTGAAAGCCGCCGCTTTGGTAAACGCTATCGCCAGGTGGCCAATCCCATGAAACCAAAAACCACTCCTTATCGGGAGTGGCAGCGCGGATGGGAGGCCGCGTATTTTAAGAATCTGGAGAAACTAAATGGACTTGGAACTAGAGGCTAAACAGTGGATGAAGGAGAAACAGTTGAGTAACATTACCGCATCAGACTACCAGTCTCGCGCATGTGAGACAGCAATCTTTCCCAAGCACAGGGCCACAGAGTATCTTACTCTTGGCCTGACAGGTGAAGCAGGTGAGATTGCAAACAAAGTGAAGAAGTTCATCCGTGATGGTGCAGTCAAAGACGAGTACCTTGCCAAGCGTATTGAGATTGGATACGAGATTGGTGACGTACTGTGGTACTGCGCTGTACTGGCTGAAGAACTTGAGATGAACCTTGGACACATTATGGAGAAGAACCTTGAAAAACTCGCAGACAGACACAAACGCGGGAAAATCAGTGGGTCAGGCGACAACCGTTAATAAGGTTACGCCGTACAAGGATGTCACGTGGTACGTCAAGTGGACTGCCAGCTTCTTTATACTAGCAGCAATCGTGATACGAGCAGCGGACTACTCACATCTCCTTGACATGATATTCGGTATCATTGGAATGGGATTGTGGGCATGGGTAGGATTCATGTGGCACGACAGGTCAATCATCGTGCTGAATGCTATCTCCGCTGCCATACTTGCGGTGGGAATATTGGAGTATGTCTAAATGGTTCATGCGAGTGTATATCAGTACTATACTCGCATATATCCTGTACATACTAGGCACAGCGGCAGTTCATACAGTATGTGACTGCCTCAAATAAGAGAGGGGGCTAAATGCCCCCTTTTTTATTGTCTTTGTTTCGCATATCTGCTGTGTGTTCTAGTGTAGTCAAGTAGCCGCAGAACTTCTGCTGGCTCAAACATGTCCACTTCTCTGCCGTATTCTTTTTCAAACGCCTCAAATGCGGCACGTTTAGATGCCTGTGGCTGACCTCTAAATTTACTGATGTTTGCCGCCGCTACAGTATCCTCATCTGCCAGCTTTACTTCTGCCCTAATCATGCTTTTTGCACGACTAATCCATTTACCTGTCAGTGCGGCTGTTTCTGCGGCTGAAAGCCCTTCTTCACGAGCCGTAGCAAGCAACTCAGGTATTTCCATATTCATAGCTATGCCCATTTCACGGTTGACATACCGGTCAACTTTAGGTGAACTCGTGCGTGTCATAAAGTTACGATAGTCGAATCCTAAATCATACAAATCCGTCACGTATCTAGGCGGCACACGTTGCAGTGTTGCACCAAAGAATAGCTTCATAAACGGCATGACTCTTTCTTGTGTTTCTTCAAAACGAGGGTCTTCTTTTTCGGGCCTATCAGACACTTCAAAGCCAAATGCCTCACCCACTTCTTCTGTTATTTTTTCTGCCCGCAGATTAATGGGCCGCATAAAGCCATTGAAGAAAGATTCAACACCATCTCTATATTTCGGGTCTTCTGCATAGTCTTTCTGACGCTGGTTCATATCTGTAAACAGAGATGCCGCATCAGCAACCTGCCAGATTGGTTGGCCATAGCCACTCACCATCTCACCCACGTACCTGCCCAAATTGTTGTACACGTCCTGTTGCTCTAGTGGGTCAGCTGTCTCACTCAACAGGTCTTCTGTAATCATAGAGATAGGACCAGAACCACGGAAGTTAGTGCCTGTAAAACCTTCTAGCATTTCTTTTACACTAGTTTCTTTCAGCACATTCGGGTCTCTGAAAAACTCTATAGGGATTGTGCCACGATGCAACATCTCGCCAATCAAAAGATATGGTGTGAGAGGGAAGAACGGACGAGCGTCAAACTCGTTGCCCATTCCATCTTTCAGCATGTACCAATCTGTACCTGCTATGTCATTATCGCGGTCACGCAAATAGTATCCTAGCGCAATCAGAGGAATACCACCAGCAATACCTTCGGACAGCTGTCTGTACATCTCGTCTGTTACCTTGCCACCTTTGGCCTTTGCTGCTCCCATGCGGAACAGTGCAGTTGCGGCTCCAGTAACATTATAGTTATACGTAAATTCCATAGCCTTAATCATAAAGCGTGGGAATGGAATGACAGTGGTCAAGCCGGACTGGACAATAAAGTTGTTTATAAGACGACCCATTGCGGTTTTGGGCTGTGATGCGTATGTAAACTCAAGTGCATCATCTGTAGCCTTGGCTATCATGTCCTCTGTTACATCTCGCGTCAAAGTGCCTTCTTTCAACACCTTGTTCATATCAATGCCTTTATCAAGAAGCTGTCGTTGAATAGACGCGGTGAAAGCACCATTACGATAAACAGCTTCCTGAAAACGGTTCAGGATATTGGCGTGATGGATTACGTTTTCCCATTTGTCTAGAATGACATTTGATTTAGACAAGCCTTCGCTCTGCTTTGACAGTGCGTTTTGGCCAGGATTTCCCTTGCCCAGCTTATTAGATATCTCAGAATACTGATTGTAGAAACGTGCTTTTTGGTCAGGGAAAGCATCCAGCATGAATTTAGCAATGGTGCCAGCATCCCCTGGGTCAAAGAATGTGTGCTTGAGTTGGGCAAGACTACCCTGAAAACTGGCTTTCTTGTTGGGATTGATTGCCGACTCAAAACCGTACACCAGAGTGTCTACGCCTGAACGCAATACCTGCGAGATATTGTTACGTGCAGCGGTAGCAATACCACTGACAAGTGTCAGACGACGAATGTCTTCTAGCCTGCGCCACGTATTGCCGATTGCTGATGCCGCATCTGCGTCAGCTGATTCTGCGATATCTGCAGCTGTTCTACGGCTACCGGCAGTCACAAACTTCTTCTGCAATGCAGACAGATTACCAAGTGTTCTACCTGCTCTGCTTGCGTCTGCAAACATTGCGGCGGCAACTTCACGTTTGGTCACACCATACTTACCCATAATGGTGATAACTTCATCCATCGACTCTTCTGTCACGTTGCTCATAATGTTGAGCATACGTTCACTGACCCGTTCTCGGCCCGCCCTTGTTTTTGTAAGCGGTCCAGTCAGGTCTTTGAGTGTGAGGTTCTCATCAACATTATCAACAAGTTTGAGCGAACCATCTTTCAGTCCTGCTACCATGTCACCCATAGCGGCGGTGACACGTTCAAATATGTCAAAGCTGATTTCAGGTTGAATGATGTCTTCATCCACTGCAGAAATCATCCGACCATCAACTTCAACCTTCTCAAAGAAAGCCTGTGAGTTTGGTGACTTCTTGATAACTTCGGAATCAATAGCTTTGATAACACCATCCTTGTCACGGATGATAACATCAGGCCCATAGATATCCGTCAGACCTTTTGCGAGATTCTCTCTGACATCTTCCGCAAATACGCCGTGTTTGTCGTTAGCCTTTTTTGCAGCGTCAGTCTGTTTTTTACGCATGTCTTTCAGGGCTTTGTCTAGTTCACCACGTGAGCCAATAGATACACGTTTCGCGGCGTTGCGTGTTCCCACTCCTGACATTGCACCAGCAGTTAAGCCTGAAACACCAGCTACAGTAGCTGTTCTAGTCAGGTCAACGTCAGTCCTAGCACCCATTTCAATTTCTGCATTTTGCACAAGGATGTCTACAACAGCCGCACCACCAGCTTCAACAGGTGCTGTACGTGCCGCTGCAATGATACCTGCTTTCAATGGTGAAACACCGGCGGCAGCCAATCCCGATGTAAAGTATCTACCAAAACCAGCCGTGAGAAGAGTAAGCGGGTCTGACATAACGGCCAGTACATTACCGCCTACAGCATCTGCAATATCACCAACAGCTTCAGACCACTCCATTTCTTTGTAGCGTTTGCTGTTAAACAGACCAGCTACATTCTCAGCCCTTTTATAAATACGCAATGCACGTTCACGCTGTTCAGCAAACTCGTTTGCTTGGTCCGTATATCTCTTTTGGTCAGCGGGAGATGATGCAGCATTTGCTTGTGCAATAGCTTCTGCTTCTCTGTCTTTCAGACTGTTAAGCCACGCAATTTCACTCGCGGCATTCATTGAGTTCTGTGTCAAGAACCTGTAATGGTCCATCAGGTCATCTGCAATGTTCTCATTTGTAAGTTCTTGTCCTCCAAACAATTCTCCAAAAAGAATATTTGAAGCAGGTCTATCTTTTTCTACGCCAAAGCGGTCTTGCCTGTATTGCAAGATATCTGCAATCAGTTCGTCATCTTCAGCAAGACTTTTTATAGATGTAGGTTCTGTGGGAATTTCTTCGCGTACAGCTTCTATACGCTCTTCGCCTGTTTCGTATTCAGGCACAGTCTGCGCAATTTCTTGTTGCGTAGGTTCAGGGCGAGGGTCATCATCTTGCACCGCACGAAAACCTGCGGGCAGACCATTTTCTTCTTCTGTTTCTGGAGTTACAATTGGGGGAGGAGTGCTAGTGCCACCTACAAATGTAAAGCCGTCAGGAAGATTAGACATATCTTAACTCCTTAGTCGTACAGCTTCACATATTTTCCGGCAATATACAGGTGAGGCACTAGTTTCTGATTGCCTTGGTCAAACAAATTGTAGACAGTACCAGCTTGTGGTTTCATATCTTCTGTTAAATCTGTGGCAGAAATCAGGTAATCTCCATTGTTATCTTTTGTTGAAGCCTGTGCCACAATCGTAGAAATATTAGCAGGATTAAAGAGTGTTCCTGTAGCAGCTTCTGCCATTTGTGTTGTAATGCTTATAGTTCGTGTGATTTTTTCGCCCAAGTTAATATTTTGCTCTACTGCAGTTAGAACATCAATACTGCCATTAGCATTTAAAGGGATACCTGCGTCTGCTTGGATGCGGGACATATTACTGAGTAGACCAGAATTAGTCAGAGCATTTTCAATATTAGCTTTTCTTTTTGTTTCTGCCAGATTTGCTGCGGCCTGTTCAATTTGCAGGTCAGTCAGTTGCATCTTTTTGCCGTATTCAACAGCCGTAGGCATCTTGCCATAGTCAATGGTAGCTTGACCAATATCAAACTTCTCTACATCCGGTTGTGTACCAAACATAGTTTGCATTTCTTCATCCAGACCTTTTGTAATATCTGCTTTGGCAAGAAAGCCTACCCCACCCTTCATGCCTTCAGGAATACTGATTAGGGTTTCAGGGCGTCTCACAAATTGGTCTACGTAATCTCCTACATTACGGCCACCAGTTTTCATGTCGGCAAACGTAACTACATCACTTACTTTTGTGCCTACACTTCTGGCTTGGTTCAGGGTAGCGTAAAAGGCTTGACCACTGCTAATGGTGCCACCACCAGCTTTGTATAGCTGTGCAGCATAGTCCATTTTGTTCATGCCTTCAGGAACTTCAGAATCCTCAACAAGAGACGCAAGGTTTGTCAAAACCTCTTCAAGTTCACGTTGCTCTGTTTCAAAGCGTTCTTGCTTTTCCGTGGCTCTACGGATATGGTATTCACGTACACGGTCAGAACGCTCTTGCGTACGACGCATGTCATCTTGCAGACGCTCGTCTAGACTTTTGGCAAGACCACCAAGAAAACTACCTAGCTTCATTTAGCCCTCCTGCTCATCAGTCCTTTATCTTCTTTCTTCGGCTCTTCTTCAGTTACTTCTTCTTCTTTTTCAGGCTCATCTGATTTGTTGTTCAGTTTAATCTGAAGTTTACGTGCCGTCTTGGCAACTAGAGTGTTACGTGTTTTGCCTTTATTCATAGGTGCTTTGTCGTCAAGACCGCTGTCATAGTCAATCTTCGCGCTGTCACCTACCAGCATCATCATTTCAACAAGTACTGGAAGAACAAGTAGTCCTACATCAATAGTGTGCATACCTTCCATGACACCGCCAAGTTGCATTACGTTGGCAATGTCGGTCAGGGGTATGCCCATTTCCATTACGTCTTCAAGTTGCTCCATGAAGTCTTCTGAAGACATGCGTTCCAGATAATACTCAATAGCCTCATCAACGGTTGCATACTTTGGTGGGTTCTGCCAAGGTCTAGCACCCAACTCATGCGTCATCGACATGCCAGGAATAGGAGCATCAAGAAGTGGTTCTTCACGAATCATTAATTTGCTCCCTTTGCTTTCGCAGAATCTTCATATGCTTTGCTACTCGCACTAGTGGCATCTTTTCATCGTCACGCTTGTCCATCATGTTTTTCTTTGGTGCCAAAAGACCGCCCATAATCGGCTTTCTTTCGTCATCCAACTTTACGTTTTCGATGTCCATAGCTTTGTAAGCTACGAGTGCGGCGTTATACCCACGCATGTGCTTTACTCCGTTTACGCTCTACAACAATGTCTAGCATTTTCTTGGTAGCCCATTTGAATACAGGCTTGTCTGAAATAAACTTTGAATATGCTTCACCGTGTTTGCCGTACACATCTTGCAACCATTTAGGTGCGTCGTACTTCATCCACACACGGAAGGCAAACCAACGCGGGTCATCCTTACCATACACTTCACGAGCAACCCAACAGAATAGATTACCAAATCCATGCTGGATACCTGCGCCAAGAACCGTGCCAACAAGACCACCTACAGCACTACCAGATTGCGAACTTGAAATCTCGTTCTGCACATCTTTACGTGTTTGTGCGTCAAGTTCTGCAATAGCCATGTCGGTAATTCGGTCTTGACTGTTCTCTGCAGATGTCCATGCCCACTCCATAGTGTCAGCATAGTATGTCCACAGATTGGCGTATGCCTGATTTGCAATGTCTAGCACAGCCGCAGCATTCAATTCGTTGGCGCGGTTAACTGCCGCAGTATCTGCAGTAGCAATTTCCCTACGCCATTGCGCATTATTTTGCGCAATAACAAGCTGGTTCTGTGCGTTGAATTGGTCGCGCTGGTTATTCAGTTCAGCGTTAAAGCGTTCCAGTGTATTTACCTGCCCTGCATTGAACTGTTGCTGTGCATTATTTTGTGAGGCATTGAACTGCGCTACCTGATTTGCCAAGTTAGCAAAGAACTGGTCAGTCTGCTGTTGGCTAGTAGCATTAAACTGACGTGAGGCATTTTCAGCGGCTTGGTCAGTGAACAGCGACTGAATACGTTGTTGTGACTTGAACAGTTCTGTCTGCTGTTGATTAGACAGATTTGCCATATCCACATTTAGGAATGACTGTGCGTTTTGAACAGCCGCCTGTTGGCGATTATTCAAGTTAGACAAGTCCATATTAGCCAATGCGCTGGCCTCTGCCAGAACCATAGCTTGTCTATTAGATAAGTTTTCAAGATTTACAGTGTTTGCAATACGGCTGTTTTCAAGCTGAACTTGTTGCTCTGCCGTAAAGTTCATGTTGGCTACGTCGCTAATCTTTGCGGCGTTCTGTACACGAGATTGGAATGCTTGGTCAAACTCTTGTCCAAGGAACTGCGCACGTTGTTGTGCCGCAAGCATTGCACGTTGTTGACGATTTGACAGGTTCTGTGTCTCAAACTGCGCACGAATAGATGCGTCAGCTTGTGCAATAGGAAGAGCCGCCTCAATCGTAGCTTGAACGATTGCTTGACCGGCAATACTACTTGCACCAAGACCACGTGCCGCCATTTGCTGTGTTGCACCACGAAGCGCACCAGCCGCCCATGACGGTGGATTAGAAGCATCAAAGTTAGCAGTAAGCTGTGCAAGCTGACCTTGTACTGTTGCTTGACTTGAAGGAGTTGCCTCTGCCGCCTGAATCTGTTCAGTAAACTGTGAAGCAGTTTGTGCGTCAGCTGCACCTGTAATAAGTTCACCGGCCTGAATGTTTCGCTGTACCGGATTATCAATCAGAATGGCGTTGCCTTGCGCCGCTTGGAGATTACCTACACTAGAAGCAGTTTGTTGCGCGGCAGTTACCTGTGCGCGAGGGTCTACAGTTGTTTGCGCAGCTTGTGTAGCTTGAACTGCGGCATCTACAGCAGGAGCGGCCTGTACCGCTTGCGTTTGTGCCGCTTGTGTCTCTTGTGGTGCAGCCGCAAAAGCAGTACCTGCCATTGCAGTTGGTACAGCTACAGAACCCGTAAGTGTGCCTGTGCCTTGTGCAATCTCTTGGCCAGGGCCTGTAGGAGTCTTTTCTGCAACAACCTCGCCACCAACAGGCACTGCAGGTTGATACATGCGTTTAACTGTAGTCTCACCAATGGTTGATGGAGTTGAACCACCCGTCTGCATCTTCACTACACCACCCTTTGCCATCTGCATGGCAGCGTT
>ERZ869936.1178-NODE-1178-length-19838-cov-4.824041_pt1 | contig 19838 bp, 21 predicted proteins | sample MGYA00520876_ERZ869936 | MGnify/ENA primary metagenome ERZ869936 (study PRJEB32218, sample SAMN09650985) | biofilter metagenome | isolation source: enrty point of leading RO module | place: Saudi Arabia: Thuwal, RO plant located on Red Sea | collected 2016-02-17 ...
GAGCGCGTCGTTCGCAATGACGAGGTCGTCGGTTCGATCCCGATCGGCTCCACCAGAATACATCCTTCCTAAACTGCGCCGATGGCTACAGCTTTCAAGCGCCGATGCGTTGCAATCAAAATTGCGAATTTGACTGAGCCGCAATTCTGAGTTCATCTCGGGTCAGGCCGACAGGGAGGGTGCCGTGAACAGATTGGACGGAAAGGTGGCTGTCGTCACAGGCAGCACGCAGGGGCTGGGCGCGGCTATCGTGCGACAATTCGCGACCGCTGGAGCGGAAGGTATTGTGACCTGCGGACGCAGTACCGGAAAGGGCGAGCGTGTCGCGAAGGACATCGCGGAATCACATGGCATTCCCGTCAAGTTCGTGCAGGCCGATTTGGAGTCGCTGGAGGATTGTGCCGCAATCGTCGCCGCTGCGGACGATGCCTTTGGTCGGGTCGATGTGCTGGTCAACGCGGCCGGGCTGACCGATCGCGGCAATCTTCTGAACACCTCGCCCGAATTGTTCGACCGGATGATGGCGGTGAACGTACGCGCGCCGTTCTTTTTGATGCAGCACGCCGTCAAGATCATGATCCGCGAAGGTATCGCAGGCAGCATCGTGAACATCGGCTCCACTTCGGCGCGGGCGGGGCAGCCGTTTCTGGCGCCCTATTCCACGTCGAAGGGCGCGCTGTCGACACTGACGCGGCACGCGGGCTATGCGCTGATGCGGAACCGGATCCGGGTGAACCAGTTGGACATCGGCTGGATGAATTCGGACCACGAACGCAAGATCCAGGCCGAGGAATCGGGCGATCCGGAGTTCATCGACCGCGTGGCGGCGACGTTGCCCTTCGGCCGATTGCTGGACCCCGCGGAAGTCGCGCGGGCGGTGGCGTTCCTGGCCTCGGACGACAGCGGGATGATGACCGGTTCGGTGATCCAGTTCGATCAGTCGGTCTGGGGCGGATATGACGGGCAGGCGCCGGCGCCCGAGAAACCATTGGAGGAGTGAGCGTGGACAAGGTCAGATATGCCGTCGTGGGTGCGGGATGGATCAGCCAGGAGGCATTCCTGCCGGCGATCCACGAAACGCCGAATTCGGAGGTGACCGCCATCGTCTCGGGGAGTCGGGATGCGGCGGAGAAACTGGCAGAGTTTCATGGTGTGCCGCAGGTGTTCGGCTATGAAGACTACGACCGGATGCTGGCAGAGGATGTCTGCGACGCGGTCTATATCGCGCTGCCGAACTCGATGCATGCCGATTACGCGATCCGGGCCGCGAAGGCGGGCAAGCACGCACTTGTGGAAAAGCCGCTGGCGGTGTCGGTCGAGGAATGCGAGGCGATGATCCGGGCGGCCGAGGAGAGCGGCACGCTTTTGATGACGGCCTATCGGCTGCATTCCGAGCCGGGGACGGTGAAGGTGCTGGACCTGATCCGCGCGGGCGAGATCGGCGAGCCGAAGCTCTTCGCCTCGACGTTTTCGTTTCAGTCGGCGGCGGATAACCATCGTCTTCTGGCCGAGCATTGGGGCGGTCCGTTGCAGGACATCGGGGTTTATTGCCTGAACGCGGCGCGGCATTGTCTGGGGGGCGAGCCGCAAGAGGTGACGGCGATGAAGGTACACGGGAACGGCGATCCGCGGTTCGCCGAGGTCGAAGGCTCGATGGCTGTGACGATGCGGTTCCCGAAGGACCGTCTGGCGCAGTTCATCATCAGCTTCGAGAGCGACGATACCGACACCTACCGCGTCATCGGGACCGAGGGCGAGATCACGGTGGAGCAGGCTTATGATTTTCACTTCAATCCGCGCATCTGGCTGACCAAGGGCCGCGACCGGCGCGAGATCGAAGTGCCGGATACGGATCATTTCGCCGGGCAGACGGCGTATTTCTCGGATTGCATTCGTGCGGGCAAGCGTCCGGAGCCGGATGGCGAGGAGGGGCTGGCGGATGTGCGCGCCCTGCTGGCGATCGAGGCGGCGGCGAAGTCGGGTCAGGCGCAGAAAGTGGACACGCCCCAGCGCGACAATCATCCCGATGCCGATTGCGTGCGGGTTCTGCCCCGGACGGAGCGGCGGTTGGTCCTGTAGCGGCGCGCCGTCCTAAGTGTCGAGCCAGCGTTCCTCGGCTGAGGAGCGGTGGACGGTTTCCACCAGCGACTGGATGCGCCAGCCGGCGCGAAAATTGAACGGCTCGTCGTGATGTCCCGCGATGGCGCCGACGTAACCCGCGATTTCGATCGCCTTGAGGTCGTTGAAGCCGATCTGGTGGCCGGGCGCGACGCAGAAGTTGCCGTAGGGCGGATGGTCAGGTCCGGCGAGGATGGTCCGGAAACCCTGACGGCCTGTCTTGTCCGAGACCGGGAAGTAGCGCAATTCGTTCAGGCGTTCGCCCGAGAAGGTCAGGCCGCCTTTAGAGCCGTAGACCTCGAAATCGTGGCTCATCTTCTGTCCCGTCGCGATCCAGCTGGCCTCGACCGTGCCGGATGCGCCGTTTTGAAAGCGCAGGAAGGCGCGGCCGATGTCGTCGACCCGGACCTCACGCGTGCCGCCCTTGCCGTCGGGGCGTTCGCCGATGACGTTCAGCGTGTCGCCCATGACGCGGGTGATGGGGCCGAGGAGGTATTCGGCGGTGGCGAGCGTATGGCTGCCCAGATCGGCGAAGGCTCCGCCACCCGCCGGGTCGTGACGGAACGTGAAGGGGCCAGACGCGTCGGTCATGTAGTCTTCGGCGTGATAGCCGCGATAGCTGCGGATCTCGCCCAGCTCGCCTGATTGGATCATCTCGCGGGCAAGCGCGAACATCGGATTGCAGATGTAATTGAAGCCGACCTGTGTCTTGATGCCCGCCGCCTCGGCGGCTTCGGTCATCTCGCGCGCGTCGTCAGCCATGGGGGCGAGCGGTTTCTCGCAATAGACATGCTTGCCCGCCCTGATGGCGGCCATCGACATCTCCTTGTGGAGTGCGTTGGGCGCGGTGATGTTGACGACGTCGATCTCGGCGTCGTCGATGATCGTGCGCCAGTCGCCGGTCGAGTGCGCGAAGCCGAACTGGCGCGCGGCGCGGGCGGCGGCATCGTCGGTGATGTCGGCGACGGTGTGAAGGACGATGTCACAGGGCAGGTCGAAGACCCGCGTGGCGGTGCCGTAGCCGAAGGCGTGGGCCTTGCCCATGAAGCCTGTGCCCATGAGGCCGACGCGCAGGGGCGGCTTAGGCATCTGCGGTTACTCCGTTGACCACGAGCGCCGGATCGAGGCGCCCGGCGAGAAAGTCCATGATATTCTGGATTGAGTGCTGACCAAGACGTGCGCTGCCTTCGGCCGTCAGACCGGCGATGTGGGGCGATAGGAGCACGTTGTCGAGGCCGAAGAGGGGATGATCGGGAGCCGGTGGCTCGTCGTCGAAGACATCCAGCCCGGCGGCGCGAATGCGGCCCTTGCGGAGGGCGTCGGCCAGCGCGGCTTCGTCGATGATGCCGCCGCGCGAAGTGTTCACGATCACGGCGGTGGGTTTCATCAGCGAGAGTTCGGTCGCGCCGATCAGCGGCGTGTCCGAGCGGGGCGCGTGGATCGAAGCGGCGTCGGCCCAGGCAAGGCCCGCGTGCAGATCGTCGACCGGGGCGACATCGCCGTCGGGCCAGCCCTGCGCGGCGAGATAGGGATCGAAAGCGCGGACCGTCATGTCGAAGGCGCGCGAGAGGGCGGCGAGGCGCCGGCCGATGCGGCCATAACCGATGATCAGGAGGTTCCGGCCGGTCAGCTCGCCCGCTTCCAGCGTATTGCGCCAGGTCCAGTTGCCATGACGAACGGACCGGTCGGCGCGGATCGCGTGTTTGACGCAGGCCAGCATCATCATCATGGCGTGCTCGGCGACGCCGCCCGAATTGATGTCGCCGACGATGCAGAGCGGGATGCCGCGTTCGCTCAGGGCTGCGACATCGACCGCGTCGTAGCCGACGCCGTGGCGCGAGACGATTTTCAACTTGTCCGCCTTGGCGATGGTCGACGCGGTCAGGGGCTGGGTACGGATCAGTAGTGCGTCGGCGTCGGCGATGCGGTGGGAATAGCAGTCCTCGGTGGTGCCGTCGGTCAGTTCGTACGTGACGCCCGGCGCAGCATCGAGCATGGCGACGGCGTCGGGATGCAGCGAGCCGACGACCAGGATATGCGTCATCCGTAAAAGGCCTTTTGCCCGTCTGAGGCCTTGCCGCCGGTCTGGTCGCGGAACCGGCTGACGCTATCGGCGGCGGCCGCCGCCAACAGGCGCACGTCGCCGCCGACCGTCACCATGTCATAGCCCCAGCCGATGGCCTTAGCGCCGTATTCGACCGTGCCGCAATGAAGCGCGGCGGCGATGCCGTTCGCCTTGGCCGCCGCGGCGATGCGCTGGATCACGTCGACCAGTTCGTCTTCGGTACGGTCGAAGCCGGGGCCGAGGCGGCCCTGGGTGACGCCGAGGGTCAGGTCGGCGGGGCCGACATACAGGCCGTCGATGCCGGGAGTGGAGGCGATGTCATCGAGATTGGCGACGCCGTCGGCGGTTTCGATCATGGCGAAGGCGAGAACGTCGGCATTGGCATCCTTGACGTTGTAGCCCGGCATGGCGAAGGCGGCGCGGGTGGGACCGAAGCTGCGCTGCCCTTGTGGCGGATAGCGCATGTAGCTGGCGAATTCCTCGGCCTCGGCGCGGGTGTTGATCATCGGACAGATGATTCCCATCGCGCCGGCGTCGAGCATCTTCATGATGATGCCCGGCTCGCGCCAGGGGACACGGGCCATGGGGAAGGTGCCGGAGGCGCGGATCGCCTGAAGCATGGGCAGCGCGCTGGAATAATCGAGCGCGCCGTGCTGGACGTCGATGGAGACCGAATCGAAGCCTTGCGCCGCCATGACCTCGGCGCTGAAGGAGCTGGGGATGGAGCACCAGCCGTTGATGGTGGCCTGTCCCGCGGCCCATTTCTCTTTCAGTGCATTCGCCATGGAAGCTCCCTGGTTGGCTATCGGTGCCGGTTCGTGATCTGGTGTTCCCGCTCGACCTTGTTTGGCGGTCGCCCCGATGCAGATTGTTTTGTGCATACCATGCGCATCTGCAATAATCATTGCAAGGCGGGTGCGCTGTCAATAAATATTCGTCTGGAACAGCAGGGAGGATTCGCAATGGGCGAGGGAACGCAGCGACTGACGATGGCCCAGGCCTTGGTGCGCTATCTTTGCAGTCAGTTCACCGAAATCGACGGCGAAAAGGTTCCGCTGTTCGCGGGCGTTTTCGGGATTTTCGGGCATGGCAATGTCACGTGCCTGTCCGAAGCGCTTGAGGCCGTTCAGGACCAGTTGCCGACCTGGCGCGGTCAGAACGAGCAGGGGATGGCGCTGGCGGCGCTGGGCTATGCCAAGGCAAAACGCCGGCGTCAGTTGATGATCGCGACCTCGTCGATCGGACCGGGGGCCCTGAACATGGTGACGGCGGCCGGACTGGCCCATGCCAACCGGTTGCCGGTTCTGCTGCTGGCCGGTGATACCTTCACCAACCGGCTGCCGGACCCCGTGCTGCAACAGGTCGAGCATTACGGCGATCCGACGATCACGGTGAACGACGCCTTCAAGGCGGTCAGCCGGTACTGGGACCGGATCACGCATCCGGCGCAGATCATCAATTCATTGCCGCAGGCCATCGCGACGATGCTGGACCCGGCCGATTGCGGACCGGCCTTCATTGCGCTGCCGCAGGACACGCAGGAGTTGGCTTTCGATTATCCGGATGCCTTTTTTGAGGAGAAGATCTGGCGCATTCCGCGCCCACGGCCCGACCGGCAGGCGGTGGCCGATGCGGCGGCGGTTCTGAAAAGCGCCGAGAAGCCCCTGATCATCTCGGGCGGCGGCGTGCGATATTCCGGTGCCGAAGAGGCACTGGCGGAGTTCGCGAAGCGGCGCGGCATTCCGGTGGTCGAGACCGTGGCGGGCAAGGGTGCGCTGACGCACTACGATCCGGTCCACGCGGGGCCGATGGGGATCATCGGGTCGACCAGCGCGAATGTGCTGGCCGAGGACGCGGATGTGATCGTCGCCATCGGCACGCGGCTTCAGGATTTCACGACCGGGTCCTGGACCTGCTTCCGGCAGGATGCGCGATTCATCGGGATCAACGCGGCCCGCTGGGACGCGGCCAAGCATAGGGCGGTGCCGGTCGTTTGCGACGCGCTTGAGGGGATCGAGGCTCTGAACGCGGCGCTGGACGATTGGTCGGCGGATGAGAGCCGGATGGAGCAGGCGCGGCGGGCGTTCAAGGAATGGGACGATCTGATCACCGAACATCAGGCGCCCAGCAACCAGCCGGTGCCGAGCTATGCGCAGGTCGTGGGCCTGGTGAACAAGGTCGCGGGCGAGGACGACTACATGCTGACCGCCGCGGGCGGTCTGCCGGGCGAGGTGCAGAAGGGCTGGCGGGTGAAGAACCCGAACACCTAGGACCTGGAATTCGGGTTCTCGTGCATGGGCTACGAGGTCTCGGGCGGCTGGGGCGCGGCGATGGCGCGCGACGCCGCAACCTTCGTCTTGGTCGGCGACGGGTCATACATGATGATGAACTCGGACCTTTATTCAAGCGTGCTGACGGGCCACAAGATGATCGTCGTCATCTGCGACAACGGCGGCTTCGCGGTGATCAACCGGCTCCAGAATTTCAAGGGTACGCCCGGGTTCAACAACCTGCTGAGGGATTGTCGCGTCAAGGGCGAGGGCGAGCCGGTGCATGTCAATTTCGCCGAGCACGCCCGCGCGATGGGTGCCGAGGCGCGGCACTGCGAGAGCCTGGCCGATCTGGAAAGCGCCTTGGAGTGGGCCAAGACGACCGACCGCACCACTGTCCTGTCGATCGCGACGGACGCCTTCACCTGGACGCCTGGCGATGCCGACTGGGACGTGGGCGTGCCAGAGGTGTCGGAGCGCGACACCGTGAAGGAAGCCCGGGCGCATCAGGAAGAGATCCGCAAGAAACAACGGGTTGGAGTGTGACCCCATGCTGAAGGCGAAATTGGGCATGTCGCCCATTGCCTGGTGGAACGACGATCTGCCGGAGTTGTCGGAAGACGTCACCATCGAGGAATGCCTGCGCCAGTCGCGGGGCGCGGGCTTTACCGGTATGGAGCTGGGCCAGCGGTTTCCACGCGATCCGGACGAGATGCTGCCGATCCTGAAGGCGGCCGACGTGACGCTGTGCGGCGGGTGGTTTTCCGGCACGCTGGTCAATGAGGACATGGAGGTCAACAAGGACGCGATCCGGCCGATGATCGAGCTCTTCAAGGCGGTCGACGCGCCCTGCATCGTCTATGGCGAATGCGGAAACACGATCCAGGGCGACCGGGCGATGCCGCTCGACCGCAAGCCGGTCCTGTCGGACGACGAGATGGCGGCCTACGGGCGCAAGCTGACCGCGTTCGGCGAGTGGTGCGCCGAAGAGGGGATGCCTTTGGTCTATCATCACCACATGGGGCAGGTCGTGCAGTTCCAGCATGAGCTGAACGCCTTCATGACCAATTCGGGAGAAGGCATTCCGCTATTGCTCGACGTGGGCCATCTGGCCTTTGCCGGCGGCGATCCGCTGGCCGCCATCGACGCGCATCACGCGCGCATCCGGCACGTGCACACCAAGGACATCCGGCGCGAGGTGATCGACGCGCTGGACTGGTCGACGGACTCGTTCCTGGACGCGGTCCTGAAGGGCGCGTTCACGGTGCCGGGCGACGGTTCGCTGGATTTCGAGGCCATCGTGCAGCGTTGCGCGGATCATGGCTATGAAGGCTGGTTCGTGGTCGAGGCCGAGCAGGACCCGGTCAAGGCGCCGCCCCTGAGGATGGCCGAGATCGGTCATGCCGAGCTGATGCGGGTGATGACCAAGGCGGGCTACGAGGTGGTTGCCTGAGGCTCCGGCGCCTGCGGCGCCGACCCGCCGGGAGGGCGCTGCCCTCCCGGACCCTCCCGCGATACTTCCGGGCCGATGAAGCACGGGCCGCATTGCCTTGTCAGATGAACTCGCGCTAGGTGGGCGTCTGCATGTGGAGGGGGCCGAATGTCGACGATATCCGAATTGATCGCGGATCATACGGCGGACGCGCCGGCGCTGGGGGCGCATGGGCGCGAATGGCTGAGCTATGGCGGGCTGAGAGCGTTGGCGGGCGAGGTGGGCCGCGACCTGAAGCGCTTCGGCATCGGTCCGGGAGACCGTGTGGCGATCGTTCTTCCCAACGGGCCGGAGATGGCGGCGGCCTTCGTGAGCATCGCGCAGGCGGCCGTGACCGCGCCCTTGAACCCGGCCTACCGCGAGGAGGAATTCGCGTTCTACCTTGAGGACCTGAAAGCCAAGGCGATCGTTGTCGAAGACGGCTATGACGGACCGGCCCTGGCTGCGGCGGAGCGGTTCGGACTGGCGGTTCTGCGTCTGTCGGTGGAAGAGGGTGCGCCGGCCGGGGCGTTCCGGCTGTCCGGACCCGAGGCCGCCGCCGCTCGCGGCCTGCCGGGGCCGGACGATGTGGCACTGATCCTGCACACCTCGGGCACCACGTCGCGGCCCAAGATCGTGCCGCTTTTGCAGTCGAACCTGGCGGCCTCGGCGAAGCATATCCGCACCTCTCTGGCGCTGACACCCGAGGATCGCTGTTTGAACGTGATGCCGCTGTTTCACATACACGGGCTGGTCGCCGCGGTATCGGCGTCGCTTGCGGCGGGCGCGTCGATCTGGTGCGCGCCGGGATTCGACGCCTTGCGGTTCTTCGGCTGGATGGGCGAGGCGCGGCCAACCTGGTACACGGTGGTTCCGACGATGCACCAGGCGATCCTGTCGCGCGCCGGACGGAACGCCGAGACGATCGCGGCCAACCCGCTGCGGTTCGTCCGGTCGTCTTCGGCCTCGCTTCCGCCGCAGGTCTTTCAGGCGCTGGGCGAGGTGTTCGGCGCGCCGGTCATCGAGAGTTATGGGATGACGGAGGCGGCGCACCAGATGTGTTCCAATCCCCTGCCGCCGCGCGCGCAGAAGCCGGGATCGGTGGGCGGGGAGGCGGGCCCGCATGTGCGGATCGCCGATGAGGCCGAGGACAGGCTGATTGAGGGAACCGGTGAAGTCGTGATCTCGGGGCCGAACGTCACGCCGGGCTACGAGGGCAACCCGGAGGCGAATGCCAGGAGCTTTTTTGAGGCCGAGGGCCGGCGGTGGTTTCGCACGGGCGATCAGGGTGCGTTCGACGACGAGGGCTATCTTCGGCTGACCGGGCGGCTGAAAGAGATCATCAACCGGGGCGGCGAGAAGATCAGCCCGCTGGAGGTCGACGAGGTGCTAATGGATCATCCGGCGGTGGCGCAGTGCGTGGCCTTCGCCATTCCGCACGAGAAGCTGGGCGAAGAGGTGGGGGCGGCCGTCGTCCTGCGGGAGGGTGCTGTGGCGGACGAGCGCGACATAAGGGCGTTTGCGCAAGGGCGCATGGCGGAGTTCAAGGTCCCGCGCAAGGTGGTGATCCTGGCCGAGATACCCAAGGGCGCCACGGGAAAGATGCAGCGCATCGGCATGGCCGAGAAACTGGGACTGGCGTGAGCGCCGCTTGACTTTGGTCGGGCGCCACGCGCATCTGGCGTCATGCGAAACCGGGAGGCCGAGTATGGATCTGAGCGACGAAATTCTCATCCCCGCACCGCGCGACCGTGTCTATGCCGCGCTGAACGACACCGACGTTCTGAAGGATTGCATTCCGGGTTGCGAGGAGTTGGAGCGGACGGGCGAGAATGAATTGACAGCAAAGGTCGTTCTGAAGGTCGGGCCGGTAAAGGCGAAGTTCTCGGGCGATGTGACCCTCGATCCGGCGGGTGCGCCGGAGCGGTTCTCGCTCTCGGGCAAGGGGAACGGCGGCGCGGGCGGTTTCGCCAAGGGCGGCGCGGATGTCGTGCTGGAGGATCGGGGCGACGAGACGCTGCTGCGCTACGATGCGAAGGCGGATATCGGTGGAAAGCTTGCGCAGTTGGGCAACCGGCTGGTGCAATCGACGTCGAAGAAGCTGGCTGCTCAGTTCTTCGAGAAGTTCAGGGACAGGATGGCGGATTACAGCGCCTGAAAAGGCTGATCGGCAAACGCTGAAGCGACAGGTTTCCTGCGTGCCGCGTGTTGCGGTGTCTGACAAACGAGGATCGCCACGTGGTCAGGCGCCGTGCGACCGTGCGATTGTTCCGGTTTCGCGTGACGACGCGATTGCCGCCGAGACGAAAAAGGCCATCAGCGCGATGAACCCGACCAACGCATATGTGGCAAGGCCCTGCCACAGCACGGGCCCGTTCAGCGCCCAAACGCAAACCGAACCACAGATAGCCGCAGGAAGGCTGAGTAGTACTGCTCCGATCGCCATTGTCCACTCCTCAAGGGGCGTTGCCCTTGCCGACGGTTGATCCGTCACATGCGATAGCACTGGGGAATAAATACCAAGTCAACAGAATATTGAAATATCCTTACGCATAGTCGTTCGGAAGTGGCTGAAAATTGCCAATGTCCATGTCGCGGACGGCACGCAACAGTTGGATGAAGTGTCTCACCTGGTGGGCGCAGGTCAGCCGACCTTTCTCCGCCGTCGCAAGCTGCGCCTCGCCGACCGTGCCATCAGGGTTCAGGTCGGTCGCGATCCAGCCGTACGAGACGGGGCCGACAGGGGAAATGGTTGCGTCCTCGGCGGTGGAGGGGAAATCCCTGGCCTGGTCCATGTCCACGCATTCGGGACGGAAATGCAGCATGAGCGATGTCTCACGGTCGCCGCCGTGTATGCCGAAGGTGACTTCGCGATCGGAATAAAGCCCTTCGGGTGCGCCGAAGCCGCCCCATTGGCATTTGACCGCGATCATGCCGGCCCGAACGCGAAGCTCTCGGCTGAGAATCGAGACGAGGTCGAGATTGCCGCCATGGCTGTTGACGATCACGATCTTGCGCACGCCCGCGCGGGCGACCGAAAGGCCGATTTCGGTCCAGGCGCGAAGCGCGGTCTCGGCGGTATAGGTCAGCGTGCCCCCGGCGAAGAGGTGCTCGTTCGATTTGCCCACGGCCTGAACAGGCAGGATTCGGATGTCGAGATCCTCGGGGCAGGTGCGGCGCAGTTCGGACAGCATCCCCTCGGCGATCATCGTATCGGTGCCGACGGGCAGGTGGGGCCCGTGCTGCTCGATGGCGGCCGTGGGCAGGACGGCGATGGTGCGGTCGGGGTCGATGCCGGCATATTCAGGGGCGCGGAAGTCGGCCCAATCGAGGCGGCGCGTCATGCCGTTACCTTGTCCCGGTAGGTCGCGTCGAGACGCATCTTGAGGTATTCCGCGCCGGTGACGGGAGGATATTTGGCAACGCCCGTGCCGGGCAGCGCCTGGATCACAGCGTCGGGGTTCGGGTCGAGGAAGAAGGCCAGGCTGCGGCGCTGGCGTTTCGGCACGAGGACGCGGTGCGGGGTCGAGACGTAGATGTCGTTTGTCCAGCGCATCAGGCAGTCGGCGATGTTGACGATGAAGGCGCCGGGAATGCGGGGCACGTCGATCCAGTCCTTGCCGCGCGGCTTGAGTTGCAGGCCGGGTTCTCCGTCGCCCATCAGGATGGTGATCGAACCGTAATCGGTGTGCTCCCCCGCGCCGATGGTGCCGGGTGCGGGATCGCCCGCCGGGTAGTGCAGCATCCGGAGCGTGGCGAGCGGCTCGTCTAGGAAAGGGTCGAAGTAGTCTTCCGGCAAGCCCAGATCGAGCGCGATGGCGTGGTGCAGGTCGACGCCGAGTTTGTGGACGGCGTCGAAGTAGGCCAGCATCCTGTCGCGAAAGCCGGGCAGCTCCTCGGGCCAATTGTTCGGGCCCCGGAACGGTTGACCCATGCGCGGGTCGTCTGGCGCGAGTTCGAGGCCGATGTTGAAGGCCTCCTTCCGGTCGACCTGGTCGGGTTTCGAATCGTCGAGGTTCTCGGTGCCTTCGGCGGACCAGCCCCGGTTGTTGCGAGACAGGCGGATGTCCGACCGCGCCTTGACCTCGTCGGGCAGGTTGAAGAAGGCGTCGGCGGCCTGGAACGCGTCGTCGATGAGCGATTGCGGGACGCCGTGGTCCGAGACCAGGAAGAATCCGGTGTCGCGGCAGGCATGGTGCAGATCCTGCACGAAACCGTCGCGGTCGGTTCGGTCGGTGAAGCGGGACCAGTCGAGGACGGGGATCATCGGCGCACTCCTTCTAGCTGAGGAAACGATCCAACTTGCGAGCCACGCGGTCAAGGTGCGCCTTGCGGCTGGTGTCGGTGGAGCTGTCCATCAGGTAATGCGCGGCAAAGGTCTTGCGGCAGCCCCTGGCGCAGAGCAGTCCGACGCCGCGCAGGATGGTCCGCTTGCCGGGGGCGCCGACGAAGGTGGTCAGCCACCAGGGCGCGCCGCAGGTGGTGAAGACGCCGAGCCGGGTGATGTTGTCGAGGCCGCGCGCGATGGACCTGCGCTCGGGCGTGGGCATCAGGAACGCGACCTCGGGCAGGAAGACACGGTCGAGCCAGCCCTTGAGCATCGCGGGCAGACCGTACCACCAGGTGGGATAGACGAAGATCAGCGTGTCGGCCCATTTCAGATCGTCGACGTCCGACTGCACGGGCGCACAGTTCTCGGGGTGGCGTTCGTAACATTCGTGCTCCGCCGCCGTCAGCACCGGCTGGAAGCCTCGGGCATAGAGGTCGATCAGGCGGGTTTCGGCGCCGGCGGCGGCGAGTCGTTCCTGTACGAGATCGCGGACGGCGGCGGTAAACGAACCCTCGCGCGGGTGGCAATAGACGACGAGGGCTTTCACAGGGTCTCCATCTCGCGGCGCACACGGTCGATGAACGCGGCGCGGCGGGCGTCGGTGGCGCGGTTCATGTCATAGAGCGCGAGGTAGCGTATCTTGGTCGGCTGGGTGACATAGCGGACGGCGCGGGTGAAGTGCCGACGCGGCGGGTCGCCCGCCCCGAAGGCGCGAAGCCAGGTCCCGCCATAGGTCGTGACGGCGGCGAGTTTGCGGATGTGGGTCAGGTTCGGGCGGACCTTGCCGTCGACGAGCCGGAACGAGACTCCGGGCAGGAAGACGCGGTCGAGAAAACCCTTGAGGATCGCCGGATAGCCGAAGTTCCAGACCGGAAACGAGAAGATGAGAGCGTCGGCGGCCATCAGGCGGTCGACGTAGACGCGTACCGGTTCGATGTTGGCCGGTTCGTTGTGGTAGCCGCGGCGTTCCTCGGGCGTCAGGATCGGCTGGAAGTTCTCGGCATAGAGGTCGCAGTCGTCCACGTCCCAGCCGCGGTTCTGAAGGGTTTCGACAACGGCACGATGGAGCGCGCCGCCCAGGCTTTCCTCGCAGGGATGCGAGTAGAGGACGAGAGCTTTCATGGGCGGAAGCCTTGGAAGAGGGACGCTGTCGCCCGCTCTGCTGCGCAGAGCGCCCCTGGAGTATTTCTCAAAAGAAGAAGCGGCATTGGGGCGAAAGGCTCCCTATTCCGCAGCCTGAAGTTTCGGGTAGGCGTACATGCGGTCGTAGGCCCAGTTCGGATCATCCCAGGCGATCATCTTGCCGGGGTTGAGAAGGCCTTTGGGATCGGCTTCCTGCTTGAAGCGAAGCTGGCGGTCATCGACGGTCTGGCGGCCGCCTTCCTCGAGCGTATAGCGGTGCGGGTTGAAGATCATCGCGCCCGCGTCTTCATGGGCGCGAATGATCTCGTCCAGCCGCTCTTCGGTGGTGAACTTGACCAGGCTGAGGCCTGCGAACATGACCTTGCCGCCTTCGCGCAGGACTTCGAGGTGCTGGAGGACTTCGGGCGAGAAGTCGGTGCGCATCTTCTCGATCAGCTCCTTGTGCTGCGGGTAGCCGTAGCGAACCTGGAGGTAGGTGATGGACGGATCGACCTTGAGCGCGCGGAGCGTGGTGTGGTTCCAGCCGTATTCGAAGACGGGGCCCGGGTTGCGCTGCCAGTCGTTGTCGTCGGAGCGGTAGATCAGCCGCGCCTCGGGGCGGCGGCCGAGGAAGGTCAGGAAGCCGTCCATGGAATGTGGCGCGATCATCAGGCCGACGAGGTTCGACCCCGGCTCCACATGCGGCTTGACGCGCTGGAAATAGTCGTGCGCGATGGGGGCTTCGAAGACGGTGCCGAGCTTCATCAGGATGCCGTCCTGGTTGGCCAGATCCTCGGCGAAGCGGACGGCGTCCATGAAGTCGTCGGTCGCGACGAACATCTCGGTCCAGTCGTAGGCGGGGGCGAGCGGCATCTCCAATTCGGTGATGATGCCGTTGGTGCCGTAGGCATGGCTGACGCGGGCCAGTTCCTCACCCCGGAATTCGAGGATGCGGGGTTCGGCCTCCATCGTCACGACGCGAAGGCGGATGATGTTGCCGAGATCACGCAGACTGCCCCAGGTGCAGGAGCCGACGCCGCCGGAGCCGCCCGCGATGAAGCCGCCGATGGTGGCGGTGGCCCAGGTACTGCTGAACATGCGGAGTTCCTGGCCGGAGTGTTCGCGCGTGGCGGCATCGACGTCCTTTATCAGGACCCCCGGTTCGGTGATGACGCGGCCGGGGTGAATTTCCTTCACCTTGTCCATGTGGCGCAGGTGCATGACGCAGCCGCCCGCGAGCGGCATGGCCTGGCCGTAATTACCGGTGCCCGCGCCACGCGTGGTGACGGGGCAGTCGTGGGCGTAGCAGGTCTTGAGGATCTCGATGACTTCCGCCTCGGAGCGGGGACGCACAACGAAATCGGCGGTGACGTGATCGAGACGCGACTTCAGGACCGGGGAATACCAGAAGAAGTCGCGGCTGGCGGCCTTGATGGCGCTGTCCTTTTCCTCGATGTCGAGGTGCGAGAGAGCGGCTTTGGCAGCGGCGACGTTGTCTTGCATGATCATGCCTTCATCAGGTGGTCGAGTTCGGAATAGTCGGGCAAAGCCGCGTCGATCATCTGGCCGCCCCGGATCACCATGCGGTCGGTCTGGGGCCGGGCGAACAGTTCGGACCAGTCGCGGGCCTTGAAGACGATGAAATCGGCCGGTGCGCCGGGCGCGAAGGAGTGGGGCGCGAAGCGACACGCCTGGGCTGGGTTGGTGACGAAGGCCGCAGCCCAGCCTGGCTCGGAATGGTCCAGGTGACCGATCCGGACCGACTGGCGCATGACTTCGAGCATGTCGAGATCGCCATAGGCGTAGAATGGGTCACGTGTGTTGTCCGAGGCGAAGCTGACGTTGATCCCGCGCGCACGCATTTCGTGGACAAGCGTGATGCCCCGGCCGCGCGGCGTGCGGCCCGCGTGTCTGTCTTGCAGGTAGAGGTTGCACATGGGCAGGCTGACTATGTTGAGGCCAGCCCGGGCGACGAGATCGAGCGTGTCCATCGCGCGCGCCTCGTCCTGCGTCGAAAGCGAGCAGCAATGGCCGACGGTGATTGGCCGGTCCCAGCCGATTTCCAGAACGATATCCGCGATGAGGCGCAGCGTCTCCGCGTCGGGGTCCATGGTTTCGTCGCTGTGGAAATCGACCTCGAGATCCCGGGCGGCGGCAAGTTCGAAGATGTCGAGCAGTCGCTGGCGGAGGTCGGGGACAGGATAGGTGACCATGCCGAGAACGCCGTCGGCGGCGGCGACGATATCGGCGGTGCTGGCGTAGTCGCTGAGGATGTTGTCGTAGCTGTCGCAGCCGATGAGGCTGGAACCCTGAAGCTCGATCCGTCCCGCCCACTTCTCGCGCATCTCGGCGAAGACGGGCCAGGAGATCTCGTCCTGAGGTGCGAGACTGTCGATGTGGGTGCGGATCGCGCGGGTGCCGTGGGCAAAGGCGCATCTGAGGCCGAAGTCCATGCGCGCCCGCACGTCGTCCTCGGACCAGTTGGCGCTTCGGTCTTCGGCGACCGTTCGGAGCGCGCCCATGAAAGTGCCGTCCGGATTGGGCGCGCGGGGGCTGATGTGGCCTTTGTCGAGATGCGTATGCATGTCGACGAAGCAAGGCAGGATCATCGCCCGGTCCATCTCGATGTCCTTGCCGCCCCGGTCGCTGATGCGCCCGTCCCAGATTGTCAAATCGGTCACGACGAGGTCGTCTGGCTTGCCGAGAAAGCAGCCGGGCACGGTGACGTTACGGAGCCGCATCGGCCCGTCGGTTTTGCCAAAGCGCCGCATCAATCACGCTTCAGGGCACTTTCGTGCCATTTGCGGAGCATCAGGTGGCTGATTGTCGAGGTGATCGCGAAGATCACGATGCCCATGGCCGAGATCAGGATCAGGGCGGCGTAGAGGCGGCCGAAGTTGAAGCGGTAGGACGCTTCGAGCAGCGTCGAGGCGAGGCCGAGGCCGGTGCCTGCGCGGCCGATGACGAACTCGGCGACAACGGCGCCGATCAGGGCCAGGCCGCCGGCGATCTTGAGGCCGCCCAGGAAATAGGGAAGCGCCGAGGGGGCCGAGAGGTAGCGCAGGCGCTGCCACCGTGACGCGCCGTAAATCGTGAACAGGTCCTGAAGGTTGTGGTCGGCCGATTTCAGGCCAATGGTCGTGTTCGACAGGATCGGGAAGAAGGCGACGATCCAGGCGCAGAGCAGGGCGGCGACGAAAGCCGAGTCGATATAGATTTGCAGGAGCGGTGCGATGGCTACGACCGGTGTCACCTGAAGGATTACGGCGTAGGGAAAGAAGCTCATCTCGGCCCATTTCGACTGAGTGAAGGCGACAGCGAGCGCGACGCCGCCGATGATCGCGAAGAAGAGCGCCAGGAAGGTCAGCCGTGATGTCGTGATCATCGCGGGCCAGAGAAGCCCCCAGTCTTCCCAGACCGATTGCGCGACCAGAAGCGGGCCGGGCAGGACGTAATGCGGGATCTCGTTGATCGTGACATAGAAGTGCCATGCCAGGATCGAGAGCACCATGACCAGCGAGGGCAGCGTCCACTTGGCGATGCGGTTGACCTTGTCGCGCCGGGCGCGGGCCGCTTCCTCTTCGTCGATCACGGTGACGACGGGGCCGCTCTCGGTCAGGCTCATGCGGCTTCTCCCATCGCTTCGTGAAGCGCGTCCGATGCGGCGCGGGTGTGGGCGGCGTACTCGGTCGAGGTGCGGAAATCCTCGTGCCGGGGATAGGGCGTGTCGACGTGCAACTCGTGAATGACGCGGCCTGGACGGGCGGCCATGACAATGATGCGGTCGGAGAGAAAGACCGACTCGAAGACCGAATGGGTCACGAAGATGACCGTGCAGCCGATGGCCGCCTTCAATTCCAGAAGGTCGTTGTTTAATTTGAAGCGCGTGATCTCGTCCAGGGCCGCGAAGGGTTCGTCCATCAGGATCAGTCGCGGTTTCGTCACCATCGCGCGGGCGATGGAGACGCGCATCTTCATGCCGCCGGAGAGTTCGCGCGGATAGCTGTTCTGAAACTTCTCCAGGCCGACGAGTTTCAGCGCTTCGAGGATTTCGTCGCGGACCGCGTTGAACGTGACGCCTTTCAAACGAAATGGCAGCCAGACGTTCTGGGCCACCGTCGCCCAGGGCATGAGCGTTGGCTCCTGGAAGACGATGCCGAGGTCGTTGGCGCCCTGACCGCCTTCCCACTCGATCTTGCCGCGCGTCGGGTGGATCAGCCCGGAGATCAGCCGCAATGCCGTGGACTTGCCGCAGCCGGACGGGCCGAGAAGCGACATGAAATCGCCTTCGTTCACCGTCAGGTGCATGTCCTTCAGCGCGACGACGTCGCCCGAGAAGGTCTTTTCGACATGCCTCATGCGCAGAAGCGGCGGGCGCTGGTCGATAGGTAGGCTCATGAAGTGTCCCGGCAGCACAAGACCGGGCCGTGGTTGCGGCCCGGTCGCTTCAGTCTAGCGACTCAGTTCTTGAGGTCCATGCCTACACCCTTGCCGACGAACTGGGTGGTGTAGGTCTTGGAATAGTCGATGCCGTCCGACACGACGCCGGCTTCGACCATCTTGTCATAGAAATCCTTGACCTTTTCATCGGTGATGACGCCGATGCCCATGGACTCGGTATCCCCGGAATCGACGATGCCCCATTCCTTCATCTTGTCGATGGCGAAGGCGATCTTGTCGTCGGTCATCTCGGGGTTGGCTTCCTTGATGAGCGCGTTGGCGGCCGTGTTGTCGCCGTAGAGATAGTTGTACCAGCCCTTGATCGAACCATCGACGAAGCACTCCACGACCTCGGGACGCTCGTCGATCGTCTGCTGCATCGTCTCGATGGTGGTGGCGTAGGACGAATAGCCATTGTCGGCAATCAGGAAGACGTTGGGTTCGAATCCGCCTTCCTTCTTCACGAGGTAGGGCTCGGACGACAGGTAGCCCTGCATGCCCACCTTCTTGTCGGCCAGGAAGGGGGCCGGGTTGAAGGTATAGGGCTGGCGCTGCTCGGCGGTGAAGCCGTGCGCGGCGATCATCCACTGGTAGTAGCTCTGGAAGCCGTTGTCGCCGATAAGAAGGGTCAGATCTTTGAGATCCTCCCAGCTTTCCGCCTCGCCCGGATGCGCCACGATGACCTGCGGGTGCTTCTGGAATATCGCGGCGATGTTGACGACGGGAATGCCTTCCTCGGCAGCGGAGAAAGCCTGAAGCAGGTCGCCGCCCATGTGGAAGTCCATTCGGCCGGCCAACATCAGCGCGCGGTTGTTCACTTGCGGGCCGCCCGGCAGGATGGTGACCGAGAGGCCGCATTCCTCGTAGGTGCCGTCGGCGACGGACTGGTAGAACCCGCCGTGTTCGGCCTGGGCGACCCAGTTCGTGCCGAAGGTCACCTCGGTCACATGGCTGCCGGCGGAAGCCGCCGTGCCGGTCAACGCCACGATCGCGGCGCCGGTCATAAGTCTCATGGTGGACATCCTCACCTCCTGTTTTTGTTCTTCGGCCAATGTGAGACGTCACGCATTGCCTTCAACCGTTCGCGAACCGCCCCACCCCGCCTTGGCGGGGGTTGCGCAATAATTAGACTGATCCGCGCGATTCGCATCCTCTTTGGGCATTTTTTCTGCATGGCCTGGCTTGCCCGGTTTCAGAAGGGGCGGCAGTCTCGGCTTGGAAAGCGAGGATCGAGGCCATGAAATCACTGGAACCCGAGAGCATCGCGCCGCCGTTCGCGAGGTATGCGCATGGCGTGTCGGTGCCGGCGGGATACCGTCTGATCTTCACCTCGGGCCAGTTGGGCCTGGGCGCCGACGGGACGATCCCCGACGACGTGGGCGCGCAGGCGGACATTTGTTTCGGGAACATTGACGCGATCCTTGCGGCGGACGGCGCGGAGCGGCGGGATGTCGTTCGCATCAACGCCTTTGTCACCGACCGCGGCCACATGCCGGGCTACATGGCGGCGCGCGACCGATGGCTGGCGGATGTGTCGCGGCTGCCTGCATCGACGTTGGTGATTGTGGCGGGGTTCACGCGACATGAGTTCAAGGTCGAGGTCGAGGTCGTCGCGGCGGTTCCGGCGGAGCGTTGAGATGCCGGGCCGGTTCTTTCTGGAGACGCCGCTTGCCGAAGTGGCGCGGTGGATGGGGGCCGATGCCGGGGACCTGAGCGAGATGCCGCGGCGCAACATCGCGCCGGGCGAGGCGATCGTCGTCTGTCCGCCGACGCGCAAATTGACGCGGATGCGCTGGGGGTTGATCCCCGTCGGGCGGGTGAATGCGCGCGGCCGACCGGTGATGGAGACGATCATCAATGCGCGGTCCGAGACGGTGTTCGACAAAACCGCCTTCGAGGGCGTCGGCCGCGCGATCGTGCCCTGCGACGGCTGGTACGAGTGGACAGGGGAGCGGCGGCGCAAGCAGGCCTGGCGGATCCGTCCCGTGGATGAGAGTCTGATGGCTTTTGCAGCGATTACCG
>ERZ869936.1179-NODE-1179-length-19835-cov-4.899090_pt1 | contig 19835 bp, 17 predicted proteins | sample MGYA00520876_ERZ869936 | MGnify/ENA primary metagenome ERZ869936 (study PRJEB32218, sample SAMN09650985) | biofilter metagenome | isolation source: enrty point of leading RO module | place: Saudi Arabia: Thuwal, RO plant located on Red Sea | collected 2016-02-17 ...
CCGCCGGAACTGTCAGACACCGAGAGTCGCGAACTGTTCGCGCTGTTGCGCGCGCACGTCGAAGCCGACGGGATTCGCGCGTTGTGGATCGACGCCGGGCGATGGTGTCTGGGCGTCGAACGCGCGCCCGACCTGCGGTGCGGCGATCCCGCTTTGGCGACTGGCCGCGACGCCGGCCGCTACATGCCGGCAGGCGCCGACGCCGCGCCCTGGCTTCGACTGCTCACCGAAGTTCAGATGCTGCTGCACGATCATGCGGTCAACCAGGGCCGAGAGGCGCGCGGCGAGCCGGCAGTCAACAGCCTCTGGCTCTGGGGCGGCGGCACCCTGCCGATCGCCGGTCCTGTGGACTTCGCCGTCGCCTGCGGCACGGACGCGCTGCTACGGGCACTGGCGCAGCGTGCCGGGGCCGCGCAGCTGGTGCTGGGCGCCAGCGCTGCCGAAAGCCTGGAGCGCCATGATCCTGGCAGCCTGCTGATTGCACTCGATCCGGCGCTGCCAATGCACGATGCCGATACGTCGGCGTGGGTACGCGACTGGCTCGACCCGGCCTGGGCGGCGCTTGGCGCAGGGCTCATCGACGCGGTGGTGCTGGTCGGCCCCCTCGCCGGCGGCGTCGCCGAGATCCGGCTGGCACGCTCGGCGCGCTGGAAGTTCTGGCGGCGGCGCGAACCGACCCCGCTCGGGGAGAATGCATCGTCATGACGCAGTCCCGCGTCGTCGTGCGTACTTGCCCCGAACCAGCCCGCGCCGCTCTCGAGCAACACGGGTTGCATCCGGTGCTGGCGCGCGTGCTGGCCGCCCGCGGGATTACGAGCGAGCGCCAGCTCGATACCCGGTTTGCCTCGCTGCTGCCGGCGCAGGGCTTGCTCAACTGCGCCACGGCGGCCGACCTGCTTGCAGACGCAATCGTGCGGGGTGAACGCCTGCTGGTCATCGCCGATTACGATGCCGATGGCGCCACGGCATGCGCGCTGGCGGTTTCGGTACTGCAGGCGCTGGGCGCCGACATCGGTTACCTGGTACCGAACCGCTTCGAGTTCGGCTACGGCCTTACGCCGGAGATCGTCGAACTGGCTGCCACCCGCAGCCCGCACTGGCTGATCACCGTGGACAACGGCATAGCCAGCGTCGACGGCGTGGCGCGCGCCGCGCGGCTCGGCATGCGCGTACTGGTGACCGACCATCATCTGCCCGGCCCGACATTGCCCGCGGCGGCCTGCATCGTCAATCCGAACCAGCCGGGCTGCGGCTTTCAAAGCAAACACCTCGCAGGCGTCGGCGTCATGTTCTATGTATTGCTGGCGTTGCGCGGCGTGCTGCGCGCGCGCGGCCATTTTGCCGACCGCGCCGAACCCAATCTTGCCGATGGTCTGGACCTGGGGGCTCTGGGCACCGTCGCCGCTGTCGCCAGGCGCGACGACAACAACCGGACGCTGGTCGATCAGGGCCTGAAGCGCATCCGCGCCGGTCGGCTGCGCCCGGGGATCGAAGCGCTGTTTCGCGTGGCGGGCCGCGATCCGCGCCGCGCCGGCGCCTACGATCTCGGCTTCGTGCTTGGCCCCCGGCTCAATGCCGCCGGCCGGATGACCGACATGACGGTCGGCATCGAATGCCTGCTCAGCCGTGAACCGGCACGCGCCCTTGAACTGGCGCGCCAGCTCGACGCGCTCAACCGCGAGCGCCGCGACGTCGAAACGCAGATGCAGGAGTCCGCGCTCGCCGCCTCCCCCGAGGAGGTCGCCGCCAACGGCTTCACGCTCACCCTGTTCGACCAGACCTGGCATCAGGGCGTGATCGGCATTCTTGCCTCCCGCCTCAAGGACAGGTTTCACCGACCGGTCATTGCCTTCGCACCCGCCGGCGCCGAGGAACTCAAGGGTTCGGGGCGTTCGATTCCGGGTCTGCATCTGCGCGACGCGCTCGACCTGGTGGCGAAGCGCCATCCCGGACTTGTGCTTCGCTTTGGCGGACACGCGATGGCGGCGGGGCTGTCGGTGCGACGCACCGACCTCGAGACGTTTCGCACCGCTTTCGAGCAAGTGGTGCAAACGCTGCTGTCGCCGGCCGATCTCGAGCAGATCATCGAGGTCGACGGGCCGCTTGCGCCGGAGGACTGCGGACTGGAGCTGGCCCAGGCAATCGAGGGCCATGTCTGGGGACAGGGTTTTCCGCCGCCGCAGTTCTGCGACGACTTCGAGGTGCTCGACCAGCGCGTGGTCGGGGGGCGCCACCTCCGGCTAAGGCTGCGGCAGCCCGGCGCGGCGCGCGCAGTCGAGGCGATGCGCTTTGGCGAGGACGCGCCGTTGCCTGCCCGGGTGCGCACCGTCTATCGCCTGCAGGTCAATGAATACAACGGCCTGCGCACCCCACAGCTGGTGATCGAGCAGTGGCAGCCCGCCTGAAGCCGTCATGAGCGTGGAGCTTCCCTGGCTGCAGGGCACCGAATTCGAACGCCTGCGGGCGTTCGCGATTGCGATCGCCATCGGGCTCCTGATCGGGCTCGAGCGCGAGCGCCATCCCGGCGCCAAGGCGGGCCTGCGCACCTCGGCGCTCGTGGCACTGTTCGGGAGCCTGGCGGCGGCCGCCTCGAGCGAACTGGGCTCGCCGTGGTTCCTGGTCGTCGGCCTGCTGCTAGTGGGACTGCTGCTGATTTCCGCCTACTTGCGCGAAGACGCCAGCAAATCGGGCACCACCACCATCGCCGCTCTCCTGGTGTGCTTCTCGCTGGGCGCCCTGGTGTGGTTCGGGCAGACGCAGATCGCGGTGATGCTGGCCATCGTCACGGTCGCGCTCCTTTATTTCAAGGCGGAGCTGCACGGCTTCAGCGCGCAACTGACCCGCCGCGACCTGACCTCGATGCTGCAGTTCGCGGTGCTGACCTTCATCGTGCTGCCGGTACTGCCCAATCAAGACTACGGGCCGTACGGCTCGCTCAATCCTTACGAGATCTGGCTGCTGGTGGTACTGATCGCCGGCGTCAGCCTGGCGGGCTACGTCTCGCTCCGGCTGGTGGGGCAGCGCTACGGCGTGCCGCTGCTCGGCCTGCTCGGCGGCCTTGTGTCGAGCACCGCGACCACGCTGGTGTATGCGCGCCACGCTCGCAGCCATTCCGCGCTGCTACGCATGGCAGTGTTCGTGATCGTGATCGCCAACGTGGTCGTGCTGGTGCGGCTCGCGGTGATTTCGGCCGTTGTGGCGCCCGGTATTCTGTCTCTGCTGCTGCCGGTGCTCGCCGCCGGCACCGTGGTCGGAGCAGTCAGCCTTGCCTACCTGCGCAGGCGCGAACCGATCGCCGGCGAGGCACCCATGCCCGAGTTCAAGAACCCGACCGAATTGACCGCGGCGCTGACTTTCGCGGCCCTGTACGGGGTCGTGCTGGTCGTGATGGCGTGGCTCTCCGACGTAGCCGGCACCGCCGGCCTGTATGCCGGGGCGTTCGTATCCGGCCTGACGGATGTCGATGCCATCTCGCTGTCGGTGCTGCGCCTTTACAACCGGGGGGACGTCGGGGAGGCTGAGGCCGCCACCGCCATTGCGCTCGCGGTCGGCGCCAACATCGCCTTCAAGCTGGGCATGGTGTTCGTGGTCGGAGGCGCCGGACTGCTCCGTCGCTGCGCCGTCCCGCTGGCCGGCGTGGCCGTCGGCCTGGGCGCCGGCCTTGCGCTATTTCGCTGACAGCGGCAGCCGTCGGGTAGAATCCGCAGCTTTCGCATGGGCAGGAATCATGGACGCTGAACGCATCAACGACATCGAAGCCAAACTCGAGGACCTCGCACAACGGTCCTCGGAACTTCGGAGGTACCTTTGACTTCGATGGCAAGCGCAACCGGCTCGATGAAGTCGCGCGGCTGAGCGAGGATCCCGCGCTCTGGGAGAACCCCGAGCAGGCACAGGCGCTCGGCAAGGAGAAGAAGGCGCTGGAGGCCGTGGTCGAGACGCTGGAGCAGATCGGGGCCGGTCTGCGCGACGCGCAGGAGCTGTTCGACATGGCTCGCGCGGAGCGGGACGAGGCCACGGTGGCCGCCATCGAGACTGATCTCGCCGCCATCGAGCGCGAAGTGGCTGGGCTCGAGTTCCGGCGCATGTTCGCCAACCCGATGGATGCGGCCAACTGCTTCGTGGACATCCAGTCCGGGGCAGGCGGCACCGAATCGCAGGACTGGGCGGCGATGCTCGAGCGCATGTACCTTCGCTATTGCGAGCGCAAGGACTTCGGCGTCGAGGTCATGGAAGAATCCCCCGGAGAGGTCGCGGGCATCAAGAGCGCGGTGCTCAAGGTCTCTGGCGAGTACGCCTACGGAACGCTGCGCACCGAGACCGGCGTGCACCGGCTGGTGCGCAAGTCGCCGTTCGATTCGAACGCCCGGCGCCACACGTCGTTCGCGAGCGTGTTCGTCTACCCCGAGGTGGACGACTCGATCGAGGTCGACATCAATCCCGCCGACCTGCGTATAGACACCTACCGCGCCAGCGGCGCCGGCGGCCAGCACGTGAACCGAACGGACTCCGCCGTGCGCATCACCCACCTGCCTTCTGGCATCGTGGTTCAGTGCCAGAACGACCGCTCGCAGCACAAGAACCGCGCCGAAGCCATGGCCATGCTGAAGTCGCGCCTGTACGAACTCGAACTGCGCAAGCGCCAGGCGGAAAAGCAGAAACTGGAAGACAGCAAGACGGACATCGGCTGGGGCCACCAGATCCGCTCTTATGTGCTCGACCAGTCCCGGATCAAGGATCTGCGCACCAATATCGAGATCGGCAACACCCAGGCGGTGCTGGACGGCGATCTCGATCCCTTCATCGAGGCCAGCCTCAAGCAGGGCGTCTAGCCCCGCGACCGCAGCCACGGACAACAGGACCATGGACGAACAGGAACCGCACGACGCGCAGGTCGACACCAACAAGATCATCGAGGAGCGACGCGCCAAGCTGCAGGCGCTGCGCGCGCAGGGCAACCCCTTTCCCAACGATTTTCGCCGCGACCGGCTGGCGGCGGATCTGCAGCGCGAGTATGGGGAGCGCGACAATCCCGCGCTCGAGGCAGATCCGGTCAGGGTCGCGGTCGCCGGGCGCATGGTGTTGAAGCGCGTCATGGGCAAGGCCAGCTTCGCCACGCTCCAGGACATGTCCGGAAGGATCCAGCTCTACGTCTCCAACGACGGCACTGGCGAAGATACGCACGCCGCCTTCAAGCACTGGGATCTCGGCGACATCCTCGGCGCCGAAGGCACCCTGTTCAAGACCCGCACCGGCGAACTCACCGTCAAGGTTTCCCGGCTGCGGCTGCTGTCGAAGGCACTGCGCCCCCTGCCGGAGAAGTTCCACGGCCTTGCCGACCAGGAACAGCGCTACCGACAGCGCTACGTCGACCTGATCGTCACGCCGGAGACCCGCCGCACCTTCCAGGCGCGCTCGCGGGTGATTCAGTCGCTGCGCGAATTTTTCGTGGCCCGCGCCTACCTCGAGGTGGAAACGCCGATGATGCAGCCGCTCCCCGGCGGAGCGGCGGCGCGTCCGTTCGTCACCCACCACAACGCGCTCGACATGCAGCTCTACCTGCGTATCGCGCCCGAGCTGTATCTGAAGCGCCTGGTGGTCGGCGGATTCGAGAAAGTATTCGAGATCAACCGCAACTTCCGCAACGAGGGCATCTCCACCCGGCACAATCCGGAATTCACCATGCTCGAGTTCTACGAGGCCTACCAGGACCACAACTACCTGATGGACCTCACCGAGCAGATGCTGCGCAAGGCCGCCATCGACGCCACCGGCGCGGCGGAAGTGGTGTACCAGGGCGAGCGCATCGACTTCGCCGGTCCTTACGACCGGTTGACGATGCCCGAGGCCATCGCCAAGTACAACCCCCAGTACAAGCTGCACGAGCTGTCGAAGCCCGAGTACCTGAAACTGGCACTGGCACCGTTCGAAGTGGAAGTATTTCCCACCGACGGCGTCGGCGTGCTTCAGCTCAAGCTGTTCGAGCAGACCACCGAGGCCAAGCTGGTCCAGCCGACATTCATCGTCGCGTTCCCGACCGACGTCAGCCCGCTCGCCCGCCGCAGCGATGCCGACCCGGGCGTTACCGACCGCTTCGAGCTGTTCATCTGCGGCCGGGAAATCGCCAACGGTTTTTCCGAGTTGAACGATCCGGAAGATCAGGCCGAGCGCTTCCGCGCGCAGGCCGATGCCAAAGCCGCTGGCGACGAGGAAGCGATGTTCTACGATGCCGACTACATTCGCGCGCTGGAGTATGGGCTGCCGCCCACCGCCGGCGAAGGCATCGGCATCGACCGGCTGGTCATGCTGCTGACCGACAGTCCGTCGATCCGCGACGTCATCCTGTTTCCCCACATGCGGCCGGAATAGACCTGCGCCGCGCCCGACGCCGGATATTGCGCAACCGGCCGCGGCGACGGCTGTAACGCGAAGGCACTCCCGAACATGAACGCTACCCCCCCTCCAATTCTCTGGAAACCATCCAACGAGCGTATCGCCCGCGCCAACATCACCCGCTTCATCCGCCTGGTCAATCAGCGCTGGAATGCCGGCGTCAACGACTCGACCCAGCTCTACGAGTGGTCGGTGCGCGAGCCCGTGCTGTTCTGGACCGGCATCTGGGAGTTTTGCGGGGTCGTGGGCTCGCGCGGCGAGGAGCCGGCGCTGGCCGACGGCGACAAGATGCCGGGAGCACGCTGGTTTCCGCAAGCGCGGCTGAACTATGCCGAGAACCTGCTGCGCCGCCGCGACGACACCGATGCGCTGGTGTTCTGGGGCGAAGACAAGGTGCGCTGGCGCCTGTCCTGGCGCGAACTGCACGACGCCGTGTCCAGAACCGCCCAGGCGCTGCACGCCGCCGGCGTGGGCGAAGGCGACCGCGTCGCCGCCTTCATGCCGAACTCGCCGGATACCGTGATATTCATGCTGGCGGCGGCCAGCCTGGGCGCCATCTGGTCCTCGTGCTCGCCCGATTTCGGCGCGCGCGGCGTGCTCGACCGCTTCGGCCAGATCGAGCCGAAGCTGCTGTTCGCGGTCTAGGGCTAACACTACAACGGCAAGGCGCACGACACCCTGCCCCGCATCGAGGAAATCGCCGCAGGCATACCTTCCCTGGAGAAAGTGGTCGTCGTTTCCTACACGCGCGACCGGCCAGATATCTCGGCCATCCGCCGGGCAGTGCACCTTGCGGATTTCGTTGCGCCGTTTCGCGGCAAGGACATCCGCTTCAGGCGACTGCCGTTCGATCACCCGCTGTTCATCCTGTATTCCTCGGGCACGACCGGCGTGCCGAAGTGCATCGTGCACGGCGCCGGCGGAACCCTGCTGCAGCACCTGAAGGAACACCAACTCCACACCGACGTAAAGCGCGACGACCGGCTGTTCTACTTCACCACCTGCGGCTGGATGATGTGGAACTGGCTGGTCTCCGGTCTCGCGAGCGACGCGACCCTGCTGCTGTACGACGGATCCCCCTTCTATCCCGGCCCCGGCGCGCTTTTCGACCTCGCCGACGCCGAGCGGATGACGGTGTTTGGCACGTCGGCCAAGTACATCGACGCGCTGAACAAGGCCGGCGCCGAGCCGATGCGCACCCATGGTCTGAAGCACCTCGCCACCATGACCTCGACCGGCTCGCCGCTGGTGCCGGAGGGCTTCGACTATGTGTATCGCGCGATCAAGAAAGACCTGCTGCTGTCCTCGATCTCCGGCGGCACCGACATCGTCTCCTGTTTCGTGCTGGGCGACCCGACGCTGCCTGTCTACTGCGGCGAAATCCAGCGCCGCGGCTTCGGCATGAAAGTCGAGGTCTACGACGAGGACGGCCGGCCGGTCGTCGGCGAGAAAGGCGAACTGGTATGCACCGCGCCTTTTCCCTCCATGCCGGTGTCGTTCTGGAACGATGCCGACGGCTCACGGTACCGCGCCGCGTACTTCGAGCGCTTTCCCGGCGTGTGGTGCCACGGCGATTACATGGAACTCACCGCCCGGGGAACGGCGATCATCTACGGCCGCTCCGATGCAACCCTCAATCCCGGGGGGGTGCGCATCGGCACCGCCGAGATCTACCGCCAGGTGGAGCAGCTGGAAGAGGTCGTCGAAAGCCTGGTCATCGGCCAGGACTGGGACAACGACGTTCGGGTCGTACTGTTCGTGCGGCTGCGTGAAGGACTCAGCCTGGACGAGTCGCTCGTCAAACGCGTCAGGGAGCGCATCCGCGCCAATACCACCCCCCGCCATGTGCCGGCGAAGATCGTGCAGGTGAGCGACATTCCCCGGACCAAGAGCGGCAAGATCGTCGAACTCGCGGTGCGCAACGTGGTGCACGGCCGGCCGGTCAGGAACCTGGACGCGCTCGCAAACCCCGAGGCGCTCGAGCTGTTCCGCGAGCGCCCCGAACTGAGTTCCTGACCGAGCGCCCTTATATACCCTGATGGGGTACTTGCCCCGTATACCCGTTACGGGTATATTGGCGCGGTGAACCTGCCCTCCGAACCCGGACTCGCCCGCCTCGACCTGCCGGTCGAGGGGATGACCTGCGCCGCCTGTGCCACCCGCATCGAGAAGTCGCTGAACCGTCTGCCCGGCGTGAATGCCCTGGTCAATCTTGCCGGCGAGCGCGCCACCGTGCGCTTCGATCCACACCAAACCAATCCCGGCGATGTGGTTGCCGCCATCGAGAAAAGCGGATACCGGGTGCCGCCGCAGCGGCTGGAACTTGCCATCGATGGCATGACCTGCGCCGCCTGCGCCGTCCGCGTCGAGCAGGCGCTGAATGCGCTCGACGGCGTCGACGCCACGGTCAATCTCGCCAGCGCTCGAGCCCAGGTACGGTTTTCCCCCGGCAAGGCGCGGGGCGAGGACTTGATCGCCGCGGTGCATCGGGCCGGCTACCGCGCCCAGATCAGCGACGAGAGCACCCGGGCCGACGAACACCGTCGGCACGCCGAAGCCTACCGGCGCGAGCGCCGGCTGTTCTGGCTGGCGGCGGCGCTTACCCTTCCGCTGGTCGCCCAGATGGGCACGATGCTCATCGGACGCCATGAAGACCTGCTGCCGCGCTGGCTGCAGTTCGCCCTGGCGACACCGGTGCAGTTCTGGATCGGCTGGCGTTTCTACGTCGGTGCCTGGCACGCCCTGCGCGGCGGAAGCGCCAACATGGATGTCCTGATCGCGCTGGGCACCAGCATGGCCTATGTGTTCAGTGCCGTGGTCACCGTGTTCGCAATCACCGGACAGCACGTCTATTTCGAGGCATCGGCCGCCATCATCACCCTCGTCCTGATGGGCAAACTGCTGGAAGCGCGGGCAAAGGGCCGCACCTCGGCCGCCATCGAGCAGTTGCTCGGCCTGCAGCCGCGTCAGGCGGTGGTCGAGCGCGATGGCGCCACCCTAACCGTCGATATCGCCGACATCGGCGATGGCGAAGTAGTCCGCGTGGCCGCAGGCGACCGCATACCGGTCGACGGCGAGATCATCGAGGGCCGATCGAGCGTCGACGAAAGCATGCTGACCGGCGAGAGCATGCCGGTCGCGAAGACCGCCGGCGCCAGGGTTTACACCGGCACCCAGAACCTCGATGGCCGGCTGCGCGTGCGCGCCACCGAGACCGGTTCACGCACCCAGCTGGCCGAGGTGGTGCGGCTGACTGAGCAGGCACAAGGCAGCAAGGCGCCGATCCAGCGTCTCGCGGATCGGGTATCCGGCGTGTTCGTCCCCGCCGTCGTCGCCCTGAGCGCGCTGACGTTTGCCGCATGGTGGAGTATCGGGGGCGAATTCACGCCCGCGCTGATCAATGCGGTTGCAGTGCTGGTGATCGCATGTCCGTGCGCGCTGGGCCTCGCCACCCCCACCGCCATCATGGTGGGCACCGGGCGCGGTGCGCAGTCCGGCATCCTGGTGCGCGACGCCGCCGCTCTCGAGCGCGCGCAGAAGATCCGCACTCTTGCGGTCGACAAGACCGGCACGCTGACCCTCGGGCGACCCGCCGTCGTCGCCGTCGAGACAACGGCCGCCGAAAGCGAAGTGCTGCGCATTGCGGCCACGCTTGAGCAGGGCTCGCGTCATCCGCTGGCGGTGGCAATCTCGGACAAGGCGGCAGCCACCGGGGCAGGCCTTGCCCGGCTCGACGACTTCGCTTCGCATCCCGGCCTTGGGGTGAGCGGCGAGGTCGATGGCCGGCCCGCCCTGCTTGGCGCGCCACGCTTCCTGCGCGAGCGAGGGATCGCGGTCGACGACGATCGTGTCGGCCGGCTCGCCGCTGACGGCAGCACGGTTGTCGCGGTGGCGCTCGACGGCCGGCTGATAGGGATGATCGCCATCGCCGATACCCTTCGACCGTCGTCGCCACGGGCAATCGCGGCGCTGGCGGAGCTCGGCGTCGACGTAGTGATGCTCACCGGCGACAACGCCGCCACCGCGGAAGCGGTCGCGGGCAGCCTCGGCGTCAGCCGCTACCGTGCAGAGGTGCTGCCGCAGGACAAGGCGCGCGAGGTCTCGGCGCTCAAGCACGGCAACGGCCTGGTGGGAATGGCTGGCGACGGCATCAACGATGCGCCGGCGCTGGCCGCCGCCGACGTGAGCTTCGCGCTGGCGTCCGGGTCGGATATCGCCATCGAGGCTGCCGATATCACCCTGATGCGCAACGATCCGCTCGCCATTGCCGATGCGATCGATCTGTCGCGAGCGACATTGCGCAAGATCCGCCAGAACCTGTTCTTCGCCTTTTTCTACAACGTGCTCGGCATTCCGCTTGCCGCGCTCGGCATGCTGAATCCGGTCATTGCCGGCGCCGCGATGGCGCTGAGCTCGGTGTCGGTCGTCACCAATTCGCTGCTGCTTCGGCGTTGGCGGCCGCTCGAACGCGATGGCGACGCCTGATCGTTGGTTTAAAAAACACCCAGGAGGGCTTTCAATGCAGACCACCACGCTGAAAATCGAGGGCATGACCTGCGGCGGCTGCGTCGCGAGCGTCACCCGTGTGCTGAAGGCGGTGCCCGGCGTCGAAGACGCCGCCGTCACGCTGCAGCCGGGCGAGGCACGGGTGCGCTTCGACCCGGCCCGCGCCGATCCTGCCCTGCTCGCCCAGGCAGTCAAAGATGCCGGCTTCGAAATCCGCTGACCGGACGCACGCGGTGCATCGCTCCGACAAGGACGGTCTGCTCAAGCGGCTGAACCGCATCGAGGGCCAGGTGCGCGGTCTCGGCAAGATGGTCGAGGAAGACCGCTACTGCATCGACATTCTCACGCAGATTTCGGCGGTTCGGTCGGCGCTTGATGCCGTCGCACTGCGCCTGTTGCGCGACCACACGCAAGGTTGCGTGCAGGCCGCGGTGCGCTCGGGCCAGGGCGAGTCCGCCATCGACGAATTGATGGCGGTAGTGGAGAAGTTCGCCCGCTGACCGGGTCGCCGGTCAGCGGCGCGTCTGGCACGCCGCCGCGCGCTTGACGCCGGTACAGACTGTCGCGGCTACCAGAACTTCCACCAGGCCCGGGGCTGGTGCCGCAGAGCGAGTGAATTGTCGGGAAAGTTGGTGCGCAGCAGCCGCTCGGCGTCATCGCGCAGGTCGGCAATCCCCATCGCGTCGTAGGACCGAACCATCACCACCAGCGCCCGCTCCACCGCCGGCGTGCGCGGGTAAGTCTTCAGCACGAACTGCGCGCGATTGGCCGATGCGACGTAGGCGCCCCGGCGGTAGTAATACTCGGCGACATGCGCCTCATGCGACGCGAGGGCACTGACCAGGTACTTCATGCGCGCCTCGGCGTCGGGGGCGTACTTGCTTTCCGGAAACCGGCTGACAAGTTCCTTGAACGCGTCAAAGGCGTCGCGCGCCGACTTGGGATCGCGCTCGCTCAGGTCCTTGCCGCTCATGAAGCCGAGAATGCCGAGATCCTCGTTGAAGTTGATGCGGCCTTTCAGGTAATAGGCGTAATCGACGTTCGGATGATTCGGATGCTCGCGGATAAAGCGGTCGCAGCCGGCCAGGGCCAGCGCCGGCTCGGCGTCCTTCCAGTAGGCATAAGCGGTGTCGAGCTGAGCCTGCTGCGCAAACCGGCCATAGGGATAGCGCGATTCCAGCTTCTGGTAATAGCTGATCGCCTTCTGGTAGTTCTTGCCTTCCAGTTCGGAACGCGCTGCGTAGTACAGCCGGTCCGGCCCCCAGTCGCGCGTTTCGTCCTTCGGTGTCATGGAGCAGCCGGCCAGCAGCACCAGCAGCATTGCCGCTACACTGTGGATGAAACCGAAACGCATGCCCGCAAATTTCCGCACGAGTGATCCCCGAGAAAAACGCCGCGCATTATAAGGGAACGTCCCCGCAGGCCGCCTCCCGCAGTCTTGTCGTCCCCGGCGACTGCGCCGGCCAGCGTCTCGACCAGGCCTTGTCACGGCTGCTGCCCGAATACTCGCGCAGCCGCCTGCAGCAATGGATGCGCGACGGTCATGTGCTGCTCGACGGCGCCCGGGCTGCGCCCAAAACCCGCGTATTCGGCGGCGAGCGCGTCACCGTCGCGCCCCAGCCGGATGCCGAGTCTCTCGCCTTTCGCGGCGAAGACATTCCGCTCGACATCGCGTACGAGGACGACAGCCTGCTGGTAATCGACAAGCCCGCCGGCCTGGTGGTTCACCCGGGCAGCGGCAACTGGAGCGGCACCCTGCTGAACGCCCTGCTCAGTCACGCGCCGGCGCTGGCCGCGCTGCCTCGCGCCGGCATCGTTCACCGGCTGGACAAGGACACCAGCGGCCTGCTGGTCGTGGCCAAGACGCTGGTGGCGCAAACCGCGCTGGTGAGGCAGCTGCAGGCGCGAACCATGGGGCGCGAATACGACGCGCTGGTGTGTGGCCCGGTGGCGAAGGCGGGCCGGGTCGAGGCGCCGATCGGGCGCCACCCGGTGGAACGCACACGCATGGCGGTGGTCGCCTCCGGAAAGCCGGCCGTCACCGAGTTCGAGCCGCGCGAGCATGGCGCCGAGTGGAGCTGGCTGCGCTGCCGGCTGCAGTCCGGACGCACCCACCAGATCCGTGTGCATCTCGCCTCCATCGGCCATCCGCTCATCGGGGATCCGGTCTATCTCGACCGGCGCGCGCGCGCGCTTGCCGCAGCAGGCGCAGGCGTTTCCGCGGCAGGCGCTGCATGCCGCCCGCCTGACCCTGTGCCATCCCGTCAGCGGCGACAACCAAACCTGGACCTCGGAGCTTCCGGCCGACCTGCGGATGCTGCTGGACAGCCTGCGCGATGCCTGAGCCCGACCCGGACTGGATCGTTCCGGACTGGCCCGCGCCGGCGCGGGTGCGGGCGCTGGTAACCACGCGCCACGGCGGCGTCAGCGGCGGGCCATACCGGTCGCTCAATCTCGGCACTCGGGTCGGCGACGATCCGGCGCATGTTGCGGAAAACCGCGCCAGGGTGCGGGCGCATCTGCCGGCGGAGCCGCGCTGGCTCGCACAGGTGCACGGCGCTCGCGTCGTTCCCGCCGACTCGGTGCGGCAGCCGGTCGAAGCCGACGCCGCCTATACCCGAGAGCCCGAAGTGGTGTGCGTGGTGCAGATGGCGGACTGCCTGCCGATTCTTCTGTGCGATCACGACGCCAGCGTGGTCGCAGTCGCCCACGCCGGCTGGCGCGGTCTGGCCGGCGGCGTCGTAGAAAGCACGCTGCGGGCAATCGCCGTCCCGCCCGACCGGCTGATGGCATGGCTTGGGCCGGCCATCGGCCCTGCCGCGTTCGAAGTCGGTTCCGATGTGCGCGATGCCTTTGTGGCGGGTGACCCCGGCGCGCAGCCCGCGTTCGTTTCGCATCGCCCGAACAAGTGGCTCGCGGATCTGTTCGCGCTGGCGCGCCGGCGCCTTGCCCGTGCCGGCGTCCAACAAGTGTACGGCGGCGGATTGTGCACCGTTGCCGATACCGCACGCTTCTTCTCGCACCGCCGCGACAGAACCTCCGGGCGCATGGGCGCATTCATCTGGCTCGCCCGCTGAAGCGAGCCGGCCGCTATACTCGCGCCTTTTCGCCCGCGCCCGACGCATGACTATTCTCGCCTGGATTCTGGTGACCACCCTGGTGGGGGCGCTGTTGTCGGTGTTCGGCGCGGCGGCGGTGGCGCTCTGGTCAACACCCAAACGCGTGCCGACGCTGATCAGCTACGCGGTGGGTGCACTGCTTGGCGCGGTGTTTCTGGAGATCCTGCCCCACGCGCTGGAATCGGCGGACAGCATCCATCGCCTGACCGCCACCGTGCTGGCCGGCATTCTTGCCTTCTTCGTGCTGGAAAAGCTGGTTCTCTGGCGTCACTGCCATATCGAGGAATGCGAGGCGCACGACCGGCATCACGAGCCGCACGATCACGGCCGAAGCGGCCTGATGATCCTGGTCGGCGACACCTTCCACAACTTCGTCGACGGCATACTGATCGCCGCCGCCTTTCTCACCGACGTGCGCCTGGGGCTGGTCACGGCAATGGCAATCATTGCCCATGAAATTCCCCAGGAGGTCGGCGACTTCCTCATCCTGCTCAATTCAGGCTATTCGCGCGCCCGTGCGCTGGCCTTCAATCTGCTGTCGAGCTTTGCCACGCTGGTGGGCGGGCTGCTCGCCTACTTCGCGCTGCAGTCACTGCAGTCGCTGATCTCGCCCCTGCTCGCCCTGGCGGCCGCCAGCATGATCTATGTCGCGGTCGCCGACCTGATTCCCGGGCTGCATCGACGGCCGGCGCTGCGCGAGACCCTCGAGCAGGTGCTTCTGATCGGGCTGGGCATCCTCTCCATCGTCGCGGTGCGCGCCCTGGTCGGCGAGCCGGCGTAATCGTCGCCGCTGCGGCGTACCCGCCAGCCGCAGCAGGAGCGCCAGCGGAACGAGCCCGTAGAACACCAGCGTCAGCACGCCGGCCACCACGCTGGTCTCGGTAGCCGCCATCACCATCACCACGTAGAGCCAACCGACGGCTACGATGTACATCGGTGCCCAGCTTTCTTGACGCAGGCCGGTTGGCCATCAAGAATGGCCTGACTCCGGCGCGCACTTCGCCGCGCGCATGCGCGCATGACTTCACCCTCCGACAACAACCAGGACTCCTTTCGTGCGCTCGCCGCCGCAGCGCAATCGCTGATGCAGCAGCTGCTCGGCGAATTGCCCGCCCGCAGCCCCGAGCCCGCCGAGCTGGTGGCCGCGCTCACCGCCGATCCTGCCAACCGCGAGAAGCTCGCCAGCCTGCAGTCGCGCTATTACCAGGATTGGCTGCGCCTGTGGAGCGAGCCCGACGTCACGCCGCCGGCCGCCGACCCGCGGTTCGACGCCTCGGAGTGGCAGCAGCTGCCCTGGTTCCGGATGCTGCGCCGGGTCTATGAAATGAATTCCGAATACCTTGCCAGCCTGACCGAACTTGCGGACCTTCCCGCGCAGTCCAAGGCGCGCTTGCGCTACCTGGCGCGCCAGCTGGTCGAGGCCATGGCACCGACCAATTTTGCCGCCACCAACCCCGAGGCGATCCGCCGCGCGATGGAATCCGGTGGCAGCAGTCTGGCGCAGGGCCTCGAGCAACTCGGGAGCGATCTCGGGCGCGGGCGGATTTCGATGAGCGACGAGCAGGCCTTCGAGGTCGGCCGCAATCTCGCTGTCACGCCGGGCGACGTCGTGTTCGAAAACGACCTCATCCAGCTGATCCAGTACCGGCCCTCGACGCCCGAGGTCCACGAGCGTCCGCTGCTGATCGTGCCGCCCTTCATCAACAAGTATTACATCCTCGATCTGCAGCCGCAGAATTCGTTCGTGCGCTTTTGCGTCGACCAGGGCCACACCACCTTCATCGTGTCGTGGCGCAATATTCCCGGTTCGCTCGGGCATCTGACCTGGGACGATTACATCGAAAAAGGCGTCATCGCGCCGATTCGCGTGGTGCGCGAAATATCCGGCAATCTGACGATCAACGCCTTGGGCTTCTGCGTCGGCGGCACCCTGCTTTGCACCGCGCTGGCCGTGCTGGCAGCCAGGAAACGCCGCCCGGTGCACAGCCTCAGTCTGCTGGCCACCCTTTTGGATTTCTCCGACACCGGCGAGATCAGCGTGTATGTCGATGCCGGCTTCGTCGAGCACACCGAAAGCCAGTATGCCCAGGGCGGGCTGGTGCCCGGCTCCAGGCTGGCCACCACCTTCGCCATGTTGCGCGCCCGTGATCTGGTTTGGCACTTTGTCGTGAATAATTACCTTCTCGGGCGCACGCCGCCGGCTTTCGATCTGCTCTACTGGAATGCCGACAGTGCAAACCTTCCGGGACCGCTTTACGCCTACTATCTTCGCAATATGTATTTCGAGAATAACCTGCGCGTTCCCGGTAAACTGAAATTGGGCGGCGTTGCAGTCAATCTCGGCGCGATTGAAATGCCGACGTTCGTGATGGGCACCCGGGAAGATCATATCGTTCCCTGGCGCAGCGCGTACGCCAGCGCGCAGCTGCTGGGCGGCCGCACCGAGTTTGTGCTCGGTGCCAGCGGCCACGTGGCCGGCATCGTCAATCCGCCGGCTGCAAAGCGCAGGCGCTTCTGGACCGGTCCGCCACCGGAAAAGGACGCCGACGCCTGGCTGGCGTCGGCGCAAGAACACGCCGGCAGCTGGTGGACGCACTGGATCCGGTGGCTGGAAGTACAGGGCGGAGGCCGCAGGCCGGCTCCGTCGTGTACAGGGAGCGGGCGTTACCCGGCGATTGAACCCGCGCCGGGACGCTATGTCCGCGCCCGTGGAGATGCAGCAGCGATGTCGCATTGAACGAGGCAAGACCAATAACAGAGGGAGTTCAGCAAATGGCGAAACGAATCGTACTGGTGACGGGTGGAATGGGAGGACTCGGCGAGTCCATTTGCACGAAAATGGCAGACCAGGGCTATGTGGTCGTCACTACCCACTCTCCGGGCAACAAAAAGGCGCAGGAGTGGCTAGGGGCGATGAAAGAACGCGGCTACAAATTCAACGCGTTCCCAGCCGACGTCGCCGATTTCGACTCGTGCGCGGCTTGCGTGGAAGCGGTGAACAAAGCGGTTGGCCCGGTCGACGTGCTGGTCAACAACGCCGGCATTACCCGGGATATGACCTTCAAGAAAATGACCAAGGCCGACTGGGACGCCGTTATCCGCACCAATCTCGACAGCGCCTTCAACATGACCAAGCAGGTGATGGACGGCATGGTCGAGCGCGGATGGGGACGCGTCATCAACGTCGCCTCGGTCAACGGCCAGAAAGGCGCCTTCGGTCAGACCAATTATTCGGCGGCAAAGGCCGGCATGCACGGCTTCACCAAGGCCCTTGCTCTGGAAGTCGCCAAAAAAGGCGTGACCGTCAACACCATCTCGCCGGGCTACATCGGGACCAAGATGGTCACCGCAATCCCCGAGAACATCCTGAACGACAAGATCCTGCCGCAGATTCCGGTTGGCCGGCTCGGCAAGCCGGAGGAGATCGCCGGCCTCATTATTTATCTGGCCTCCGACGAAGCGGCCTTTCTGACTGGCGCCAATATCTCGATTAACGGCGGGCAGCATATGTACTGACACCCTTGCCGCTCTGCACCGGCCCAGATTCGCTGCACCAACCTTGCCGGATCAGCGACATAGGGGCGGTATCTAGAGTCCGGGGTCAACAAATGCTGTGACGCAGCGCGTCAGCTTTGGACCTCCCGCGCACAAAAACAGGGCAAAAAAAAACCCCGGTGGGTAACCCACCGGGGTTGAACCTTTACAAAAGGCGAAACCTTTGTGTAAAGGGGGAGGAGACGTGCTACCGATCCTGCTTCCCCGCAGAAGCGCTTACCGCTTCTGCTGTTGCCGTGGCGGCCGCTCTGACCGTCGCATCGGCATATTCGGCGGCCTCCTTGGCCGCCTTGGAAATTCCGTCGATCAAGGCTGCCGCATTCGCGACCGTCGACTTGACCGCTGATACCGTAACTTCGCTGGACCCAGTCGGGCTGCTGCTCAGAACCACCTCGACCGTTTCGGTCCACTCGCCCATCAGGTCATGCAACTTCTGTTCCAAGATGGCGCCTACCGCAGTCCCGGTACTGGCGGCAATCTCGTAGGCGTTCGAGGAGTAGCCATGAATCCGCTGCCACGACCTGGCGCCGACGCTGTCAGACACTGCGCTCCAGCCGGAGCCGTCCTTGCGCGACATCAGGGCGCGCGTGAGTTCCACGCTTTCGCGCCAAAGGGCACCGCCTGCTTTCAGGTTCAGATGCACCATGCGCTCCCAACCCTGGGCCAGCGCCTGCATCACCTCGATCCCTGCCTCGAGTTGACTCTTGTTCAGTGCGACAAGACGTTCCGTAGCCAGACTCATCGGTTACCCTATGAAAGTTATGGCAATTACACCAATGCTTGGCAGCACCCTAATACCGGATGCTGCATCGCACAAGAGCTATTATGTGAACCTCGAGAATCGCTGTCAAACATTTCTTGATTGCGCAATGCATGAAGCCCTGTTCGGCCCATTTTTCAGATGGTTATAATGCCCGGGTCACGCAATGCGGCAGACGCGAGCCCGGCGTATTCGGCACGGTGTCCGCACTTCCGGCGCGCGTCATCGAGGGAGCCATGACCGAACAACTGAGATTGATCAAGAAGTATCCGAACCGCCGGCTGTACGACACGGCCACCAGCAGCTACATCACCCTGGCCGACGTCAAGCAGCTTGTTCTCGACCAGGTGGAGTTCAAAGTCGTCGACGCGAAGACCGAAGAGGACCTGACCCGCAGCATCCTGCTCCAGATCATTCTCGAGGAAGAAGGCGCAGGCTCGCCGATGTTCTCCTCCACCATGTTGGCCCAGATCATCCGCTTCTATGGCAATGCCATGCAGGGCATGATGGGCACTTACCTGGAAAAGAACATCCATACATTCATGGAAATCCAGAAAAAGCTGCAGGAGCAGGGCGTACCGAAACTCGGCGAGAACCCGATGCTCAACAGCGAAGCCTGGTCGCAGTTCATCAAGATGCAGGGGCCGGCCATCCAGGGCTTGATGGGCAATTACCTGGAGCAAAGCGCCAGTGCCTTCCTGGAAATGCAGCAGCAAATGCAAAAACAGGCGCGCAGTTTCTTCGGCGCGTTCCCGCTTGCCGGCATGACCCCGGGGCAGAAGCCATCCGCCGGCGCAGGCGACGCGCCGGGCGAAGACGCAACGCCGCAGAAGAAGACCGGCTCCTGACCGGATCGCTCGCCACACAGCAGCGGCGCGCAGCTTGGAGCTGTGCGCCGTTTTTCTTGGCCTGATCGAATGCCCGCCCGCAAGACTGCTACCCGTGCCGCCGCCCCGCCAAGGGTCGGATTCGTTTCCCTCGGTTGCCCCAAGGCGCTGGTCGACTCCGAGCGCATCCTCACCCAGCTACGCGCCCAAGGCTATTTGATCTCGCCCAGCTACGATCAGGCCCACCTGGTGGTGGTGAACACCTGCGGCTTCATCGACGACGCGGTGGAAGAGTCGCTCGACGCCATTGGCGAAGCGCTCGCCGAAAACGGCAAAGTTATCGTCACCGGCTGTCTGGGCGCCAAGGGCGACATCGTGCGCCAGACCCATCCCCGCGTGCTGGCGGTGACCGGCCCGCATGCAACCGACGAGGTGATGTCGGCGGTGCATGCGCATCTGCCCAAACCGCATGATCCGTTCATGGACCTGGTGCCGGCCCAGGGCATCAAGCTCACGCCGAAACACTATGCCTACCTGAAGATCGCCGAGGGCTGCAACCATCGGTGCAGCTTCTGCATCATCCCTTCGATGCGCGGCGACCTGGTCAGCCGACCGATCGGCGAAGTGATGCAGGAAGCCGAAAAGCTGGTGCAGGCCGGTGTGCGCGAACTGCTG
>ERZ869936.1181-NODE-1181-length-19815-cov-36.179150_pt1 | contig 19815 bp, 15 predicted proteins | sample MGYA00520876_ERZ869936 | MGnify/ENA primary metagenome ERZ869936 (study PRJEB32218, sample SAMN09650985) | biofilter metagenome | isolation source: enrty point of leading RO module | place: Saudi Arabia: Thuwal, RO plant located on Red Sea | collected 2016-02-17...
CCCCCCGGCCAACCCTCTGCGATCAACCGTTCTCGCACTCGGCCCGCAAGGCCTCGAATCGCCGCCGGCTTTCTGCACCCCCCAGCTCCGGATGGAGCGCTGCGGTCAGCTTGAGAATCCGCAACGCCTGCGCAGAGTTGCCGAGGCGATGATGGGCCAAGGCCTGATGATACTTGGCGTCGAACCAGTCGGCCGTCGCCTTCGTCGACCGCCGTTCAATCAGTCGCCACTGAGCCAGGGCGCGCTGCCAGGCGTCCTTGTCGGTGGCAATGTCGCGGTGCGAGAGAATTCGGGCGTAGCCGAGCTGAACTGCGGCGTCGTCGGGCAGCGCTGCGGCGAGCTGCGCATATTCGACCGCCGCGGTGGCCACCTCGCCGGCGTCGACCAGGGCCGCCGCTTCGGCCTTCGCCAGACGCCGCTGCAGACCGCCAGCAACGCCGGACCACAGTTCCTCGAACTTCGTTTCCAGCGCGAGCTGAAACTGGGCGAGATCACGGCGCCGGGCCCCGCTCGCAGCTCGTCGCAGCCGGTCGACGGCCAAGGTCAGATCTGCCGCTTCGACGCCAAGGTTCGGCAGCCCCTGCTGCGGCGGTTCCGCCTCCGCCTGCGCGGGCAGTGTGATCTCCTGGTTCGCCGTGACGGCATCGGCAAGTCGCCGCGGCTGGGCCGCCAGCGACCACACCAACAGCATGCCGGCCGACGTCCGCCACGCATCGTCCGCGTCGCCCGCGTCCCGCAGCGCACGTCGCAACTGCTGTTCGACCTCGTCGTAGCCCTCCTCGAGGAATTTGAGTTGCGTGCGGGCCCAGGCGAGCAGCACGTTGCGGTCGATCGCCCGCAGCGGAGTCGGCAGCTGGCCGTCATTGCCGAAGAGTCGTCGCGCGTAGTCGGCGGCCACCTCGCGCGCGATGCGCCGACGCTCGACCGCGCTGCCGCGCAGCGACGCCAGGTGGGCCTGATGAGTTTGCATGGTTATCTGCACCGCTTCACCGTACAACGGACTCGACGCGGGTACGCTCCGCAAGTGTGCCAGCGCCTCGGACCAAGCACGTCGCGAAGCCAACACGCCGGCCAGCCAGATGCGGGTCTGCTCGACCGTCTCGCCCTCGCTCCAGTGCTCAAGGTGTTCTTCTAGCAACTCGACGTAGCGATCGATTGCCGCACGATCGGTCGCCGCCGCGCTCGTCGAACCGGTTCCCGCACCGCGCGCCAGCATCGCGGCATCGAACGTCGCGAGCAGATGGGCCTCGGCCGCCCGCGCGTGTTCGACGTCGGCCAGGGCCAGTTCGCGGTAGCGCTTCATCGCGGCGTCGAAGCGTCCACGCTGATGCTCGATCGAGGCGGCGGTAAACGCAAGATCGAAAGCCTGCTGCTCGTCGTCCTTCTCGCGAGCCAGGGCCGCCGCCCGGTCGTAGGTGGCGATGGCCTCGTCGAGCTTCTCGCTGCGATAGAAGTTGGCGGCCGCGCGGGCCATCACGGCCGCATCCTCGCTGTCGGAGCTGGCGGCGATATGTCGACCGAGCAGCGCTTCGGCACGCCGGGTCCAGTAGAGTCCGTACCGCGCCTCGATGCGGCGCATGACGTCGCCTGCGGCGAAGTCGAGCCGCCTGCGCTGGGCGGGATCTTGCTCGCTTTCCTTGGCTGTCAACAGCGTTCGCAACAACTCGAAATCCCACTCGGAGGCAAGTCCTTTGTCGCGCGAGCGCTCCTGAAGAATCTCCAGGGCGGCCGTTGCCCGACCCCGATCGAGTTCCACCCGCGCCCGCTCCAGCCGCGCTGCTGCGGCCACGCTCGGTGGCACCTTCGACTGCAACATCGCGAGTCGCTTGAGCGCCTCGGGATACTTCTGCAACATCCGGTCACACCGCGCGAGTGCCAGCCGACTCGCCCAATCGACCGGCTCGTCGCGCTCGGCCAGGGTGCGAAACTCGTCGCGGGCCTGCATGATCGAATTCGTGCGGTCGTTGCTGCCGCGGGCATAGGTCATCCCTTGGCTGACCAACGCTTCGGCCAGATGAAAGCGAACGCGGGCCCGCAAGTTTCGCAATTCGTTCAGCGCGAGCTTGGTCTCCGACTCGCGGGCCGCGCGACTCCGCGTGGCGATCTCGAGCGACAGATCGGCCAGCAGGCGCTTCAGTTCGGCGATCGCCTGTCGCAAGTCCACGCGCGCCCGTTCCCGATTTGGCTGCGCCGTGGTGAGCACCTCGGCCTCTTGGCGGATTAGCTCACCGCGGGCGAAGTAGACGAGCGCGTGCTGTCGCCGGACCAGATACAAGAAGGGGCTCTTGGCCTGGTCGGCACGAGCATCGCGCAGCAGGTCGAAGACCCTCTGCCAGGCCGCGTCCCGGGTGGCCGCCGGCATCTGTCGCGCCCGCAGCGCGTGGGTGCGGGCCAGTTCGACCGTCAACTCCGCGCGGCGTCGCGGGCCAAGATCTTCCCGCGCGAGCTCGCGCTGGCAGAACGTTTCGGCGAGTGAGAAGAGTTCGCGAGCGAGCAGACCGTCGATGAATTGTTGGTCGACCGCGGAGAGACCCGTTGCGGCGAGGCAGGGCCGGGCGGCACCCGCCGACAGCACCAACGAGAGTGCCAAGGCGATTGGTATTGCGGCTCTCGCGTTCATCTTGCCGATCCTGCCTTTTCGTGATCCCGTCCCGTCGGGCGTGGCGCGATGTGGTTCAAAGACGCAGGCAGCCGTCCAAAGACACGGGCCGCCCGTCGACCGAAATACTCGTGGCCCGAATCGCTTGAATTATACGGCGGCGGCGAATTGAATCTGATCGAACCCGGTCATGCGGGCCACGTCATAGACGTCGATGACGTCGCCCAGCGGGACAACCTCGGTTACGTCGAGAATCACCGGCACCGCCCGATCGACCTCGGCCACCGCGACGAGCATCTGCCGCAATCGGGCCAGGCTCGCGACCGGCTGATCGTTGACGACCCACGTCGGGGCCCCGCCGCGGTAGTCGACCTCGATGACGACTTCTTGCAGGTCTTCCATCTCGGGGCGGACCTCCACCTCGACCGTACCCGCTCCGGGCTCGACCCGCACGCTGCTCGGCAACAGGTATTCACTGAGCTGAAAGCTGGCAGTGCAAATGAAGAAGATCAGCAGCAGGAAAACGACGTCGATCATCGGCGTCATCGTCGCGTCGGTACGTCCCGCGGCATCGTGGTGGGAGCTGGGAATTCGCATCGCTGTCTCTCGTATCCCTCAGGACCCATTCTCGCGCCGCAACACGGCGAACGTCACGTTCCAGATTCCCTCGCGGGCACAGGCGGCCAGCACGGGCGACACATACTGGTACGGCACCGTACGATCGCCGCGGATGCGCACCTCGAGCGGTTCACTGGCCCGCTCGATCTCGGCGGCCAAGAGATCGGGAAGCTCTTCGATCTGAATCGGCAGACTCCCCAGGCGGATCTCGTAGTCCTCGCCGTCGGCGACCAGGTGAATCGTCACCCGTTTGCGCGACGACTGCGGATCTTCTTCGCCGCTGGTGGCCGTCGGCAGCGACACGTCGGCCTGCACTTCCTGCCGGGCCAGGTGGCTCGAAACGAGAAAGAAGATGATGAGCAGAAAGACGACGTCGATCATCGGCGTCATGTTGGGCTGCACGCCACCGCGACGGCCGTAAGCTCCAGGTCGCATCGTGGTTCCCTATTGTTGAGGTGGCGGCGCGGTCGTGCCGGGCGGAGGTGCCGCCGCCGTGCTGGGGGGAACTCCCCCGGCCGGAGCGGCGCTCGACTTCCGCGCAGTTCGCCGCCGCTTCAACGGCAGAAAGACGTGTTGCGCCATGTACGAGCCTTCCGCCACCAGCTGGTCGACCCGATTGCGAAACACGGCAAACGCGGCCAGCGACGGAATCGCCACCAGCAGTCCGCCCACCGTGGTTACCAGCGCCTGATAGATTCCGGTGGCCAACTGCGGAGCCCGCGCCGCACCCTGGGTGTTGGCGACCTCTTGAAAGGCGAAAATCATGCCGGTCACCGTGCCCAAGAGTCCGATCATCGGGGCAATGTTGCCGATCACCGAGAGGTACTCGACCTTGCGAAACAGCCGGGCGGCCTGCTCGGCCGCGGCATCTTCCATCGCCTTTTCCACCGCGGTCCAACCTCCGTCGACCTCGGCGATACCGGCCTGCAACACAAAGGCCAGGAAGCTCGGCTGCTGACGACAGAGTTCCTCGGCCTTGTCGACGCGGGCCGCAAGCAGCTGGGCCTGGACGTCGTTGGCCAGTCGCGGAGGCATGATCACCTCCTTACGAATCGACAGCAGATGCTCGATCGCCAGCCCTGCCGCGGTTAGCGAGAGCCCCAGCAGGACGAGAATGATCAGGAAGCCGGTCCAGCCGCCGGAGAAGATGATCTCGAACAGGCCGGCACTCTCTTGAGCCGTGGCATCCTGGTTGTCGGCCGCCGCTGCTCCCGCGGCCGGCTCATCGGCAGCCAGCGCGGCAACGTTTCCCAGCGACACGACCAGCGCGGCGACGATTGCCGCCGCGACAATCCAGGTCATGAGGCGCACTGCCTTCACGGCGAGGCTGCGCGACCTTGGCCGTGGGGCTGCCCGATCACGGTCCGCCGCGTTCGTCGTCGTGTGCGTGGTCGTTGTGTGAGACAAGAAGCCGTGCCTGCCTGAGAACATTAGGAACGTGGTTCCGCGTGCCACGGATTCGATTGTCCGTTATCGCGGCGTTCGCTGGCAAGCCCGAGAGATACGGCGAGGACTTTGCCGCGGTCGCGAAACGTAGCCACGCGACGATGCCAGGCACCGAGGGCCAGGCACCGAGGGCCAGGCACCGAGGGCCAGGCACCGAGGCCACGTCGATTGCCGATTAGGGAGTGCCTCGAAGTTGGCCGAGCCGCTGTGTCGCCTCTTGAGCGGCCAGCGAGTCCGCGTGGTCTTCGACAACTTCGCGAAGTACCCGTTCCGCCTCGTCTGCGCGACCAAGCTCGGCGAGGGCACTGCCCACGATCAACAGCGACTCGGCACCCAGATCGCGATGGAGCGGAAACTGAACCGGGACCCGCATCAGCGTCAGCGCGGCCTGCTCATACTGTTTCTTCAGGGCGTAACCGCGACCCAGCACATAGTAGGGCCCGACGCGGAGTCGCTCCGGCAGCTTCTCGACAGTCGCCTTCCAGCGCACCAGGTCGCTTTCGGTGGCGGTGGGAAGTTGTGTGAGCCAGAGCCGGGCGCTGGCCAGTCGGGCCAGATCGCGATTCTCATGGGCCGCCAGGTCACGCAGGAGGGCCAACGCGCGGTCCCGCTGCGACGATCGCGTGAGGTGGCTGGCGGCCAACAATTGCACCGTGGCGGCCTCCGAGCGATTGAGCCATTTTTCGGCAATCCGCTCCTTGACGGTCGCCGCGGCGGTCCAAGCGAGCGGAATTTGCTCGAAGTACACCAGGTCGGCCCCGCGCTCGGCCAGGCGCGCGAACAAGTCGCCTGCGTCGTCGTAATCGCCCGTGGCGATGCGGCAGCGAATCGCGTCGGCCATCACCCGGCTGCGGACCCAGTCGCGCCGCTCGTCGCGATCCCGCAGCACGACGCGATAGTAGCGATAGGCGTCGCCAAAGTCGCCCTGGGCGAACGCCTCTTCGGCCGACTGCTGGGCCTTCGTCTTGTCGTACTCGATGCGGACCACCCGCTCGGCCGGAATCGTCACGTCCCGCCCGGCGAGCGTCTCGACCCGCAGTCCACCATTGTCGTACTGGACGATCTTGCCCCCGCGACGGGCCTCGCGCGACTCGCTTCCGCCGGTCCGATACCAGACCGTGTCCGCGGCCGCGGCACGCGAATCGACCACCGGCACCAAGACGACGACGACCAGCGCCGCCAACCACGCGAAGCGAAGGGGCAGGGCGGCGGCGACGAGGTCCGTGTTAACCATGTTCCGTGTGAACGCTTCCGTGTGAACGAGCGGGCTGTTTGTGGCTTCAAGGGGCGACCAGGTCTCGCGTGTTGAAGAACTGGTACTGACCCCGGTTTTCGCGGGCCAGCTGTTTGAGCCAGTTGTCCCCCGTCGGCGGCGAAAGGCCGAACTGAATTACATGAATCGTCGCCTCGCCACGATTCGCGCGACGAAGTCGCCGCAACTGCCCGGGCAACAGGGGCGACTCTTCGCCGTCGGTGAGAAAGAAGATCACGTCGGGCTGCATGTCGACGGCCAGCTTCAGGGCCGGCTCGTGCATCGTGATGTTCTGTGCCGTGATCCGGCCGATGTAGTTTCGAGCCGACTCCTTGTTGGCCTCGGTGGCAAAGTTCAACTTGCCACGAACGCCCGACGGCGAGAACACCGAGGGGATGTTGTTGTAGAAGATGATCTGAAACTGATGGACCCGATCGAGACTCTCCAAGCTCGCCAGCAGCTCGCGCTTGGCGGCGGTGAGCGGACGCCCCTCCATGCTCGACGAGGCATCGAAGACGTACACGAATTTGAATCCCTCGCCGGGAATGCCGAAGATCGAGGTGCGGGCCTGACCCCCGTCGATGTTCCGACGTCCCGGACCTGCCCCCGAGATGTTGACGTTCCCCCCACCGACCGCGGCGTCGCTGGGCGGTGGGCCCGCTCCCGGTCTGCGGTCGGGCAACCAGTCGCTGGGATTCACCGGGGCCTGTTGCTGATTGGGCAGGGCGGCCAAGGCCGCGGTCGCGTCGGCCGAATCGGCGTCCTGCGGCACGTCGTCGCGCGGACCCTCGAAGTGACGTCCTTCCGGCGTGATCGCCTTGAGCACGATCCCCGTCGTTCGCGCCGGTTCTTCGACGACCCCGAGTGGCTGTGGTCGCAACATCCACACCAGCACCAAGAACAAGATCAAATGGAGCAACGTCGAGCCCGACCACGTCGTCAGCAAATGCCAACGCGAGGCGTCATTCTCGCGCCACTCGCGTAGTTCGTCGTCCAGTTTGCTCATGAATGTCTCGTCCGCAACGCCAACGCGAGGGCCTTCCGCGCCGGGAATTCTAGGCCGCCGGCCGACGACGAGCAACACTTCTGCGGGACGCGGCTTGCTGCCCGGCGGATGTGCCCACGGGCACGGTCCGAGCACGGCACAGGCCCTCTCGGAACAACGCGCCGGGCCGCCCTATAATTGGCTGTCGACCTTGGGTGACACCCTCTCTCACCCCGTGCTTCTCGCTGCGAACGAACGAGCCGCTCTCGTGGAAATCATCAAGTATCCGCATCCCACGCTGCGACATAAGAGCAAGCCGATCAAGCGCGTCGACGCGGAGCTGCGACGGATGATCGCCGAGATGTTCGACTTGATGTACGCCGCCGACGGCATTGGACTGGCGGGCAACCAGGTCGACTTGCCGCTACGCATCTTTGTCGTCAACGCACAGGGACGCGAAGACGAGGAAGCCGAAGAGCGAGTCTTCATCAACCCGGTCCTCGAACGCCCCAAGGGAAGCGACGAGGCGGAAGAGGGTTGCCTGAGCCTGCCGGCCCTCTACGCACCGGTGAAGCGACCCAAGAGCGTCGTTTGCACTTCGTACAACATCAAGGGTGAACAGGTTACCGAGGAGTTGGACGGCCTCCTGGCGAGAGTGGTGCAGCACGAAACGGATCACCTGGACGGGGTCCTGTTTATCGATCGCCTGAGCGAGACCGCAAAGGTGGAAGTGCGGGACGCGTTGGCCAGCTTCAAGTCGACATTCGACGGCCTGCGCGACCGTGGCGAGATTCCTGGCGACGGTCAAATCGCCGACCGATTGGCCTCGCTGGAAGAGAAATACTGCTAGCCGCGGCGCGATGCTATTTGGCTCGCAGTCCGGCAGCCCTACCCAACGCGAGCGAGCAACGACCCACGAGTCAGCGGGATTCGATCACAAGGACGGCCATGCGAATCGTCATGATGGGAACGGGCGGCTACGCGGTGCCGACCTTCGAGGCCTTGCTCGAATCGTCGCACGACGTGGCGGCGCTCGTCACCAAGGCGCTCCCGTCCGGCAAGCGTCCGCCGCCCAACCCCATGCGGACCGTCGCCGAGGCTCGCGGTGTGCCGATCCTCGACCCCGTTGACGTCAACGATCCGGCGGCTCATCCATCGCTCGTCGCATTGCAGCCCGAGCTATTTGTTGTCTGCGATTACGGACGCATTCTCTCGCCCCAGGTGCTTGCCTTGGCACCGCACGGCGGCATTAACCTGCACGCTTCGCTGTTGCCCAAGTATCGAGGCGCCGCGCCGATCAATTGGGCCCTCTATCACGGCGAGACGGTTACCGGAAACACGGTCTTGCACATGACTCCGCGCGTCGATGGCGGACCGTGCGTCGCTCAGAACCGGGTCGACATCGGCCCCGAGGAGAACGCCGTCGAACTCGAACAGCGACTCGCCCGACTGGGGGCACCGCTGGTGCTCCAGGTCGTCGAAGCGATCGCCGCCGGACACCTCGAGCCGATCGAGCAAGACCGCGCCAGCGTCACCCGGGCACCCCGCCTGAAGAAGAGTGACGGCGACATCGATTGGACGCGCACCGCCGAGCAGATCTTCAACCAGATCCGCGCCCTCAAGCCGTGGCCCGGCACCTTTACCCACTGGCACCGCGAGGGAGCCGAGCCGCTGCGACTCTCGGTACCCGCCGCTCAGGTTGTCTCGGGCGAAGCTATTTCCGGAACTGCCGGGGCAGCGCCAGGCCAGATCTTGGAAGTCGGCGAGCGGCTGCTTGTGGCCACCGGCGACGGAGTTCTGGCCCTCGTCGAGCTGCAGCCCGCGGGCAAGCGCGTGCTATCGACGGCCGAGTTTCTCAACGGTTATCGCGTGCAAGCAGGCGACCGGTTCGGCCCGGCTTAGGGCGAACTCCGCTGGCGGCTCGGCGGCGGTGCGTGCTATGATGCCCTCCTTCGCCGCGGACGACGTGGCCTCGGTGTTCATCGCCGGGGGCGGAGCTTTCGCGCGGCGCGAGTCCAGGGAGGGAAGCTCAGCACGGAGGTGAGTTGCGATGTGGGGTCGCTGGGATGTGGTGCTCCTGCTGATCGCTGCGTACGTGGCCGTGATGTCGCTGGTGCGGCTGATGTCGAACCGGCGTCAGCAACTGACGGAGAGATTTCGCAGCGAGCTGCGGGCCGAACAGCAGCGCAAGGCCTACGAAGCGGCCCGGCAGCGCCGCCGCGAGGCGCGTAAGAGAGATCGGGCAGCCTAGTCCTGGGCCCGTCTGCGTTCTCGACCTATCTGCCGGCCATCGCCCCCGACGCGTCCCAAGTCTCTTTGCTGATTTTCCTCGCCGATGCCCCCGATGACTCAGAAGCTCTACATCGAGACTGTCGGCTGCCAGATGAACATGCTCGATAGCGAGCTGGTCGTGGCCGCGCTGCGTCGTCAGGGTTACGAACTGGTCGATTCGGCCAAGCGGGCCGATACGATTCTCTTCAACACCTGCAGCGTCCGCGAACATGCCGAAGAGAAGATCTACAGCGCCCTGGGTCGCCTGAAGCATGCCAAGCGCCACAATCCCGACAAGGTCATCGGCGTCTTGGGCTGTATGGCCCAGAATCATCAGAAGATCGTCTTCCAGCGGGCACCCTACGTCGATCTGGTTGTCGGACCGGGACAACTGCACCAGGTGCCGCAATTGATCGAAGACGTCCGCGCCGGTCGCGGGCCGCAGCTCGAAGTCAGCCTCGAGCGCCAGGCCGGCTCACGCGATTCGGTCGCCGACAGTTTCGAGAGCTACGATCCGCTCCGCTCGCCCGAGATGCGGCCGTCGCCCTACCAGGCGTTCGTAAGAATTCAGATCGGCTGCGACAAGTTCTGCACCTACTGCATCGTTCCCAAGGTGCGCGGTCCGGAGCAGGGTCGCCGGCCCGAGGAGATCTATGCCGAGGCCCGGCAGTTGGCCGACGAAGGTTGTCGCGAGATAACGCTGCTCGGCCAGACCGTCAATAGTTATTCCTATCGCGACGATCGCGGCACCACGCGACTGGCCGACTTGCTCTACCAGCTCAGCGACATCGCGGGCCTCGATCGCCTGAAATTCGTCACCAACTATCCTCGCGACATGACGGACGATCTGCTCGACGCGGTCAGCAGCTTGCCGAAGGTCTCACATTACCTGCACGTCCCCGCGCAGAGCGGCTCCGACGCGATCCTCCGTCGCATGAAGCGCGGCTACACCGTGGACCAGTATCGCGAGATGATGGCCCGCATTCGCGAGGCGATTCCCGATGCGGCGGTGACGAGCGACTTCATCGTCGGCTTCTGTGGCGAGACCGACGCCGATTTCGCGGCCACCGTCGAACTGGTCGAGGCGTGTCGCTTCAAGAACAGCTTCATCTTCAAGTACAGCGAGCGGCCCGGTACCAAGGGTGCCGAGCGGCTGGCCGACGACGTTCCTGAAGAGGTGAAGCGACGGCGGAACAACGAGCTGTTGGCCGTGCAGAACGCGATCTGTCAAGAAGACAACGAGGCCCGCATCGGCGTCCAGGTCGAAGTGCTGGTCGAAGGCGTGAGCAAATCGGCGGCCAAACGCGAGGACGACGCTCCACAGGTTCAGCTAACCGGTCGCGATCATTGGGACCGCATCGTCGTCTTTCAGGGCGGGCGGCGGCTGATCGGTCGCTTTGTGCCGGTCACCATCTACGATGCCAACGCCCACACGCTCTTTGGAGAGGTCGTCACCGACCACGTCGGTCCCGAGGTCTACTCGCTCTCGGTTTGAGCGGGCTCGGAGCGCGCGACCGTGCGTGCGGTACTGCCCGGCGTTTCGCCCCGCCCATCGGGCGACTTCTTGAGGCCGCGCGTCGTCCCGCCTACGATGACGGATATGAAGTTGGACCGTCTGCAGACCTGTCTGGACGAGCCCGGCGAAGGCGAGGCCTGGCTGGAATCTCTTGGCGTTCGGGATGCCGTGCGCGGGCATCACAATCTCACCACGATGGTCGACATCGGGCTGCCGCTCGACCTGATGTCGGTCATTTGCGAGCAGCTCGCCGAGTATCTGCCGACGCTCAGCGATGCCGATCGGGCTCTGAACAATCTGGAGCGGTTTGTCGTCGCCGCCCGCAACCCGCTCTCGCTGGCGTCGCTCTTCGAGCGCGATGCCGAGGCCCTGCCGCAGTTGTTGCGGATTTTCTCGACGAGTCAGCATCTCTCCGACGTGCTGATTTCCGACCCGGAGAGCTTCGATCTGCTGCGAATGACCGAGGGCAAACCGGCGGCCCGGCAGTCGCTCGTCGAAGAGGTCACCAGCGAGGTCGCGGTGTTCGCGGAGCCGGCGGCCGTGCTGGCCGCATTGCGTCGCTTCAAGCGTCGCGAGACGTTGCGAATCGCCTACGGCGATCTGATTGCCCAGCAGCGGCTCGATACGGTGACGCGGCAGATCTCTTACCTTGCCGATGCCCTGGTCGAGGCGGCCCTGCAGGCGACGCGTCGTCGGCTCGAGGAAAAGCACGGCACTCCACGCGACGAAGCAGGCGATGCCGTCGGCTTTACCGTGTTGGCCATGGGCAAACTGGGTGGCGAGGAGCTGAACTACTCGAGCGACATCGACTTGATTTGCCTCTACGAGCGTGAAGGCCGCACCGACGGACCGCGGCCCCAAAGCAACGCCGAGTTCTTCGCCGCGCTGGTTCGCGAGATGTCGAAGCTGCTGACCGAACCGACCGACCTTGGCACCGTTTATCGGGTCGATTTCCGACTCCGTCCCGAAGGCTCCCGTGGACCGCTGGCGATGAGTCTGGAGAGTGCCCTCGGCTACTACGACATTCGCGGACGGACCTGGGAACGGCAGGCCATGATTAAGGCCCGTGCGATCGCCGGCGATCTGGCCCTCGGTCGCGAGTTTCTTGCCCGACTGGAGCCGTGGATCTTTCGCAAGTATCTCGGCCTGGCGGACATCACGGGCATCAAGGCCCTTAAGCGACGCATCGAACAGCGCACGCATCGCGAAGGGGGCGACGCGCTGGATGTAAAGACCGGTCGCGGCGGCATCCGCGACATCGAGTTTTCGATCCAATTCTTGCAGCTGCTTCACGGTAGCGACCTGCCCGAGGTCCGCACGCCAAACACGCTGGAGGCGATGACCCGACTCGAGCACGTCGGCGCGCTCACGCATCAAGAGTGGACGTTGCTCGATGAGAACTACCGCTTTCTCAGGCAGGTCGAGCATCGGCTGCAGATCATGTTCGACCTGCAGACGCACACCATGCCGGCCGACGACGACGAGGTCCGCAAGCTTGCCATCCGCATGGGCTACGCCGACGCGCCGCGACGCGCCGCGCACGAGGCCTTCCGCGATGACTACCGCCTGAAGACGCAGCAGAATCGCAAGGTTTTGGATCATCTGCTGCACGAGGCGTTTGGCGACGACGCCCCCGCCGAGCCCGAGGTCGATCTAGTGCTCGACCCCGAGCCGGCCGAAGAGCAGATCGCGGCCGTACTGGGCAAGTACGGATTCGACGACGTGCCGCAGGCGTATCACAACCTGATGGACCTGTCCGAAGAGAAAATTCGCTTTCTCTCCACGCGCCGCTGTCGGATGTTCCTGGCGGCGATCGCTCCGCAGTTGCTTCGCGCGATTGCCGAACGGCCCGATCCCGACGCCACGCTGCTGAACCTGTGCAAGGTGAGCGATTCGCTCGGCGGCAAGGGCGTGCTCTGGGAGCTGTTCAGTGCCAACGAGCCGTCGCTGCAGCTCTATGTCGAGTTGTGCGCGTCAAGCCCGATGCTCTCGAACGTTCTCGTCAGCAATCCCGGCATGATCGACGAGCTGATGGACAGTCTCGTGCTCGATCGGTTGCCCCGGCTCGCCTCGTTGCAGCAGCAGGTCGTGGAATTGTGTTACGCGGCCGAGGACCCCGAGCCGATCCTGCATAGCTTCAAGAGCGCCAAGCAACTCCACGTCGGCGTACGCGACATCCTGGGCAAAGAGGACATTCAAGCCACCACGGCGGCACTGGCCAACATTGCCCAGGCCTGCCTGCGACTGATCACGGAGATGGAATACCAGAAGCTTGCCCGGCGTCATGGCGAGCCGATCGTGAACCTTGGTCCGCGGGCCGGTCACGTCTGCGAGCTGGTGATTCTGGCGATGGGCAAGTTTGGCGGTCGCGAGCTGAACTATCACAGCGATCTGGACATCGTGTTTCTCTTCGAGGCCGAAGGGGGCACCGAGCATCGCAAGAACGGACGAGCCGGCGAGGTCACCTCGAACCAGCACTTCTTCGACGAGCTGGGCCAGCGGATCATCAAGACGGCCGGCAAGCTCGGCCCTTACGGCCGGCTCTACGAGATCGATCCGCGGTTGCGGCCCACCGGTCGCAGTGGGGCACTGGCCACGTCGCTCGCCGAGTTTGAACGCTACTTCGCCGAGGGCGACGGGCAGCTCTGGGAACGCATGGCCCTTTGTCGGGCACGTCCCGTGTTGGGAAACGAACGTGCCCAGGCCCGCGTCAACGAGGCGGTCGCCCAAGCGGCCTTCGACCACGACTGGCAAGCGGGCGACGTCGACGCGATTGTCGAAATGCGGCAGCGGCTCGAAGTGACGGCCGGTCGCGGCAATCTCAAACGCGGCCGCGGCGGCATCGTCGACATCGAATTCCTGGTCCAGACGCTTCAGCTACGGCACGGGCGTGCGCAGGCGGAGATTCGCGAACCGAATACGCTGGCGGCACTCGCCAAGCTGACGGATGCCGGATATCTCGACGCGAAGATCGCCGAAGATCTGGCTGCGAATTATCGATTCCTGCGCACCGTCGAGTCGCGCATCCAGCTGATGAACCCCATCGCACACGACGAGTTGCCCACCGACGAACGCGACCTGAAGAAGCTGGCGCGGCTTTGCGGAATCGCCTCGGGCGAGGCGTTGCTAAAACGCTGCGAAGAACTCACCGCGGCCAATCGGGATCACTTCGAGCGATGCCTGGATCTGGCCCGCTCGGGTCGATGAACCTGGCACGCTGAGATCAGCACGTCGGGCGGGCCGCACTCGGAGTCGGTTCTGGCACGGCGCTCTGGGTTGGTTTTGCTAGGCGAGCGGAATCTCCGCCTGCTCCGCCGGCAGAATCATGATCTTGCCGTCGCCGATGCGCCCCGTGCGGGCTACTTCGACGATCTTGCGAACCGTCTCGTCGACACGCGCGTCGTCGACCCAAAGCGTGATCTCGACCTTGGGAAGAAAGGCCATCGAGTACTCGCTGCCGCGATACTCGTCCAGGTAACTCTTTTGCCGCCCATAGCCCTTCACCTCGCGAATGCTGCATGCTTCGAGCGGCGCACGGCGGAGCTGGTCGAGAATCTTCTCGACCAGAAAGGGTTTCACAATGGCAATGATCTGTTTCATGGACGGCAAGTTCCTGACGGTACGGCACGGCTGGGTTGGTCGTCAGGAGGAGAATCAGCAACGTCATTATCGATCGCGGTGCGCCAACTCGCAACGGGCGTGATCGCGTGCGTCACGCGACATTGCGACAAGCGACAAAGCGTCGCGGCCGAGTGGATTGCCACGACGGGCGGTGTGTGCCCCCGCCGGAAGCGCAACAGAAAACGGGCCCCGGTGCGAACACCGGAGCCCGTCATGATCGGGCTCGCCATGGGGAAAGGAGGCGAAAAGCGGTGGCGAGCCGCGGTTGGTTTGCAGAGCCATTCGGCTACAGCCAGCCTCCCAGGTTCACCTGCCAGCGACGGCCGCCGACCGTGAAGCCGACCTGTCCGCGCGGGTCGACCACCTGTCGGCCGACGCGTCGGTGGTAGTGTCGATGCTGGTGCCGCAGCGCGATACGAATGCTGTTTCGCAACTGGTCCGCGGTTCGCTGCACTCGTTGCACCTTGCGACCGAAGGGCTGGATGTCGCAGAGCGACGCCCGCAAGTTGGCCGCGCGGTTCTCGAACACCCGCAGCTTTCGACGCATGTGCACCAGGTCTCCACCGGCGAAGGCGAGGTGGTCGATGTCCGACGCCAGGAGGCGCAGCTCGCGAGCCTCGCGCACCAGGAATCGGTACTCACGCACGTGGCGGAATTCCTGCCGCAAGTCGCGGGCCAACTTGTTCGTCTGGCGGGCCAGACGTTGTGAGACATTCTGGATGTGGTCGTAGCGACCTGCCTCGGCGGTGGTCGTGCCAAACGCGAGGCCTGCGGTGGTGACGAGGACGGCCAATGTCGTAGTTGCCATCTGCATGAGATTCTCCTCTCTCGGCTCGATTGAAAATGAAGGTTATGACGCGATCGTTGTGTGTCGGCCCGACGCCGGGGCTGCGAAAGCCACCGACCGAGCGGACCCACGTTGTTCGCTTCGAGTCGCCGGTAGCGAGCCTCGCTGCGAACGGGAGGAGAGAAACGCAGCGGGCGTGCCAAGCCGGGCGAAAGAATCGCGTTTTCTGCCCCGGGAACGCCTTAAGTCACTATTTATAAGAGACTTACGTGCCGTGGCCCAGAGACAGCTAGAGCGCCACGAACGGGCCGAGGACAGCTCCCCGACCCAATTGTGTGATCAAACCGATCACAGTCGAAATCGTGAAGTGGGCGCGAGGGGCCGCTCGTTATGCGCCGCGACATGGGGCGTAGGAACGTCGCGGCAGGCGCGTCGCCCGCGAACCGCCCCCGACCGCGCTACGGAGCCATCTTCACGAAGTGACCGAAATTCTTGTTGCTCCGTCGCAGCGCTTGCGTGCCCCGCCAGGCGACGCCGACCGGCTGCTCTTGCGGATCGTCGACGTCCAACGCCACGGGCGTGCATTGGAACGAATGCCAGTCGTCGCCCTGCGGACCGGTGACCAGCTCCAACGGCAACGCGGCCTCGACAACGTAGCCGCCCTCGACACGCTTCACCGCCGCGCGACACTTGGTGGGCCGCTCGTTGAACTGGAACACATCGAACTCGCCGTTCCGCTCGACCGCCGGGAACATCGCCCGATAGCAGCCGACAAAGAACGAGTTCTGTCGCGAGCGCACCGCGATCGGCCGTCCGTCGATCATCAGCATGAGTTCGTCCTTGTCCAGCACGCGATCGTCGGTGACCCGCACGGCCAGGTAGAGGAACTTATCGTCTCGGGCAAAGCTGAAGGCGAGCGACGCGTCGTCGTTGCCCTGCCACTGACCGGCCGGGCCGAGCAGTACCGGCGGCGTCGGCGTGCGATGCGCCAGCTCGCCCCATTCATCGAGATCGCCGTCGATCGAGACCTCCGCGGCGAGCGTCGCACAGGGATAGCGGCGATCGATTACCACCGGCACCGTCTGCTCGGTTCGCAGGGGCCGCACCGGCTCGTCGGCCTGGTTGACGTCGGCAGCCGCTGCCTCGTCGTCCGTCAACACCGAGGCGACCTGGGCACGAAAGACGGTCTGTTCCAACTCCGCGAAGGGAATCGTCTCGCCGAATTGCACCTTCACCGAAAGCGACTTGCTTTCGCCGGGGCCCGCCTCGAGCTCGAGCTCGACAGGATCGACCGTGAGTCCGCGGAGCGGAAGCCCCTCGATCTTGCCTGCCACCTGAATCGGCCGATCGAACTGGTTGGTGAGCCGCACGTCGATGCGACCTTCGGTCAGGCCCTCGCGCTGTTCGTCGAGCAGAATCGGCGCGACCTCGATCTTGGCCTGGGCGAGAAAGTTGCGAAAGCGGGCCAGTTTCTCTTCGGTCACTTCGTCGGCCGCCACGATGCCGTCGAGAAGCAAGTTGACGACCCTCGGTCCGTCATCTTCCATGGTGAGCCACATGATGTGATCAAACTCGCCGTAGGGCACGCCGCGCAGCTGCGAGCCGCCGCCGGTGGTGGCCAACTGATAGAACTTGGTGCCGTTGCGATGGAACTCCGAGTAGAAGTGGGTGTGCCCGGCGAAGACCGTGTGCTTTCGTCCGTAGAGCAGCTTCTCGACCGGCTTCCAGTTCGTCCCGTCCTTGATGCCGAAGGAAATGTAGCGTTCGGAGATGAACCACAGCGGCTTGTGCAGAAAGACAAGCGTCCAGCGAGCGTCCCGCGCCTTCTCCAGATCGGCTGCCAGCCATTCCAGTTGTTCGTCACCGATGCGGAAATTCGGATCCTCGCTGCAAAGGCAGATGAAGTGCACGCCCTTGTAGTCGAACGAGTAGTACGTCGGCCCGAAGTGCTCGCGCCACACGCGGTGCATCATGGGGTTGGTCACGTCGTGGTTACCGGCCACGAAGAAGAACTTCATCTCCATCTTCTCGATAAAGCCCAGAAACTCCTGCCATTCGCGTTCGACCTGGGCCTGGTCCTCGGTATAGCCCTCGATCAAATCGCCGACCGACATCACGAAGTCGGGGCGGAGCCGGTTGACGGCCCGCACCCCTTTCATCCACACGCCCGGCCGGTGACCGCCCGTGCGATCGGTCATGATGGCGATCTGAAAGCGGTTCGGATCGTCAAGGACCGGTTTGTCGGACCAGGGCGTGGGCCCTTCGATCTGCGGCAGGACGATGCCGGTCGGGGCTTTCTTGCGGGCCTCGACCTGTCGGGCCAGGACGGCCGCATCGGCGTCGCTGGTGTTGGCGGCCTCCACATTGGTCTGGGCATGATGATCGTGCTCGCCAGCTTCACCCGGCGGATGGGCGAGCGCGGTCGGGATCTCGGCGATTGCGAGAGTGGCGAATAGAAGGAGCAGCGTGGCGAGATGCGGCAGGCGAATCGTCATGTTCGGCTCGGCGTTGGTCAGCGGTGTGGTCTCAGGAAACGCGACAGCAGCGACGTTCTGCCTGATTCTGCAAGTGCCAAGATTGTGAACCACCGCGTCGCGCTGGTAAACTGACCGCGAAGTCGCCGCTGGGCAGGCCTTGCGGCATCTTCGCAGCCGTCTCGGCAGTCCGTACTATTGATGGCTGCGTTGTTAATGAGCCCTTCGCGGCGGCGGTGATGGCGGAAATGCCGGCCTCCCGCTGGTCGGCCTGGTTCATTGGCTGCGCAGGGCTCAATAGTTCGTAGGAGTCCCCATCCTCATGCATCACCGCTTCCTGGATCGCGACGCTACGAGTCTCATTGCTGCGAGGCCGCGTCCGTACGCGTGGCAGGCTCGTTCGTTGGTGGCCAAGTTCTTCTCGCTCTTGTTCGCGGCCGCGCCACTTACGGCGTCCACTGCCGCGGCGGCCGAGGACGAGTTGCTGGTGTTCGTCTCCGCCTTTGCTGAGGGACGCCGGGGCGCGATTCACGCCTTTCGACTCGATCCGGCGGTCGGGAAGCTTGAGCCGCTGGCCCGCAATGCCGACATCGAATCGCCGTTCTACATGGCGATCTCGCGCGACGATCGCTTTCTCTATGCCACGCACGCACCGGGCGGCCACGGCAGTGACGCGACCGAGTCGGTCGTGGCCTTCGAACTGGCCGGTCGCACCGGACAACTCAAGCGTTTGAATCATCAACCCTCCGGCGGCGATGTGGCCTGTTACGTCGATGTCGACACCACGGGCGACACTTTGCTGGTCGCCAACTACGGCGATGGCAGCGTGGCGGCCTTGCCGATTGCCGAGGACGGCTCGCTCGGCGCGGCCCGCGTACGGATTCAACATCAGGGTTCGAGCGTGCATCCCAAACGGCAGCGAGGTCCGCATGCCCATTCGATCGTAATCAGTCCCGACAATCGCTTCGCCCTGGTGGGCGATTTGGGTCTCGACCAGGTGCTGGTCTATCAGTTGGAGCCGGCCGAGGCCCGCATGACGGCGGCCACCGAGCCCTTCGCCCGCACGGCAGCGGGGGCCGGACCGCGACATCTGACCTTTCATCCCAACGGCCGGCACGTCTATGTAATCAATGAACTCGACAACACGATCACCCTGTTCGACTACGATCCGCAAACAGCGACGCTCGAATCTCAACAGACGATCGCCACGTTGCCCGCCGACTACGAAGGACAAACCTATACGGCCGACGTGAAGGTTACGCCCGACGGACGATTTCTGTACGGCACGAATCGAGGCCACGATTCGATCGCCTGCTATCGGATTGACGAGCGGGGTCGACTCGAGTTGCTCGACATCGTGCCCAGCGGCGGGGCCGGTCCCCAGAACCTGGCCGTCACGCCGGGTGGCGAGCTGCTGTTGTGTGCGAACATGCCGGGCAATCGCGTGACGCTGTTTCGCATCGATCGCGACAGCGGATCGCTGGAGCGGCTCGACGACTCGGTCGCCATGCCGCGGCCGTCCTGCATCCTGGTCCGGTGAACAAGGAACGCGTGCATCGTCGCCGGGCGTGCCGAGTTTTTTCGCTGCGGCACGCGAAAACGGACTGAGGGCGAAAAAACTCAAACCTCTTGCGCAGGCGATGGTTAGCGCGACGTCGCTGACGACGCAATGGCGTCGCAAGGCGGTGAGCCTCTTGGGGTTACGTTTCTTGCCGGGGTCTGTTGAGCCGGGCGACAAAAACTCCCTCGTGCGGAGCGGTCGTTCGAACGGCGCGACGCGGGTGTGAACAATCACTTCAAAATGACCCATTAGAGCGCGTCTCGTTTATCTCTAGCGTCTTGGCTAGCTGCGGCTGTGCTTGGCTACGTCGAGGGTGCATCGACGAATCTACCAATTCGTCTGCTTCGGTCTGGTGGCCAAACTTGCCTCGCCGGCGCCAACGACGCGACACCTATCCGAAACACGCTCTAGCGATCAGGAGGAATTGACCCACCTTGACGTTCTGAGAGGAAAGCCCCCTGCTGCCCAGCAGGTGAGTGGCGCACGCACTGGCGGAAGTGCCACCCGGCGCGCTTCCCGGGGTCTGGTCCAATTTTCGGCCGCCTGATACATCCATTCTGATATCGCGTTGTCCGAAAACTTGGACCTGTCCCCCCGCCCCCGCCTTGGTAACCCTGGCAATCACAACGGCTCGGCGCGCTTCCCGGGGTCTGGTCCAATTTTCGGCCGCCTGATACATCCATTC
>ERZ869936.1182-NODE-1182-length-19798-cov-5.857570_pt1 | contig 19798 bp, 21 predicted proteins | sample MGYA00520876_ERZ869936 | MGnify/ENA primary metagenome ERZ869936 (study PRJEB32218, sample SAMN09650985) | biofilter metagenome | isolation source: enrty point of leading RO module | place: Saudi Arabia: Thuwal, RO plant located on Red Sea | collected 2016-02-17 ...
CAAATCGCGCTCCAGCAGCAGCTCCAGCTTGGTGCCGACGCCGTCGCAGCCCGTCACGATCACCGGTTCGCGGTAGTCACTCAGGTCGTAGGCCGCGGCAAACAGGCCGAAGGCGCCCATCAGCTTCCGCTGTTTCTGGGTCCGGCCGACGTGATTCCGGATGTCACCGACGAGGGCCGCCGCCCGTCGCGTGTCCACCCCTGCCTGCTGGTAGGTCAATTTTCCCGCCATGCGCTCGCTGCTGTGGCGGGGTTGTAACAGCAGACCCCCGACCGTCACGCAGAAAAGCCCCGTCGGGCGCATTCCCTGAGGCCGCCGCCGGTCGGGCAGCGGCACCTCCTCTCCGCGGGAAAATTCCGGGATCCACCTTTCCCTGGAGAATTTGAAAAATCAGTTCAAATCATTCGATTATCAATAAAACTAGAATTATCTCCAAAGCCAAACGACCCCCGAGATATAGAAACGTTCAAAAAAATATTGCCAAGGAGCCTAAATATTTCTAAAAGCCAAAACGAACGCTGCCACAGGCAGTCAATAAATCTTGAATATCGAGGTTTATTAACTAAAACACAGCCACTCTTTGAATCGACACCCATGTCGGACCCTTCTCCCCAGCTTCAACTGAGCCCCGGACTGACGATCGGCTACACCGTCCCGCTCGCTCGCGCCTCCGAAGCGATCTCGCTCGGCCGGGGCACGCATTTCCTGCTCGGTCGCAACGGCCGGGGCAAAACCACGCTTCTGCGCACGGTGGCCCGGACGATCCGGGAACTCGAGGGCCAGCTCACCCGCCACGGGCGGATGCGCTACGTGCCCGAGGACCTAAGCTTCGACGAGGAACTCAATGCGAAGTCCATTTTCAAGGCCCTGATCCCCGCCCCGCGTCTCCAAGCGGCGCTGGACCTCGCCCGGCGCATCGAACTCGACGTCCGCAAGCCCTACGGAAAGCTTTCGACGGGCAATCGCCGCAAGACCAACCTGATCGTGGCGGAATTCTCGCTCGATCCGGACGAGCCCAACATCCTCCTCCTCGACGAGCCCTTCAGCGGCCTGGACGCCTACGCGCGCCAGCAATTCGAGGAAATCTGGGCCGAAAGCTCCGGCAACACGCTGCGCCTGGTGAGCTGCCACCCGGACTACGATTCCATGGAGATGCCGAGCGTCCTGGTGATCCAGGGTGACCGCATCCTGCACGAAACCGGTGACGGCCAGACCTGGAGCCAACTCAAGAGCCAGCTCAACTGACCCTTCCCGCCATGCCTCTCTTCCGACTCACCCTGACCACGCTGTTCCGCCGCAAGGCCTGGGCCGTGTGCGCCCTGCTGGTGCTTGGAATGCCCTTCGTGCTGCCTCAACTGTCCAGCGGAACGGAAAATCCCGCCCTGCTCAAGCCGGCCCTCGCGCAGGCCGCCTGGTGCATGGCCTGGCTCAGCGCGGTGTTCTGGGGTTTCTTCGCCGCCGCCCGGATCGGCGAGAAGAACTCCCGCTCCGGCATCGGCGAATATTTCCACTCCTCGGGCCTCTCGGCCACCCGCCAGCTTCTCGAAATCTGGGCCGCGCTGATGGTCTTCGTGGCCCCTCTGGGCATCGGCGCCGCCACCGTCTGCTCCCTCGCCGCCAGCCCCGCCGCCGCTGACGAGCGCTCGATGTGGATCGCGACGAATTTCCAATACGGGCTCCTTTTCATCCTCGTCGTGGCTCCGCTCATCGCCCTTGCGGTGGCGGTCGCCTCGCGCTTCGGCAGCCTCACCGGCTTCCTCGTCTCGGCCGGGCTCACCACCTACGGGCTCTATGGCGTCGGCTACATGAAGCTGCTGCTCAGCATCGAGGGAAATCCGCTGCTCTCATGGCTCTGGAGCGCCTCGCCGCACTACCACTTCGCCGATCCCACCGAGCGCCTGCGCTACAAGCTCGGAGCCATCGAATGGAGCCAGTTCCCGCTGCTGCTCGCCTACTTCGCCGGCATCTTCCTGCTCTACACCGCGATTTCTCGACTGCTCTTCCGGGTCAAGGCCGCCTGAGCCCTACCCCACCGCTGTCCCGCCATGAACGCCCGCACCCACATCACGACCGCCACGCTGGCCCTCGCCGGCGCGGCGCTGTGGTTCGTCGCGGGCAACGGTCTCCGGGATGCGGGCGGCTTCGACTACCAGCCGAATCCGCTCGGCATCAAGCGCAGCCCCTACGGTGAGGTCCTCGCCATGGCGATCCAGGGCCCGGTCGACCAGGATTTCCACATGATCCTCGCTCCGGGTGACCTGCCCTCCCTTCCAAGCGAAGCCGGAGCCGACACCCACCAAGCGGACTGCGCCTCCGGCTCCTGCAACCACAGCCACCACGCGTCCGGGCCAATCGACGAGGACGCGCCGCTGATCGACAAGCTCGCCAGCATCACCGGGCGCCGGACCAATCCCAATCCACCGACCCCGGGCCACCAGCTCTACCTGCGCTCGAAGATCGAGAACCGCCTGCGCTTCGCCTACGAACTCGATCCCTCGCACTACGGCAACTACAACAGCTACCACCTTTTCCTCACCGAGCCGCAGCTCGGCACCGAGACCACCGTCGAGGAGTTCTTCGAGGGTCGCGAGCGCGCCGACCGGTTGGCGGAATACACCATCCGCTACTGCCTGGCCGACCAAAGCGATCCGCGCCCGGCGCTCACCGCCGCCACCGCCGCCTACAACGTCCTCGAATCGATGTGCTTCCGCCCGGAAGAGCATTCGCTCGATGAACTGCGCGAGCAACTCGGCCTCATCGACTTCTGCCTCGACCGCCATCGCCGGCTCCTCGACCGGTCCACCGAGAATGGCACCTGGGACCTGCTCTCACCGCTGCGCCAGAAGGAACTCCTCGACCGCGCCAAGTTCACCCGCGTGCTCCGCGACACCGCCGCCGCGACCCTCGACCGCCTCAGCCGCGAGCGCTCCGCCACCGCCAACCATCCTTCCTCATGAGCGTCTTCACCGCAGTCCCCGAGACCGCTCCTCCGCCGCTCCCGGCGGGGCAGCCCGGCGTGCCGCACGCGCCGGTGTGTTTCGCACCCGGAATGAGCGGCAACCAGTTGCTCGGCATCATTTTCCGCGTCTGCAAGGAACTCGGCGTCTCCGACATCCAGATGCGCGCCGAGCGCCCGGTCTACATCCACACCAACAAGGGCGTCGAAAAGCTCGAGCACCTCGGGATCCTCTCTCCCAAGCACATGGACGAGATCCTCAAGGAGCTCATCCGCAACCGCGAGAGCGGCACCCACGGCTTCGGCGAGGAAGGGTCGCTCGACGAACGCGTCGAGGACAAGATCGACCGCTGCATCCGCGACTTCGCCGAGCGCAAGGTCGAGGACTTCTCCACCGACGGCATCCCGATGGGCGACAACGGCGAACGCTCCGGACGCCTCCGGGTCCAGGCCCACCTCAGCTCCTCGGGCCTCGGCGTCACCTGCCGGATCCTCAACGATTTCATCCCGGAACTCGAAAGCCTCGGCATCGACCCGGACACCACCGAGACCCTCCGCCGCGCCGTCCAGAAGCGCGCCGGGCTGTGCCTCGTCACCGGCCCCACCGGATCGGGCAAGTCGACCACGCTCGCCTCGCTGATCGACTGGCTCCGCCGGCACCACACCAAGCACATCGTCACCGTCGAGGACCCCATCGAGTACCAGTACCCCGACGACATGGAGGATCCCGAGTTCCGGGGGCGGCGAACCGCCTCGCCCTCCATCGTCACCCAGCAGGAGGTCGGGCGCGACGTCCACTCCTACCGCCAGGGCCTCAAGGACGTGCTCCGCAAGGCGCCGCACGTCATTCTCCTCGGCGAAATCCGCGATCGCGAGGCGATGGAAACGTGCATGGAGGCCGCCCAGACCGGTCACCTGGTCCTTTCGACCCTCCACACCACCGGCGCGGTCAAGACCATCGGCCGGATTCTCGAACTCTACCCGCGCGAAAGCCACACCGCCGTCCTCAGCCGCCTCTCGGAGATCCTCGTCTTCATCCACTCCCAGGGCCTGCTCAAGGGCACCAAGCGTCGCGTCCTCACCTACGAGTTCCTGCAGAACAACGACGACGCCGTCTCCTCGGCCATCGCCAACTACGACGGCGGCTCGCGCTCGCTGGAGGACGTCATCCGCCGCGCCGGCAACATCGAGTGGGACAGCAACCTCAGGCGCCTGCTGAACCAGGGCCTCATCGACCAGGTCACCTTCGAGAACACGCGCATGAACCGCGACGACGAGTCCGAACTCCTCTGAGCGTCAATCGACCAGCCACCCATGAAGCGATCATCCAGACAGCAACCCCGAGGGCTCGGTTTTCCCGGCGCCTTCCTGGTGCTGTTCGTCATTCTCGGCGTGGTGGCCACCGCCTTCTTCGGCGTGTCGGCCTGGAAGCGCCAATCCGACCGGGCGGCCTGCCTGCACAACATCTCCAAGATTCAGCACGCGGTCCGAACCTGGCAGTCCGAGCAGGGTCTTTCCTCCGGCGAGCAGGTTCGGCTGCAGATCCGTCCGGGGGGACGCAGCGAATGGATGGACGAAATCCCCGAATGCCCGGTCGCCGGCGCCTACCACCTCACCCCTTTCATCCCCACGGTCGGCGAACCCGCCGCCACCTGCCCGCAGGCGGAACGCCTCAACCACATTCCCGAATCCACCGACGGATGGTGACCGTCCTCAAAACACTACGTCATCCCGTAATATCCACTTTCGCGAACATCGCGTAAACCAGTCTTGAGCGCAACGGACCGCTTGCCGGATTCCTCCGGTCGATCCGCTTCGCTCGGGAAACCAAACAAACAAACACACACACCCAACATGAAACTGAACAAGCAACACATCAAGCGTGCGAAGGGCATGACGCTGCTCGAACTGACCGTCGTCATCCTCGTCCTTCTCTCGCTCATCTCGATCCTCTTCATCGGCGCCCGCGCGTGGAAGAAGGGTTCGGACCGCTCGGCCAACATCATGAACATCCGCAACGCCCAGCAGGCGATGCGCGGTGCTCAGAACATGTACCAGCTCGAAGAGGGCGACGCGTTCCCGTCCACCACGACGGCCGCCGCTCCCGACCTCATCGACTACATGACCCTGCCTACCTCGCCGACCGGCGTCGCCACCGACATCTACACCCCGACCGAGGACATCACGGCCCTCGGCGAGCTGTACCTCGGACCTGGTGGTGAGCTTGACACCGGCGGTGAGTACGGCTTCCAGGCCGCGACCGAGTACGCCGATTGGTAAATTGCCTGTTCCGGCGGATGCCATCCGGCAACCGCAGGACATTCACAGCCGGCCCGCCGCAACGGCGGGCCGGCTCAACCTCTCCAAAGCACCCGACTCCCCCCGATGAAACCGTCACCCCGTCATCACCTTGGTCGCCAACCAACATCCCGCGGATCTCAACCCGCTCCAGCGCTATCGCCAGGCCCGCTCGATTCTTCGCGGTACCAGCCGGGCGACGAATGACGGCTGGTATAAGAACCCGCTGGATCTCGACTTCCAGATCCACCTGAGGATCGACGGCGAGTCGATCGCCGCCGCGATCCATGATCGCAAGGCCGGCTCCTGGTCGAACGACCTCACCGTCCCCGCCGATCTGCTCGGGGACCTTTCCCTTTGCGGAGACTTCTCCAAGGATCTCATCGCCCGCGCCCGCGCCGCCGGCGCCGATGCCGTCGGCCTGGTGCTCCACATCGCCGACGAGTTCGCCACCACGGAACTCAAGCCGGAGCTCGACAATCCGGGAGCCCTCGCCGAACTGCGCGAGACCGCAATCAGTGATCCGTCCTCGATTCTCGACGACTCCTCGCTTTCTCCCGAGGACCACTCGTGGCGGCTCATGCCCTACCCCGCCGCGGGCAGCGAGGCCATCGCCACCGCCGTCACCCTCTCGCGGCACGCCGGTCCCTTCGTCGAGGCCATGCGCGAACAGGCCGCTTCCCGGAATTTCCCGGTCGCCATCCTCACCGTCAGCGCCCCGCTGGTCGCCCTGGCCGCCCTTCCCGAGATCAAGCGCGACGCGCTGGAGCGTCCGATGATCGCGGTGCTGCCCTACTCCTCCTTCACCCTGCTCGCCTTCTTCAACGAACACGGCGACCTCCGGCTCCTGCGCACGCTTCAGCACCGCGGCCAACGCCGCCCCTCGAATCTCCGCCACGCCGCGACCACCACCGCCGCGGCCCTCGAAATGGCCGAGCCGGAGATCCACGTCCTGCGCCTCGCGGCCGAATCCGATCCCGGATTTGCCTCGGATCTCAGAGTGGTTTTCGAAAACAGCCCCATCAACGAGGTCTGCTGGGAGGAGACCGACCTCGCCCGTCTGGACGACGGGGTCTTCCCCGAAATGCTGGTGGCCACCCGCCTTGCGGAAGAGATCGACACTCCCCTGGCCGCCGCCCACACCTTCACCACGCTGCGCGGCGACGGATGGGCGATCCAGGATTTCCTGCCGATCCCACCGAACCTCGCCGAGGTTTACCCCTCGCGGATCGAGATGAAGATGCTGCGCGCCACCCGCTGGCTGTGCCTCGGCCTCGCCGCGCTGGTGCTCCTTTGCTTCGGCTGGATCGGACTTCGCCTGGTCGAAATGATCCGCCAACCCGAGTGGACCTTCCAACCCGACGAGGCCCAGGTGATCGAAGGCCGTCTCCGGGCGCTGCGCCAGGAAGAACAGCGCGTCGCCCACTGGGACAACCTCCTGGCCGACCGCTCCAAAGGATGGGTCGCCATGGAAATGCTCGCCCGCCTCTTCCCCGAGCGATCCGGATTCCTCGTCCGCAGCTTCCAGCACTCCACCAGCCCGGAAAGCAAGCCCGGCCAGGCCAAGGCGGGCTTCGTCAAGCAGTGGCGCATCAACGGGCTGGCCCGGGAAGACTCCCTCGAGAAGCTCGCCGACCTCAACACCCGCGAGGGCATCTCGGCCTTCTTTTCCGAAATCGCGCGCGTCACCGGAAACGACTCGTTCAACACCGACCTGCCCACCCGCAGCGTGATCGTCAACATCAAGACCCTGGAGAATTCCGGATACAAGCCGCGCCCGCCGGAGGAGGTCACCATCACCGACGAGTCGACCTATCCGTTCCTCTTCGATCTCACGATCACCCAGCGCTTCGAAGCCGACGACCCCCTGGCCGTCACCACCTCCACCACGCCATGAACCTCTACCGCCAGGCCATCATCCTGTTCGGCTTCGTCGTTCCGATCGTGATCGCGGCCGCGGTGATCGGCACCGCCATCACCGTCAAGAACGGCATCGCCGAATCGTTCAACGAGAAGTGCCAGCACTTCGAGGGCTTCAAGAAGAACAAGCTCGACGCCCTCACCCTTGAAGCCGAGCTCAGCAAAAAGCGCGAGCACATCGCCCACTGGGAGGAACTCGTCGGCAAGGAGACCGCCAGCGCCGTCAGCTCCAATCTCCGCGACATCGAGGAAAAGCTTCCCAGCAAGGAGTTCCAGCTCACCGGCCAGCAGTTTCCCACCTCCCGCACCGGATTCGCCTCCGTCTCCGGCCAGGATTCCGCCCAGGTCCAGCTCGTCTTCCGCGCCACCTTCCGGTCGATGCAGCGGGCCCTGCTCGAGCTCGAAACCAGCATGCCCCAGCTCCAGCTCCAGGACTTCCGCATGGATCCCAGCAGCAACTCCAACAGCCTGAACTTCGACGTCAACTACACCGCCTGGCAAAAATGAACAGGATCCACGCCATCCTCGGACCGGCGCTCGCACTTCCGCTGGCCGCCCAGTCCCTCGAAAGCATCGAGCCCGATGCCGCCCCCTCCGGCGCACCCGCCGCCCAAGAGGCCGTCATGGAGGACACGTCCAAGTTGATCTCGACCCCTTCGCGGTACGTCGGCGTCGATGCCGATGCCTACGTCCGGACCGTCCTGTCCTCCTTCGAGATGCGGGGCCGGATGCGCGATCCCTTCGGCCGCCACCAGGACCCGAACTTCAAACCGCCGACCCCCGTCATCGCCAAGAAGGCGGTCGAGAAATACAAGCCCGAGCCGGTCACGCCGTTCTCCGACATCGTCGAGGCGATTCCGATCACCACCATCATTCCGGCACAGGGCAAGTTCCTCATCGGAGGCCGCTCGTTCGCCGTCGGCTCCCGGCTGAAGCTCGACATCGGCAAGGACGAGCCACTCACCGTCCATGTCGTGGGAATCGACTCGAACCGGGTCAACTTCCGCCACGGCACCACCAACGAGCTGGCCTCCCACGTCCTCAAGCTCCTGCCCGGCGGCATGTCCCGCGGCAGCGGCATCGTCCCGGCGGGCGTCGTCCCGGCCAATTCCGAGGAAACCATCGATATCTCCGGTTCCACCACGAGCTCTCTGTCCTCCCGCCGCTAACCCGAAAACCCAGCCCTGAAGGCTATGAAAACGACGACCACCCTTATCACCACGATCAGCATGCTCGCCACGCTGGCGGTTCGCGGCCAGGACGACCTGTCCGACCTGCCGGATGTCCCCGGAATCCCGGCCGCTGCCGAAGAGGCCACCGTGCCCGACCTGCCACCCGCACCCGGCGAACCCGGCGGCCTGCCCGATCTCGCGGCTCCGCCGGAGGACGCCCCGGCCACTCCGTCTGAACCGGCGACCAGCGGCGGTGAACCCCCGGTCGAGCCGGTCGCTCCTCCGACGGAGGAACCCGTCCCCGGGGAGGAAGGCAACCAGCCCATTCTCGAATCCGACGAGGGCTACCTGATCAAGGACGCCGCTCTCAACGACATCTTCCAGTTCCTCGCCAAACAGGCGGGCCGGCAGTACTTCCACAACGTCAAGATCGCGACGCCCGAATACCGCGTCACCGGTCACCTCAACGACGGCAACCCGCTCCAGCAGATGGAGGAACTGGCGTTCATGTACGGCCTGATGCTCTACACCAAGGGCAACACCGTCTACGCCCTCACCCAGGCCCAGCTCAGCCAGCTTCCCAGCACCGAGTTCACCTACGCGCTCCGCTACCTGCGCCCGTCGGACAAGGACCAGATCATGGAGCTGATCAAGCCCGTGCTCAGCCCGGGCACCGGCATCGTCAACTTCGAGCCGAAGACCAACACCATCATCATCATCGACACCGCGCACCGCATCGACCAGGCGCGCGAACTCCTTTACAAGATCGACCGGCCCAAGGGACAGATCATCATCGAGACGAAGATCCTCCGGGTCAACAGCGGTGCCGCCGAGCGCATCGGCGTCAACTGGGCCTCCACCCTCGGGGAAAGCGGAACCACCATCGAGATCGCGCGCAGCCTCAACGCGATGTTCGGGATCGCCAGTGACTTCACCGAGATCCCCAACAGCGCCAGCGGCATCGCCTACGACTTCGCGCCGGACGCGAACACCGTTCTCAGCCCGGTGCAGTTGACCGGCGTCCTCCGCGCGCTCGCCGAAGGCGGACTTGCCACCCAGATCTCGAACCCGACCCTGATCACCGAGGACAACGAGCAGGGCGTCATCTCGATCATCGACCGGATCCCCATCATCACCACCACGACCAACTCCGGCACCGGCGATGTCGCCAGCGTTTCCGAAGAGGTCCGCTACAAGATCGACCAGGGCGACCCGACCATCACGGAAGACCCCGAGAAGCACCGCGAAATCGGGATCTCGATGGTCGTCACCCCCACCCTTCTTCCCGACGGCACCGTGCGCATGCGCCTGCGGCCCCGCTCGGCACAGATCACCGAAGAGGTGAGGAGCGCCAACACCGACAACGTCTACCCGCGCGTCACCGAGTCGATGATCGAATCGCTCAGCCGCGTGCCGGATGGTTACTCGCTGGTCGTCGGCGGCTTCTACGGCGAAGTCGAACGCAAGGACAGCAACAAGGTGCCGCTTCTCGGCGACGTGCCGATCCTCAACTTCTTCTTCAAGAGCAAGGAGACCGTGAAGGAACAGGTCAGCCTCGTCTTCATCGTCACCCCGACCTCCTACAATCCCGCCAGCCGGTCCGACACCGGGCGCCAGTCCAACCGCATCCACAACAACCTCCAACTCACCCGCGACCACGACTGGCTCGACACCCGGAATCCGGGTCCGCCGCACGAGCCGAACCTGCGCCGCGGACTGCGCGGCCTGCGTCCGCAGGAGGCGCCCTACTATCCGACCACCGAACCGCAGGCCCGCCGGGTGAAGACCAGCACCAGCACCGGCGGCGCGACCAACTCGGATGACAGCGAGCCGCGCTTCAGCCGCGCCCGCCGCCGTCCCTGACCGCCGAAGGATCCGACCCGTCATGAGCGAAGCCGCCACCATCAGGCACAACACCGACGCCGACTCGACCGAAGACGTCATCGGACAGTGCAAGACCGAATGCCTCGATCACACCATCGAGGCGTTCCAGCGTGCCGGCCTCGCCGACGACGTCGAGATTCAGAAGATCCGCCAGCGCTACGAGGCCGGCCGGGAGGACGGCACGCCGATCGACCTGCTCGAGCTGCTGGCGCGGATGAAGGGAACCGAGGAGGAGCACATGGGCGCGGAGGTCTCCCGCATCGCCCACGAGGTCAACAACGTGCTCTCCCCGGCACCGCCCCTGATCCCCTTCGCCGGCAAGCTGATGGCCCCCTCGTCCTTCTACGAGGCCTACACCCAGCTCCACGAACTCTCCCGCGAACTGCTGGCACCGGTGATCTTCGCCGAGGACACCGACGCGATCGGTACCGGCGCGCTCAACCCGGTCGCCGCCCACATCATGGGCGGCCGCATCCTCGCCGCGGTCAACCGCCGCTTCGCCATCCGCCCCTTCGTCACCGTCGTCCGCCTCGACTACGAAAGCTGGTCGTTCCTCTGCCGCAAACACTACGGACTATGATCGATTTCGACGGCATGTCGTTCAACGAGCTGATCAGCGGGCGCATCATGAAGGCGCTCGCCGATCACGATCCGCAGTACGGGGAGCTGCCCCACGACCAGGTCGGCAACCGCGTGACCCGCAACTGCTTCATGGCGGCGCTGGCCCGGATCAACGGCCTCCCTTTCTTCCCAAAGGTCGCCGAGTTCTGCGACGCCTCGCTGCACACCTACTGCGACCCCACCGTCCTCACGCGCGGATTCTTCAGCCCGATCTGCACCACCGGGGACAAGCTCATCGTCGCCATCGCCAATCCATGGAGCCCGCTGGCCGACGAGTACCTCGCCCCCCGCTTCCCCGACCTCGAGATCGTCAAGATCGTCACGCTGGCCTCCGAGATCAGCCGGGCAATCGAATCGGTCGCCTCCAACTCCGGCCCCAGCCGCTCGGACCTCGAAGCCATCGATGTCGAGGAGGGCGACGACGACATCCGGGACTTCGACGTCACCACCGACTATGCCGAGCCGATGGCGCAGCTCGTCGCCACCATCATGGCCGATGCCGTGAAACAGCGGGCCTCGGACGTCCACTTCAAGGTCGAGAAGGAGGTCTTCTACTACACCTTCCGGGTCGATGGCGACCTCCAGCAGAAGGTCGAGATCCCGATGAAGCTCAAGGACCGCCTCGATGCGTTCCTGCTCAACCTGATGAAGCTCCCCACGGAGATCCGCAACACCACGCCGGGCATCTCGGGCCGTTTCACCATCTCCTATTTCCACCGCCCCATCGACATCCGCTACGAGCGGCACCGCACCTACCGCGGCTACCACGTGACGATGCGCCTGCTCGACAAGGGACACATCAACGTCACGCTCGGCAAGGGCACGCTCGCCTTCGACGACGAGACCCTCTTCGAGCTCTACAAGGTGATGAAGGTCCCGGCGGGGATCATCGTCATGTCGGGCCCCACGGGATCGGGCAAGTCGACCACCCTCAACGCCATCCTCCGCGAACTCAACCGACCCGAGGTCAACATCCTCACCCTCGAGAACCCGGTCGAGGACGAGGTCGCCGGCATCACCCACTGCGACCTCAAGTCCCCCAAGGAGTTCAAGCCGATGATCAGCTCCTTCATGCGGAGCGACCCGGACATCATCCTCATGGGCGAGGTGCGCGACATCGAATCCGCCGAGCTCGCCATCGAGGCGGCCGTCACCGGCCACAAGGTCCTCACGACCATCCACACCCCGCGGGCCTCCCAGATCATCGAGCGTTTCGAGCAGCTCGGCATCGAGCGCTGGAAGATCGCCCAGACCCTCAAGGCCGCCTGCGCCCAGCGCCTGATCAAGGTGCTTTGCCCCTATTGCAAGGAACCCCAAGAAGGCATCGACGAGAAGAACCGCCGGGTTTTCTGCCTCGATGAGAGCTGGGCTTCCATCCCCAACTTCATCGCCAAACAGGGCGGTTGCGCCGAGTGCCGCGGCACCGGCTACAGCGGCCGGACCGCCATCCTCGAGATCATCCCGATCACCCCAAAGGTGTCGGACATGCTCTCGAAGGGCGAGATTTCCCCGTACGAACTCGAAGTGAAGATCCAGGAGGAGGGCGTGCTGCCGAACCTGCGCAAGGCCGGCCTGCGCCTCCTCAAGGAAGGAAAGACCGACCTCGCCGCGGTCTCGAAGGTAATCGACATGACCTACTCCGATGACTAGCGCCACCGCCACCGCCAGCAAGACCGTGCCGGCCGCCAAGCCCAGGAAGGGAGCGGGCGGAAAGCAGATCACCTTTGGCAGGCCTGCCGGACCGAAGCCGTTCAAGAAGAAGGCCCTCATCAGCCTCTTCCGCGGCCTCGGCTCGATGCTGCGCGCCCAGATCAACACCGCCGACGCGATCAAATACTACGGCCAGGGCCTGCCCGACAAGGTGATGACCCCCCCCCTGGAGCAGATCCGTGAGAACATCTCGGCCGGCATGTCGGTCCACGAGGCGTTCCGCCGCACGGGACGCTTCAACGACATGATCATCGGCCTCATCCAGGCCGGAGCCGACGCCGGCCAACTCCACGAGGCCTTCAGCTCCCTCGCCAACCGCTTCACCACCGAGATGCACTTCGCCAAGGCGATCCGCAAGGCCGTGCTGATGCCGTCGGTCGTCATCACCATCCTCACCGGGGCCTTCATCGTTTCCCAGGTCAAGATCGTCCCCCAGGTCGAGGAGATGCTGGCGGGGGTCAACCAGGAACCGGACGGACTTACCGCGATCTCCTTCGACATCTCGCACACCACCCAGAAGATCTGGCCCTTCTTCGTCATCGCGGTCATCGCGACGGCCATCGTCATCTGGCGGTCGAACGCCGTCCGGAACTTCATTCTCGGTCTCGCGATGTCGAAGTGGCGCCTGCTCCGCCTCCTCATCATGAGCCTGCGGCAGATGACGTTCCTGGCGACGATCCGGCTGCTCCACGGCAACGGCATCAACCTCGCCAAATCCATCCGGGTCTCCGCCAACAGCGTGCGCAACACCCCCTTCTACAAGGAGCTGCGCGACGCGGCTGACAAGTATGAGAACTCCGGCGTACCGCTCTCGACCGCCTTCTCCAAGTACACCTCGGTCGATACCCAGGTCGTACACATGCTTTCCATCGGCGAGAAGTCCGCATCGCTCGACAACCAGCTCGAGATGCTCTCCACCATGTACGAGGAAGACGCCGAAAACCACATGGCCGCCTTCACCTCGGTGGTCAGCTTCCTCGTCCTCGTCACCGCCGTCATCCTCATCGGTGCCGTCTTCGCCGGTACCTTCATGCCCATCTTCCTCATGGGTCCGAAGATGATGCAGAGCGGCATGTGACAAGGCGCCGCTCCCGATCAAACCCGAAACCCGCCATGCAACTCACCCGACTCGACCGCTTCCTGCGCGAGAAGTTCGTGCATGAGACACACGTCTATTCGCTGCGGCCGCCGGAGATCCTGCCCGCCGGGGTCCGCGGCGAGGATCTTCCCGACCAACCGGGGAGGCGCTTCAGGCACCGCTACATCGTCCGCAACCAACGCGCCGTCAAAGCGCTCATCGAACAGTTCAAGGCCCACAACCAGATGTTCACGACCCGGGTGATCGACCGCAAGGCCTGGTACGTCCCGCTCGTGGCCCCGAAGGACAACAAGTCCGTCACCTGGTGGTGCATCTGGGTCCTCCTCACCGGCGTCGCCGCCTTCACCCTCACCCAGGCCGCCAGGGCCCTCCTGAGCAATCCCGAGTTCCGCAAGAACCTCGCCGAGGCGTTCGAGATCATGCAGGGGTGATCCTGCGGTCAAATGTTTCGATTTTCCATCTTTTCAAGATTTCCCAAACAACCTACGCTGTCCCAGTCATGAAGACCCGCGTCAACCATCCGGCAGGCACGCCTGTGCGCGGCTTCACGCTGCTCGAGATGACCATCGTCATCATGATCCTCCTCGCCCTGGTGGGCATGACCACCATGGGCAGCAAGACCATCGGCGAATGGCGCAAGGGCCGGGATGCGTCGGAAGTCCTGCGCTCCGTCTACGTCGCCCAGCGCACCTACCTCGCGGACCATCCGACCACCTCGATGAGCACCGTGAGCAAGACCGACCTCCTGCCCTACCTGCCGACCAAGGCCACCGTTTTTCCGACCGTCAAGGGCCTGGACGGCGTGACCCGCCAGATCAAAGTCACCGTCTCCCCTCCGGTCGTGATCGACACGACGGGCGCCGTCTATGATCCTTCCGAAAACCCGAACGATTCGCTCTGGGACGTGGGAGAATGAATTGCCGCACCGCCATCATCGGACTGATCCTCTCGACCGCCGCCGCGGACGCCGGCGAGTTCAGGCACATCGGTGACTTCGCCGTCCGGTCCCGCATCAAGATCGCGGAGGATCAGGCCTTTCCCACCACGATCAAGCCCCTGCGCCTCAGCGCCTTCACCGACGGCATCACGGTCCGGATCTCCACCAACGGGGATGTCGACAACGCCAGCGAGTACGAGATCTACCGTTCCGACGGAATCGGCCGGCAGCAGGGCGAGAATGGAGCCCTCGAGGTCGTTCCCGGGGTTCAGGCCAGCTCCGAGAAGGGTGGCGTCCTCCGCCAGCTCCGGCTCACCGAACGGACCCTGACCTTGACCATCTTCCCCGGCGTCTCCAACCAGGTCATCGTCACCCATGCCGTCGCCATCGCCCCGCCCAAGGCGGTCCCTGCCGAACCGGTGACCGCCGACCGTTGATCCCATGCGTCCCCTTCCCACCAATCCCGAGAGCCTGTCTCCCACCCGCGCCAGCGCCGGTGCGGTGCCCACCACCCTGGAACTCGGCCCGACCCAGACATCCAACCAGCGCCGGCAGGCCTGCCCGACCCAGCGTGCCTATCCCTGGCTGCTGGGCACCAGCACCCTGCTCGCCGCCGCGTTCTGCTATCTCTACCTCACCAAACCGGTCATTGGAAACGGGGCGCCCGGTTCCGCCACCGCCAAGCCCGCGCTCGCCGCTGCCGAACCAGACATTCCGGCAAGCGATCCCGAACCGGTCGCCGAAAAGCCCGCCCGGCCGGCCGTCGTCGCCCCGGTCGCCCTCACCGCTGCCGGAAACGAGGATCCCTTCGAAGAAACCAACCTCCGCATCCAGCACATCCTCGGGGCCAGCGGACCCGGCGGCGAGGACCTCGGCCGCATCACCCTCGACGTCCCGGTGCTCTACGAAAGCGGGGTCATCCGCTGGAAAGAGGAGGACGTCACCAAGGCACGCTCCCTGCTTTCACGGATCCAGGAACACCGCCAGCAATCCCGCCAACTGCGCGACGAGGCCGTGGGCCTGATCGCCGAATGGGACCAGCTCATCATCGATTCCATCCCCGAGTCCTCCCTCCGCGCCGACAGCCCCACCCTTCCCGAAAACCAGGGGCCGGGCACGGCCGACGAAGCACCGCTCAAGTCCACCGAAGCCATCGAGATCGAAGCCCGATGAAAGCCGCCGCCTTCCTCATCCTCGGCGCGCTCCCGCTCGCCGCCCAAGACATCGCCCCGAAGGACTCGGAGCGCGATCCCGTGCTCACCGCCCTGCTCGAGGAAACCACCGAGGTCGCCCCCGACTCGCTCGCCGCCGATCTCGAGCCACCCGTCCTCGTCACCGGAAATCCGCCCGACGAGGCCGAGCTGCTCGATCCGGATCACACCGCGGAGCCGACGGCGGATGAGCCCGAACCGCCCGCGGACGAACCTTCCGCGGCGCAGGGTGTCAACGTCGAGGTGGTGGGCGGAAACAACGCGCAACGCATCGACGCGGCGGAGGTCAAACTGCTCGCCCCCTTCCCGGCCAAGCCCCTGTCCGAGCCTCCGGCCGGGTGGAAGATCGTGCAGCCGGAAGGCGCCCCCGCGTTCTCCGAAACCGTCGAACTCGCCAACGGAACCCGGCTCGACCTCTCGATCCGCCCCCACCTGCTGGTTCCCGATGCCGACGGCAGCCAGGTCTTCGCCCTCTCGGAGCCCGGCTTCGACGCCGCTCTCGGCTACGCCCAGACCGACACGGTCGGCTCCGTGCTCGCCGACAGCATCCGCGAGCTCGACCGCAACGGCGAGCGCCTCGACAAGGCCGCCCGACGGCTTTCCGAACTCCTCGACTCTCTCCCTGCTCCCCAGGTTGACCAGGAACAACCCGAGCAAGAAGAACCATGAAACCCGCCACCCTTCCCATCCTCTGCGGCACGGCGCTCGCCATCATGGCCGGCGCCGCCGGATCCCATTTCGCCAGCGTGCGCCAGATGGTCGCCCTCGCCGAGGCGGGGATGATGCCCGCCAGCGACGTTTCACAGCCGGCACCCGAGGTCGCCGAGCCGCTTGACGCGCACACGATGATCGCCGAGCTGCGGCGCCAGAACGCGGCGATGGAAAACCATCTTTACAGCCGCCGCCAAGGCCCGGAACCGGTGGCCGCCAACGGCTCCGCGGACCTCAACCAGGTCCTCGCCGAACTCGTCGCCATCAATCGCGAACTCCGCTCGCAGATCGCCGAAACCAACCGCGACCTGATGGAGCTGCGGTTCCAAGTCGATACCCACTCCGAGCAGTTCCGGCCCCTCAACACCATCGACGAACCCGTCGAGGAACTCGATCCCTACGACACCTCGATCGGCGTCCTCCCGCCGCTGGATCTCCAATAGGGTCCCCGGCTTTCCCGGGGCGGATCCGCACCTCTCCGCCGGAAGCTCCCCCGGACGGGTGGTTGACGTGGTTTGCTGACTTTCCGAAGCTATTACCGTCCAGGGTTCGTTCCCAGACGTCCCCGGAAAATGAGATCGCCATGAAACCCGTCCAGTTCCCCCTTCTCTCCTCCCTGGTGGCCATCGCCGCACTGCTGACATCGTCATTGCTGCCAGCGGAGGCCGGTCAGGTCATGGCGCGACTGATCTTCGCCAATCCACCCGCCGAAACCGAGCCCATCGGCATCGCCACTCCGCTCGATGGCGGCGACTGGAAGGTCCATGCGGAGATCGATGTCCGCCCCTCCTTCGTCACCGATTGGATCGAATTGCCGCAGGGGGAACTGCGGATCGTCCGCAAGGAGCAAGGCCGCCTCAACCCGGTGGGTTCCTTCCAACCGGCCCAAGGAGCGCGTCGCGTCCTCGTGGTCGTTGTCGGCAAGGCGGACGCCGGGGGATACCGCACCCAGTGCATCGATCCCGCCAAGGCCGGCTTCGGCAAGGGCATGCTGGCGGTCGTCAACGCCTCCGAAATGAACGTCACCGTCACGCCCGGCGGGGATCCCAAGACCGTCGCGCCGGGACAGGTCACGGTGCTCCGGCCGCTCGCCGACGAGAACGATGGATACCGCCTGCTGGTGAATCAGGCGGGGGAGGACGGCCAGGCCGCCCCCAGCTACGACCGCTACGGGCCGGCCCCCGGAGACAGCCGCGAATTCGTGGTCGTGCTTCCCGGCGGGGCGAACGGCGTCCAGGTCGTCACCGCGACCGAATTCGGTCCTTTCAAGTGACTCCCGAGCGGCGGAGTCCGGCCTCCGCCAGTGACCGCTCGATCAATTCCACCAGCTCCGGAGGTTTCACGTAGCGGGTGATCAACCAGTGTCCCTTTTCCGGAAAGTCCGGCTTCATTTCCAGCAGGCGCTTCGCCGCGACGGCGGCCTCCTCCGTTTGCCCGTCGGCGGACAGCGCCACCGACTCCATCAGCGGACTCCAGAAGTAGGCTTCCGGCGCATACTCGCGGGCGGCGGTGAGGGCCACCGCCGGATCTTCCCGCATCAAGCCTTCCAGCCACAGGGCACCGTAGCAGGCCCGGCGGGGAAACGGGTTGATCGCCAGCGCCTGCCTCAGGAGTGTCGGCCCGCGTTTCCAGTCGCCGGACAAGCTGAGCAGATACCCGATCACATCCAGCCAGAACATGGACATGCCATTGAGTTCGAGCGCGGCCTCCGCCTCTCCAAGCGCCTCGTCCAACTCGTCAACGAGCAGCAACAGATAGGAGAGGGTGGCCCGACAACGCACGTCCCGGGGGGCGAGACCGACGCCACGCCGGGCGGCCGCCAGCGATTCCTCGATCGGGAGGATCTCACCGGACAGCCCGAGACTCCAATGCGCACCGCCGAGCCGGGCAAGATAGGACCAGCAGACCGCACACTCGGGATCCGCCTCCACCGCCTGGCGGAGGGCGGCGAACGCTTCGACAAACGCCGCCGGATCGTTCGTCACATCAAAGTGCAGGTAGCGAAGGATGGCCTGGTAGGCACCGCCGCCGGCAGCCGGATCCCGGCGCGACTCTCCGTCGAGGTGTCGCGACAGGAACCCCTGCTCCTCCGCCACCATCGCCACCGTGGTGTGAACCACCTTCTCCAGTCGACAAGCCTGCTCCGGCCCCTCCGGACACAGGAACGTCTCGGCCCAGACCTGTCGCCCGCTTTCGCCGTCGATCAGATCCAGGGTGAGTTTCAGCCCGTCATTTCGTCCGGCGATCGTGCCTCCGAGGCGGAAGCGCGCTTCGTCGGGCCGACCCGGCCGTTCTCCGGCCACCGGACCGCGGAAGACGTGCAGCGCCTGGTTGCGGCTGAACTCCGCGGCGAGGTCGGAAGCGAGACCCTCGGCGACGAAATCGACTTCCGGCCGCCCCGTCAGGTTGCGGAGCGGTGAAACGAGAAGCGTCGGCCAAGGGTCGGTGGCCGGCACGTCTCCCGAATCGATCGGCTGAAGCGCTCCGGAGTAAGACTCGCGCCACTCGAAGGTTGGAACATAGGAGCCCTTCGGCAACTGGATCGATACCGGGTCGGCGACTCCCGCCGTGAGGTAGTAGTGCTCGATCGAGCGGCGCACCCGCCCCGCCTGCATGCGGACGATCGGGTCGGTCGTCGGATCAAATTCATCCCCGCGTCCGAACACGCTGCCGGCGATGGATTGCTGCGAAATCATCTGCGAACGCCCGTCCAGCACCTCGCTCACCACGAATCGCAGGAAATCCACCGAGCGTTGGCTCGTGTCGAACTCCGGACTCCCCGTGACCCGATCCAACTGCTCCTCCACGGCCAGCCTGTCGGGCGACTTTCCATTCTGACGCTGGCGGCTGCTTGAGGGCATGAGAGAAATGGTGAGACCTTACCCAGCACTCATCGCACGGACCCTAGGCAAGCAACCGAGCGATGGTCAATGACCGTAAGTTACCCCGCGTTACTTGGCCGTGGTGTCGGCGAAGTGAAAAGTTCGCTTCCATGAGAACCGGGGAGTTCGCCCAGCCGCCTGATCCGGTGCTCATGCTTCAACCCCGGTTGGAAGCGGCGATCCGGCAGCTCTTCCATGAAGATGAGGAGTTCCGCGAACTCTGCAGCGACTACGCCGAATGCGTCGCCATGCTCGACCAGTTGCGCAGGGGACGGGGAGGAACCGATGAGCGGATCGAGCAATACTGCGAACTCCGCGTGAATCTCGAACACGAGCTCATCCGCCGCCTCCCGCGCCCGCCGGCGGGCCGGAAACCTGCCTTCGTCCACCGTGCTCC
>ERZ869936.1183-NODE-1183-length-19771-cov-4.550112_pt1 | contig 19771 bp, 17 predicted proteins | sample MGYA00520876_ERZ869936 | MGnify/ENA primary metagenome ERZ869936 (study PRJEB32218, sample SAMN09650985) | biofilter metagenome | isolation source: enrty point of leading RO module | place: Saudi Arabia: Thuwal, RO plant located on Red Sea | collected 2016-02-17 ...
CCATCCGCCATCCCTGCCGCATCCGCTGGCCGCCTGGCGCGAGGAGTTCGCGGTGTTCCGGCACGCGACCTACCTCAACTCGTGCTCGCTCGGCGCGCTGTCGCGCGCGTCGCGGGCGCGGATCGCACGGCACCTCGACGAATGGGAGGAGCGTGGCGCCGCCAACTGGTACGACCGGTGGTGGGCGATGCTCGTCGAGCTCCGCACCCGCTACGCGCAGCTGATCGGCGGGCGGCCCGACGAGATCGCCCTGCACCCGTCGGTGTCGAGCATCCTCGGTGTCGTGGCCGGCGCGGTCGATCACCGCCATCGCCCGCGCGTGGTCACCACCGCGCTCGACTTCCCCACCGTGCCGTATCAGTGGCACAACCGCGACGTCGACCTCGTGGTGCTGCCGAGCGACGACGGCGTGACCGTCCCGGTGGAGGCGTTCGCCGACGCGATCGACGGGCGCACCGCGCTGGTCGCGACGAGCCACGTCTACTTCACCTCCGGCGCGATCCAGGACGTGCGCGCGATCGCCGACGTGGCGCGGCAGCGCGGCGCGCTCACCTTCATCGACGGCTACCACGGCGCCGGGCAGCTGCCGGTGCAGGTGGACAAGCTGGGCGCCGACTTCTACTGCAGCGGCGGGCTCAAGTGGCTCCTCGGCGGCACCGGGGTGTGCTTCCTCTGGGCGCGCGCGGACACCACGGCGTCGCTCCACTCGAACGTGACCGGCTGGTTCGGGCACCGCGAGCAGTTCCGGTTCGACCCGTCGAGCTACGTGCCGCACGATGACGCCCGCCGCTTCGAGACCGGCACGCCGCCGCTCCTCCCGGTCTGTGCCCAGCTCGGCGGGCTCGACGTCCTCGAGGCCGCCGGCGCGCAGGCGATCCGTGCGGTGACCAGCGCGCTCGCCGAGGACCTGATCGAGCAGGCGCGCGAGCACGGCCTCCAGCCGAAGGTGGCGTCGCGGCCGCTCGAGCGGAGCGGCATCGTGATGCTGCCGAGCGACGACCCGGCGCGCGACGTGGCGCGCCTGGCGGAGCGGGGGTACGTGGTCGACGCGCGGCCCGGGCACGTCCGGGTCTCGCCCTACTTCTACAACGTCGCGGAGGATCACCGCGGCATGCTGGAGGCGTTCCTCGATGGCTGAGCACAGCGGCGACTTCCCCGCCACCTCGCGCAAGGGCACTCCCACCGAGGACGAGAAGCTCCTCAACGAGCCGGTCGATGCGGAGACGGTGCGCATCCGCCGCAACTCCGATTCGTGGCGCGTGCTCCGGATCATGGGCGAGTTCACCTGGGGGTTCGAGAACCTGCAGGACGTGGCCGGCGGGGTGTCGATCTTCGGCTCGGCGCGCACCCGTCCCGACCAGCCGATGTACCAGGCGGCGGTCGAGACCGCGGCGCTGTTCGCCAAGGCCGGCATCCCGGTGATCACCGGCGGCGGGCCCGGCATCATGGAGGCGGCCAACAAGGGCGCCTTCGAGGCGGGTGGCCTCTCGATCGGCTGCAACATCGAGCTGCCGCACGAGCAGCACAACAATCCGTACCTCACCCGCTCGCTCGACTTCAAGTTCTTCTTCGTCCGCAAGACGATGTTCGTGAAGTACGCGGTGGGGTTCGTGGTCTTCCCCGGCGGCTTCGGCACCCTTGACGAGGTGTTCGAGGCGCTCACGCTGATCCAGACCGGCAAGGTGACCGGCTTCCCCGTGGTGCTGTTCGGCACCGAGTACTGGAGCGGCCTGATGGAGTGGATCCGTGCGCGCCTGCTCGAGGAGGGGATGATCTCGCCCGGCGACGAGCACCTGCTCACGGTGACCGACGATCCGCACGAGGTGGTGCGGATCATCAACGACTGCCGGCGGCGGCTGCGGATCACGCAAGTGGAGCCCTGACCGGTGGCGGAGCCGGCGACGGACGGCGCGGCGCAGGCGCGGCGGAGGGCGTGGTGGGCACTCGCACTGCTGGCGTTCATCAACCTGCTCAACTACCTCGATCGCAACGTCATCTTCGCGCTGTTCGAGCCGATCAAGGCGGAACTGAGCCTGAGCGACGCCCAGCTCGGCTGGCTCGGCTCGGCATACATCCTGGTCTTCTCGCTGGCGGCGCTGCCGTTCGGCGTGCTCTCCGACGTCAAGAGCCGCAAGGGCGTCATCGCCGGCGGGGTGGCGGTGTGGAGCCTGTTCACGGCGCTGAGCGGCCTCGTGCGCAACTTCGGCCAGCTGTTCTTCTGCCGCGCCGCGGTGGGGGTGGGCGAGGCCGCCTACGGGCCGGCCGCCAACTCGATGACCGCCGACTACTTCCCCGGCAAGGACCGCGCGATCGCGATGGGGATCCTTGCCGCCGGGATCCCGCTCGGCGGCGTGCTCGGCCTGCTGCTCGGCGGCTGGCTGGAGCAGATCTACGGCTGGCGGGTGGCATTCATGGCGGTGGGCCTCCCCGGCTTCCTCTGCGCCGCGCTGGTCTCCCGGCTCCGCGACCCGACCCGGGTCGAGGCGCCGCTGACGGTCCGCGGCACGCTGCGCGACCTCGAGATCGGCGTGCGCAACTTCGCGCGGGTGTTCGCGGAGTCGCTGCTGTTCATGATGATTGGGCTGGTGGCGGCCGGGGTGTCGTCGTTCCACTACGGCGCCGACAGCGCGGCGGACGTCGCGGTGTTCGCGGCGCTGATCGGCATCGGCATCGCGCTCAACATCTGGCGCTGGGTCCGCCTGGTCGAGCACGGCCAACGGAGCGAGACGCCGTGGACGCGGGAGATGGAGGGCGCGGTCGACGAGCTGATGCGCGCCATGCGGGTGGTGCTCGCCACGCCCACGCTGGTGTTCATGTTCGCCTCCGGGGCGCTGATCTCGTTCGGCCTCAACGGCCTGGTGGGGTGGGGACCGACCTTCATGACCCGCACCTTCGACCTCAGCGCCGGCGCGAGCGCGGCCCTACTCGGCAAGTGGGGGCTGGTGGCCGGGGTGAGCGGCGCGCTGGTGGGCGGCGTGGTCGCCGACTGGCTCGGCCGCTACACCGCACGGGCACGGGTCATCACCGTGGCACTCGGGCTGCTGTTCGGCGGGCCGCTGGCCATCTGGCTGCTCACAGTGCGCGACCTCGACCTGTTCGTGCCGCTCTTTGCGCTCGCCTTCTTCCTGCTGTCGTGGTACCACGGTCCGCTCACCGCGGTCATCTTCGACGTGGTCCCCGCGCGGATCGGCGCCACCGTGAGCGGGGCCTACCTGCTGTTCATCCACCTCGCCGGCGACGCCATCGCGTTCCCGCTGGTCGGTACCCTCTCCGACCGGATCGGCCTCGCCAACGCGGTCATGGTGCTGCCGATCATGGCGCTCATCGGCGGCGTGGTGATGCTCGGCGCGCTGCGCACCGTGGTGCGCGACATGGGGCGCGTGAATCGTGACGGGTGACGGGCAACGGGTAACGGGTGACGGGGGACGGGGACGACCGAACCGGCTGACTCGTACGTTGGAGGTTGTCCGCTGCCGCGCCGCGAGCGGCGCGGCCGATCGGTGAGTGCATCCTGAGCCGCTCACCGCGATTCCCCGTCCCCCGTCCCCTGTCACCCGTCACCGGCAGTCGCTGCGCCCCGGCTCCTGCAGGGGTAGTTTTCCGGGCACCCCGAGACCGATTCGCCCGGAGCACTGATGGAGCTCGATCCGCCGCTGCGCGGCCATGACCTGCTGCAGCACCCCCGCCACAATCGCGAGATGGCGTTCACCGACGCCGAGCGCGAGGCGATGGGGCTGCGCGGCCTGCTGCCGCCGCGGGTGGTCACCCTCGAGGAGCAGGTCCAGCGCTCGCTCGCGCACCTCGAGCGCAAGCCCACGCCCCTGGACAAGTACATCTACCTCACCGGGTTGCTGGACCGGAACGAGACGCTGTTCTACCGCACCGTGCTCGACCACATCGCCGAGCTGATGCCGATCATCTACACGCCGACGGTGGGCGAGGCGTGCCAGCGCTGGGGCGAGATCTTCCGCCGCCACCGCGGCCTCTACGTCACCGCGCAGGATCGCGGCCGGGTGCGCGAGGTGCTCGCCAACTGGCCGGTGCGCGACGTGGAGGTGATCGTGGTCACCGATGGCGAGCGGATCCTCGGCCTCGGCGACCTCGGCGCGCAGGGGATGGGCATCCCGATCGGCAAGCTGGCGCTCTACACCGCCTGCGCCGGCATCGACCCGGCGCGCTGCCTGCCGGTGACCATCGACGTCGGCACCGAGAACGACGAGCTTCGGCAGTCGCCGTTCTATCCCGGCCTCGACCGCCGCCGGGTCCGCGGCCACGCCTACGAGGAGCTGGTGGCAGAGTTCGTCGAGGCCGTGGCCGAGACCTTCCCGCGTGCGCTGCTGCAGTGGGAGGACTTCGCCACCGAGAACGCGTTCCGCATCCTCGCGGCCCACCGCGACCGGCTCCGGTCGTTCAACGACGACATCCAGGGCACCGCCGGCGTCACGCTCGCCGGGCTGCACGCCGCGTCGCGCGCGACCGGCCGGCCGCTCCGCGAGCACCTCCGGCAGGTCCTCCACCTCCCTGCAGATCGCGGCCCGGCGGCGCTGCTGGTTCGTCGACTCGAAGGGCCTGGTGGTCGCGAGCCGCGATGACCTGGCAGAGCACAAGCGACCGTTCGCGCACGAGCACGAGCCGGTGGCGACGCTCGCCGAGGCGGTCCGCGCACTCCGCCCCACCGCGCTGATCGGCGTGGCGGCGCAGCCCAAGGCGTTCACCGAGGAGATCCTCCGCGCGTTCGCCGAGCAGGCGCCGTCGCCGATCGTGTTCGCGCTCTCCAACCCCACGTCCAAGGCGGAGTGCACCGCGGAGGAGGCGTACCGCTGGACCGAGGGGCGCGCGCTCTTCGCCAGCGGCTCACCGCAGGGGCCGGTGCCGCTGCGCGGCCGCACCGTGCTGCCGCGCCAGGCCAACAACGTCTACGTCTTCCCGGGACTCGGCCTCGGGGTCGTCGCCACGCAGGCCACCCGGGTGACCGACACCATGTTCCTTGCCGCCGCGCGCACCCTGGCCGACACCGTGACCGAGGCCGACCTCGCCCAGGGCGCCCTCTTCCCGCCGCTGGAGCGGATCCGTGACGTGTCGGTGCGGATCGCCGGCGCCGTCGCGCGGGTGGCCATCACCGAGGGACTCGCCACGGCGGAAGTGCCGGAGGACGGGCTGGAACCGTGGCTTGCCGACCGGATGTACCGACCGGCATATCGATGACGGCGAGGAGCGACGGGCGAAGGGCGAGGCGCGAGGGACGCGACCACACACCAGCAATCCGCGAGCAGCCGGGGCGGTCCCGTCCAGGCTGCCCCCACCGAGGAGCAGGACCCGCATGGATTTCCGACTGACCGAGGAGCAGGAACAGATCCGCGCCATGGTGCGCGACTTCGCCGCGAGCGAGATCGCGCCCCACGTGATGGAGTGGGACGAGGCACAGCACTTTCCGCTCGACGTGATGAAGCAGCTCGGCGAGCTCGGGCTGCTGGGCGCGATCTTCCCCGAGGAGTACGGCGGCGCCGGCCTCTCCTACGTGGACTACATCCACATCATCGAGGAGCTGGCCGCGGTGGAGTCGGGGATCGCCCTCGCCCTCGCCGCGCACAATTCGCTCGGCGCGGGGCACATCTACCTGGCCGGCAGCGAGGCGCAGCGCCAGCGCTGGCTGCCCAAGCTCACCAGCGGCGAGTGGATCGGCTGCTGGGCGCTCACCGAGCCGGGATCGGGCAGCGACGCCGCCGGCCTCCGCACCACGGCGGTGCGCGACGGCGACCACTGGATCCTCAACGGCACGAAGAACTTCATCACCAATGCGAGCCACGCCCAGATCGCGGTGGTGCTGGCGGTGAGCGACCGCGAGGACAAGCGCCGCGGCGTCACCGCATTCGCGGTGGAGATGGACACCCCGGGGATCCGCGCCGGCAAGAAGGAGAACAAGCTCGGCATGCGCACCTCGGACACCGCCGAGCTGGTGCTCGAGGACTGCCGCGTGCCCCACGAGAACGTCCTCGGCGAGATCGGCCACGGCTTCATTGACGCGATGAAGGTGCTCGATGGCGGGCGCATCTCCATCGCGGCGCTCTCGCTCGGCATCGCGCGCGGCGCCTACGACGCGGCGCGGAAGTACGCCGCCGAGCGGCAGGCGTTCGGCAAGCCGATCGGCCACTTCCAGGCGATCCAGTTCATGCTCGCCGACATGGCCACCGAGATCGAGGCGGCACGCCTCCTGTCCTATCGCGCCGCCACGCTCAAGGATGCCGGCGAGCGCACTACCACCATCTCGTCGATGGCCAAGCTCTATGCCTCCGAGGTGGCGGTGCGCGCCACCGAGAAGGGCGTCCAGATCTTCGGCGGCTACGGCTTCGTCAAGGAGTTCCCGGCGGAGAAGTTCTACCGCGACGTGAAGCTCTGCACCATCGGCGAGGGAACCAGCGAGATCCAGCGGATGGTGATCGCACGCGACCTGCTCGAGGGGTAGGCTGCCCCGGGAGGGCGGCACGATGATCCGGCGACTGCTCGAATCGTCGCTCTACTGTGACGACCTGTCCCGCACCGCGCGCTTCTATCGCGACGTGGCGGGCATGACCGAGCTCTTCGCCGACGACCGGCTGGTGGCGCTCGATGCGGGGGAGGGAACCGTGCTCCTCCTCTTCCGGCGCGGCGCGACCCGCGAACCGGCCGTGCTCCCCGACGGCCGCGTCATCCCCGGCCACGACGGCCACGGTCCGCTCCACCTCGCCCTCGCCGTCGACGCCGACGCCCTGCCCGAGGTGCGCAGGCGCCTCGCCGCCGCCGGGGTCGCGGTCGAGAGCGAGGTGCAGTGGCCGCGCGGCGGCACCTCGCTCTACTGCCGCGACCCCGAGGGGCACTCGCTCGAGTTCGCCACGCCCGGGCTCTGGGCCACCTGGTGACGTCGGCAGACCCTTCGCCGACGGACCGCACCCCCACGGTGGCCAGGTAGCGGGACCCCCAGCCGGCCGGACGCTGTCCAGCTTTGCCCCTTCGCGATCCCGGCAGTAGCCTCAAGCGTGGTGGAGGCGCGGGAGGGCCCATGCAGTGGCAGATCGAGCCCGGGGGGTCGCGCGGCTGGTGGCGGGTGACGACGAGCGGCCCGTTCAGCCCCCAGGAGCATGTCCAGATGGTGCGCGAGATCACCGAGCACCCGGAATGGCTGCCCGGTGCCGACGTGCTGTTCGACCACCGCGACCTCGAGCTGGGCGGGGCAACGTTCGAGACCATGTTCCGCGCGGTCCAGACGCACCGCGCGTTCGAGGAGCGGATCGGCGACGGGCGCGCCGCGATCCTGGTGGGGACGCGCGCGGCGCTCGGCAGCGCGCGCCAGTTCGAGCTCCTCCTCGGCGAGGGAACGGCGACCCGATTCAACGTCCTGCTCGACGAGGCCGAGGCGATCCGCTGGCTCGAGGACTGAGGGTCACTTCCCCCAGAGTTCGACCAGCTCCGCCACCACCCGCTCCGCCTCCGCCGGGTCGCCGCTCCGGATCGCATCGGTCGTGCAATGGGTCAGGTGGTTCTGCAGCAGCACCCGGCCCACGCCGCGCAGCGCCTCCTGCACCGAGGCGATCTGCACCAGCACGTCGGCGCAGTAGCGCTCCTCGTCGACCATCCGCTGCAGCCCCCGGACCTGCCCCTCGATCCGCTTCAGGCGCTTGGCCAGCGCATCCTTCGTCTCCGGCGGGACGTGGGCAGCGTGCCGAACGGCATCCTCAGGCAAGGGATCCCCCTTTCAGGAGGTTCGTGAGGCGCGACTCGAGATTCGAGAGGACGTCCATGCGACCTCGAATCTCGAGTCTCGAATCACGATCCTCGTTCATGGCTGCCAACGCCGCAGCCGGAGCGAGTTGCTCACGACGCTCACGCTCGAGAGCGCCATCGCCGCACTGGCGATGACCGGCGAGAGCAGCACGCCGGTCGACGGGTACAGCAGCCCGGCCGCCACGGGAATGGCGACCACGTTGTAGGCGAACGCCCAGAACAGGTTCTGGCGCATGGTGCGCATCGTGCGGCGCGAGAGGGCGATGGCATCGGCGGCGCCGCGCGGATCCTCGCGCAGGAGCGCCACGTCGGCCGCCTCGATCGCCACGTCGGTGCCGCCGCCCATGGCGATGCCGATGTCGGCGCGCGCCAGCGCCGGTGCGTCGTTGATGCCGTCGCCCACCATCGCCACCACGTGACCGGCGTCGACCAGGCCGGCCACCTCGGCCACCTTCTGTTCGGGGAGCACCTCGGCGATCACCCGGTCGATGCCCACCTGCCGGGCCACCGCCTCGGCAGTCGGGCGCACGTCACCGGTGAGCAGCACCACGTCGAGCCCCATGGCCCGCATCCGGGCGATCGCCCCGGACGACTCGGGACGCAGCGGATCGGCCACCGCGATCACGGCGGCATGGCGTCCGTCGATCGCGACGTGCACCGGCGTCCGGCCGGCAGTCGCGAGCGCGTCCGCGGTGCGCGCGGCGGCCTCGGGGAACTCGATGCTCCAGTCGGCGAGCAATGCCGCGTTGCCCACCGCGACCGGTCGACCCTCCACGGTGCCGACCACCCCCTTGCCGGTCACCGAGTCGAAGCTCCCGGCGGGCGGCACGGCGAGGCCGCGCTCGCGCGCCGCGGCCACGATCGCGGCGGCGAGCGGATGCTGGCTCGATGCCTCGAGCCCGGCCACGAGGCGGAGCAGTTCCGCTTCGGCGACCTCCGCGCCACGGGTCACGGCGATGTCGGTCACGGTCGGCGTGCCGGCGGTGATCGTGCCGGTCTTGTCGAGCACCACGGTGTCCACGTCGCCGGCACGCTGGAGCGCCTTGCCGCCCTTGATCAGCAGCCCGAGCTCGGCGCCCTTGCCGGTGGCGACCATCACGGCGGTGGGCACGGCCAGCCCCATGGCGCACGGGCAGGCGACGATCAGGACCGCCACCGCGGCCGCGAAACCGCGCATCGCCGGGGCGGTGTCGGCGGCAACGAACCACACCACGAACGTCGCGATCGCGATCGACACCACCACCGGGACGAAGACCGCGCTGATCCGGTCGGCGAGACCCTGGATCGGGGCGCGCGACGACTGGGCGTCCTGCATCATCGCCACGATGCGGGCGAGCACCGAGGCCTCGCCCACCGTGGTGGCGCGGATGCGCAAGGCGCCGGTGCCGTTGATCGTGCCACCCACCACGCGATCGCCCGCGGCCCTGGCCACCGGCAGCGGCTCGCCGGTGAGCATCGATTCGTCGACCGCGCTCTCGCCGGACACCACGTCGCCATCGACCGCCACGCGCTCGCCGGGACGGATCACCACGATCTCGCCGGCGCTGACGTCGGCCACCGGGACCTCGAGCTCGCCGCCGTCGCGCACCACGCGCGCCACCGGCGGCTGCAGGTCCGCCAGCGCCCGCAGCGCGGCAGAGGTGCGACGCGTGGCCCGCGCCTCGAAGGTGTCGCCGAGGAGGATGAACGCGGTGATCAGGATCACCGCCTCGTAGTACACGTCGGCGGCCACCCCGCGCGACGTGAACAGCTCCGGCGCGAGCGTCGCCACCACCGACCAGCCGAACGCCGCCCCGGTGCCGAGCGCGATGAGGGTGTTCATGTCGGCACTGTGGCGCCGGGACGCCTTCGACGCGCGCACGCGGAAGTGACGGCCGGCCCAGCCCGTCACGCTGGCCGTGATGAGCAGCGGCGTCCAAGAGAGAACCGCGGGCGGGGTGGGGTCGCGGAACGGCAGCGCGTCGCGCAGCGGCGGGGTGAGCGACGTCATCACCCAGTGCATGAACGGGTCGACGGTGACCCCTGCCACCATGTCGCCAGCCATCAACGGCATCGAGATCACCATCGCCACCGCACCCGCCACGAGGCTCACCAGCGCCTTCAGGCGCAGGCGGCGATACTCGGCGTCGTGCTCGGCGTCGCGCGCCTCCTGCTCCGCCAGCGCGTCGCGACGCGGCTCGGGAAGCGCGGCGTCGTACCCGGTGCGGCGCACCGTGTCGAGCAGCGTGTCGCGCGACACCACCGCCGGATCGAAGCGCACCGCCGCGTTGCCCATCATCAGGTTGACGGTGGCGTCCTCGACCCCCGGCACCCGCTGCAGCGCGCGCTGGACCCGCGCCTGGCACGCGGCACAGGTCATCCCCCGCACCGCCAGGGTCAGCTCGGTGGCCTCGACGGTCGGCTCAGTGGTGGTGGTGCCCATGCCTCGCCTCGCGCGGGTCGCCCGCCACGAAGAACCACCAGTTCACGGCGGCGATCGCCACCGCGCCTGCGGCGATCACGAGCCACTCCGTCGGGCTCACGCCGCCCCGTCCACGTGGCTCACGTTGTAGCCGGCCTCCTCGACCGCGGTCACCAGCTCGTCACTCGCCGTGCCCCCGTCGGCCACCTCGACCTCCGCCCGACCAATCCGGACCGAGCGGACCGTGGCCCCGGCCACCCCCGCCAGCGCCTGGTTGACCGCGTTCAGGCAGTGCCCGCAGGACATCCCCTCGATGTGCAGCGTCATCACCTTCATATACCCCCCTAGGGTATGATCGTCGAGAGGAACATGCGGAATCGCCCGCGGTCGCGCAAGTCCCCCTCATGGCACGTGGCGTGCAGATTCGGGATCCAGACACCATGCCCACCGACGACCCGGTTCCGCTCGAGGCCTTCGTGCCTGCGCTGGCCTGGCCGGGACGCCGCCCGTCCCTGGCCGAGCTGGCCACGTGGCACGAGGCGCTGCGCGACGCGGTCGGCCAGATCCTCCCTCTCGACCTGCTCGCCTGCTGGCTGCTCCCCTCGCGGGGTGGCTCGTTGCTGCTGGGTCCCCAGGGGATGGTGGGCGAGGGACTCCAGGTTCCGGCCGCCGAGCCGCTGCTCACCCAGGAGGGGCTGTTCCGGCTCGAGGACCGGGTCCGGGCCGCGGGCTATCAGTCGGTGATGGCGGTGCCGATCCGGTCCGAGGTCCAGGACGTGGGGCTGCTGGCGGTGGCCCGGTTCGCGGGTGAGGAGTACCGGCTGGCCGATCAGCGCACCCTGCACCGCGTGGCGGCCCAGCTGGCCACCTCGTTCCGCCGCCTCGCGGCCCAGCCGTGGATCGCTCCGGCGACCGCCGCCGAGGACCGGACGGCGATGGTGGCCGGGGTCACCGACGCGGTCCTCGATGCCGTGGATCGGGCCCGCAACGGCAGCGAACTGGTGCTGCTCGCTTCCGACGCCCTTGGTGCCCAGGTACCGCACGACCGGCTCGACCTGGCCGCCGTGGCACCGGCCCCCGACTGCTGGGCCCTCCTCGGCATGGAAGGCCTGCCACTCTCCGCCGGGATCCAGCTGACCGCCGGCGACCTCGATCGCGTCGACGCCCTGGTCCACCACCTCGGTGGGCGCGAGACCCTGCGGATCGACGACCTGCAGGACGCCGGGGTCGAGTGGCCCGGGCCGCTCGACCGACGCGGGGCGACCCGCGTGCGCTCGCTGTGCGCGGCGCGCCTCGCCGTGGGTGGCGAACTGGTCGGCTGGCTCTGGCTCGGGAGCGATTCCCCGGGATGGTTCCGCGAAGCCGACGAGGAGGCCGTGCGACTGGCGGCACGTCTCCTTGCCGGTCGAGTCGCCGCGTGGACCGCGCGGCACGAGCTGGCGGGGGCGTGGAGCTGAAGCGCGACAACGCGAAGGGCGAGGGGCGAGGGGCGGACCGCTGACGGCATCCGCTCTTCGCCCCTCGCCCTTCGCACTGTCGCCCGCTAGAACTCCATCCCCATCCGTACCGTCAGGTTCCTCCCCATCTCATCGGCGTAGCGCTTGTAGCGGCTGAGGAACGGCCGGTACGCCACGTCGAAGAGGTTGCTCACCTTCGCAGCCACTTCGACGCGCCCCACCGTGGCGCCGACTCCGATCCCCGCCAGCGTGTAGGCGTCGGGCGCGATGTCGTCCGGATCGAGTCGCGTCTGCTTCGCGTTGTGCTCGACCTCGAACTCGAGCCACGGTGCGGCGATGGTGCCACCGCCGTCACCCTCGAGTCGTGCCGATGCGCTCACGCGCAGCGGTGCAATGAACGCGAGCGGCTGGTCGGTCGAGGTGTTCTGCCCACGGGTGTAGTCGACTCCACCTGCGAGGTGCAGCCATGCGGTGGCGTGATACTGCACGGCGGCCTCGATCCCGGTGAGCGTGGCGTCGCCCTGGGTGATCTGGTAGACCTGGAAGCCCGACTCCGGGTCGACTGCCCCGGTGGGGTCGGGGTAGATGTACCCGCTCACCCGATTGGCGAACACGCCGAGCTCTGCCTGCACCTTCCGGCTCGCGACGCGGAGCGCGAGGTCGGTGTTGAGCGCCCGCTCGGTGTCGAGGGTTGGGTCGCCCACCTCGTATCGAATCGTTCCCTCGTGCACCCCGTCGGCGAACAGCTCGTAGGCCGACGGCGCGCGGAAGCCGCGCCCGACGTTGAGCACCAGGGCGCTCGGGGCCCCGGGCCGGAGCAGGATCCCGGCGTTCCCCGACACGGCAGTCCAGTCGCGCTCGCCTGCCTCGAGACCAAGGTCACCGTTGGCGTCGTGGGACAGCGTGCGCCGATCGATGCGGGCGCCGAGCGAGAGCTGCACCCGCCCGAGGTCGAGCTGCTCGAACACGTAGGCCGCGACGTTGGTGGTCCGGCTCGCCGGCACGAGCGCTTCCTCGCCGCCGATGTCGACATCGGTGCGCTGGCCCTGCACACCGATCACCCCGGCCGTGCGCGCGCTGGTGGCGTGGTGCAGGTGCAGGTTGCCGGTGAGGGTGGTGGCCACCAGGGCGAGCTCGATGTCGCCCGCCGCCTCGGCCTCGCGCGACTCGAGTTCCTCGCGGTCGTTGCGCTCCCAGCCGAAGTCGCCCTCGAGCCGCGAGCTGCCGATCGACACGTTGCCGGTGGTGGCAATGCGGTCGGTGGTGATCCGCTGGAACGGCGTGGCGCCCGGCTCGTCGGCGGGATCCTCGTGGATCTCGACGCGCTCGTTCCGTCGCGCGTACGACGCGGTGAACGCTCCCCACCCCGGGCGCGCGCCGATCGCGGCGCTGCCCGCGGTCATCTCGTGGCCGGAGTTGAGCAGTTCGCCACCGGGTGCGGCGATGTCGTCGCTCCGCCGTCCCGCCAGGGTGCCGCGGAATCCGAGCCGTCCCGACGCACCCTCGAGGAGGAGCGAGCCATCCGGCGCGGCGCCGTTGGTGCCGTAGCGGCCATCGAGGCGGCCGGACACGAACGCCGGAGCCCCCTCGGCATCGGGCAGCTCGCGCGCGATGACATTGATCACCCCGCCAAGCGCATCCGAGCCGTAGAGCACGCTGGCCGGACCGCGGACCACCTCGATCCGCTCGGCGTGGGCCGTCTCGAGATTCGGCGCGTGCTCGTCGCCCCATTGCTGCGACTCGGTGCGCTGGCCGTTGTCGAGCACCAGCACCCGGTTGCCGCCCAGGCCGCGGATCACCGGCTTGGCGATGCCGTTGCCGGTGCTGAAGCTGCGCACGCCGGGCAAGTCGGCGAGGACGTCGCCGAGGGATGGGGCCTGCGCCGAACGCAGTGCGTCGCCCTGGAGTACGGCGAGCGGCTGCGGCGACTCGAGCGCACTGGTGGCCAGCGGAGTCGCGGTCACCTGGATCGGCGGCAGCTCGACCAGCGAGGGAAGGAGCGACACGTCCTGCTGCTGCTCGGCATCATCGATGACGACGCGGAGCACCATCGGCCGGAAGCCGATCGCGCGAAACGACACGCTGTAGGTGCCGTTGGGCACCTCGGTGAACCGGTAGTGACCGTCGCGATCGGTGGTGGTGGTGCGGTGGACCTCCTGGATGATGACCTCGGCCCCCGCGATGGGGGCACCGGCGGTGTCGGTGACCTGCCCGCGCAGTGCGCCGGCAGCGTGAGGCGGTGGAGTGGGCGCCGCGAGCAGGGCGGCGGCGACGATCATGGCGAGCATGTTCCGATTCCCGAATTGACGATGACGGTCGGCCGCGCCGTCACCGAAAGGGTGGCGGCACGACAGGAGATGGTGCGGACAGCGTCAGTGGATTCGGGGCGGGGCGCGCGCGCCGAGCGGCGCGATCGGCGTGCGGTCGTGGTCCTGGCTGGCGAGGACGCGCGGAGATTCACGGTGGGTCGCGGCCGATGGCACCGGCGATGCCGGCGGGACGGCCGGCGCCTGCGGCGCCCCCGGCGCGTCGAGGACGCAACCGTGGTGGTGGCAACCCGGTTCACCGGCTGCCTCGATGTGCAGTGCCCGCGCGATGCCGTCGCGATGCGACGCGAACGCGTCGGCAAGCGGCGTGCGTCGGCGGGTGGCCCCTCGACCGGCAGCAGGAACCAGAAGGCGCTTCCCTTGCCGAAGATCGACTCCACCCCGATCTGGCCGCCGTGCATCTCCACGAACCGCTTGCACAGCGCCAGCCCCAGCCCGGTGCCTTGCGCCGAGCGGGTGGTCGAGGCATCGACCTGGGAAAATTCCTGAAAGAGCTTGGACATGTCCTCGGTCCGGATCCCGACACCGCTGTCGGAGACCGACACCCAGACGACCTCGCGGGGCGAGAGTTTCGCGGGCTCGCCGTTGCGCGGATTCACGCGCTCCGGCATCGGCGCGATGGTGCGCACCACCGAGACGGTGATCCGGCCTTCCTCGCCGGTGAACTTCGAGGCGTTCGACAGCAGGTTGAACAGGATCTGCCGGACCCTGGTGCCATCGGCGAGGATGCCGAGATCGACGCCCTCCGGCAGCTCCACCACGCACTCCTGGTCCTTGGCGCCACGGAGCGGGGCGGTGTCGGTGATGGCACCGGTCACCTCGTCGCGCAGGTCGCAGCGCGAGAGGTGCAGCACCATCCGGCCCGCCTCGATCTTGGAGAGGTCGAGCACCGAGTTGATCAGCCCGAGCAGGTGGCGGCCGTTGCGGAGGATCGCCTCGAGGAATTCCTTCTGCTGTTCCTCGAGGGGGCCGAGGCCCTCGGTGAGCAGCAGGTCCGAGAAGCCGATGATGGCGTTGAGCGGCGTGCGCAGCTCGTGCGACATGTTCGCGAGGAACTCGCTCTTGAGCTGGGTGGCGCGCTGCAACTCGCGGTTCTTCGCAGCGAGCATCCGCTCGTTGCGGCGGAGCTCCTCGAGCACCGTGGTGCGGTCGAGGCCGAGCACCACCTGGTCGCCGAGCGACTGGAGCAGCTGCTGGTCGTGCTCGGTGAACGGCCGGCCATCCCGGCGGTTGAACGCGCACACGGCGCCGACCACGAGCCCAGCCGAGCGCAGCGGCACCATGATCGCGCTGGTGAGCCGCCCCGTGAGCTGCTCGTGCGGATGGTTGCGCGGATCGCTCTCGAGGTCGTCGACCAGGACCGGCTCGTCGCTCGACACGACGTGGCCCACCAGCGAGCGCTCGATCGGCACGAGGGCGCCCACCGCCGGCTGCAGCGGACCGGAACCGGCCACGAGCCGGGCGAACCGCCCCTCCTCGACCACCAGCATGATCGCGCCGCCCTCGGCCTCCAGCAGGTCGCCGGCGGCCTCGGCCACCTGCTTGTTGAGGGAGGCGAGATCGGTGCCCGCCAGCAGCGTGGCGGCGAGCTGGCGCAACCGCTCCAGCTCGCGGTTGCGCCGGGCGGCCGCCTCGAGCGCGCGCGACAGGGACACCTTCTGCCGCTCCGCGAGGGAGCGGCCCCGCTTCATGGTGATCAGGGTGAGCAGCGAGGAGATCGCCGCCGCCCCGAGGCCCATGTCGTACCGGCCGCTCGCCAGCAACGCGACCGCCACCCACCCCGACAGGAGGCAGTAGAACACCAGCGAACTGGTGGCGAACAGCGACCGCCACCCGGGGGCGGGCCGCAGCGGCCCGCCACCGGGCGGTGCATCGGGTGTGCTGGGTATCGGGGTGCGGTCGCTCAGGGCGCTTCCTCCGGCGACTCGAGCAGCTCGCGGAACACCGTGGTCCCGTCGGCCAACATCCTGCGCAGGTACGGGCGACACAGGCCGCACTGGACCCCGGCACCCGTCCGCCTACCGAGCTCCGCCACGCCCCAGCCGTGGGCCCTGGCTTCGTCGAGGAGGTCGGCGAAAGGCCGGTCACGACAGACGCAGCGGTCGATCCGGATCCCGGCGCGCCGGGTCATCGGGGCTGCCGCAATCTAGCCGACCGCCGCTCAGACCTTGTGATACACCACCCGACCGGCCTTCTCCCCATCATCGGCATCGTAGAGCTCGAAATCCGCGAAGAATCGCGGCGCCTCGCCGCGAAGCGTCTCGAGGACCCGGACGGCCATGCGGCGGATCTCCCGCTCGGCGCCCTCGCCGAGCCGCAGTTCCAGCATGGTCCGCCAGGCGCGGACGTTCCCGCTCACCACGATCTTGGTTTCCGTGGCATTGGGCAGCAAGGACCGCGCCGCCTCGCGCGCCATCTTCCGGCGGTGGACCTTGTCCTCCACCCAGGCGAACCGATCCATCAGCCCCTCGACGGCGCTGACATAGGCATCCTGCGCGGCGGCGACCTGGGCCCGCCAAGCCGTCTCCAGCGCCTCGTCGCCCTGGATCGCCGGCGGGACCACGAAGGCGGCCTCCGACTCGTCCACGTAGCGCTGCGACAGCTGCGAATAGCCGAACCCGGCCCGATGCCGCACCAGCTCGTGCGTCAGGGAACGGGAGACCCCCTCGATCAGCACCACGTAGGTCGCGTGCTCGAACACCGACCCGTGCCCCTGCCGCAGGATGTTGCCGAGGTATTCCGCCGTGCTGCGGCCCGCGGGGTTGCGCTGGCTCATGTAGCAGAGCCGGCCGGCGAACTCCGCCAGCCGCTCGCCGTCGGTGCCGGGATCCTTCCACTGCACGCCGAGGTGCGACGGCTCGAGGAATTCAGGACGGGCGATGAGCGTGACCGTGGGTTCGCGAATCAGCTTGAGCATCGGCAGGCGGGTGACTGGTGACGGGGAACGGGTGACGGGGACTGCGGGTCACCGCTGGATCGCGCGAAACCTAAGCGGGCCGGGTCCCCGATGTCGTCGGCGACCGTCCCCCGTCCCCCGTCACCCGTCACGGCTCATCCAGCGGCTCTCCCCCCAGCGGCGCTCCGCCTCGATCCGGTGGAGGTCGGCCGCCACGGCGGGGGCGATCGGCGCGGCATCGGGACCGACCTTCATCGCGCCAAGCGGATCGGCGGCGTCGGGAAGGATCACGCCGGGATTGAGGCGGCCCTCGGGATCGAACGCGCGCTTCACCGCGCGCATGCAGGCCATGGCCTCCGCACCCACGAACCGCTCGAGAATCGGCGCGCGAAGCCGACCGGCGCCGTGCTCGCCGGCCGGCGTGCCGCCGAGGCGCAGCTGCGCCTCGGTCACCGCGGCGTACACGTGGCGCACGGCATCGGGCCAGTCGGGCCGACCGAGGTCGGGAAGCAGGTTCACGTGCACGTGCCCGTCGCCGGCGTGCCCGAACATCACCGCGTCGATCGCCGCCTCGCGGCACGCGGCGTCCACCGCGTCGAGATACGCGGCGAGCATCGGCAACGGGACGCAGCCGTCCTCGATCACCTGCAGCGAGCGACGCCCATCGCCGAGGCCCGCCAGGATCGGCGAGGCGCGGTGACGCAGCGCCCAGAGCGCCGCGATTGCCTCGTCCGCATGCGCCACGGCGACGGCGGCCCCGTGGCGCACGGCCGCATCCGACGCCGCGGGAATTCGTCGCTCGAGATCATCTGGAACGTCCGCCTCGAGGTCGACCAGCAGCACCGCGGCAATCGACGGGTCGTGGGGCACCGCGGCGCTGCCCACCGCCGTGGCCACCACGGCGAGGAACGAGCGATCGAAGAGTTCGATGCTCGTGGGTGCCGATGCAGCCAGCGCCTCGACCAAGGCGGGCAGGGCGGCGCGCTCACGCAGCCGAAGCTCGAGGGGGGCGCGCTCCGCGGGAACTGGCTCCAGGCGCAGACGCGACCCGGTCACGATCGCCAGCGTTCCCTCGCTGCCCACCACGAGGTCGAGCAGGTGACCGCGCTCATGGTAGCGCTTGAGGCCGTAGCCAGCGGTGTCCTTGCGCGTGCGGGGCACGCGATCGAGCACCGCCGCACGATGCCCGCGCAGCAGCGGCTCGGCGTCGCGGCGGAAACGCGCCACCACCGGATGGCTCGGATCGGGACCTTCGCTCCGCGCCAGGGACAACGGGCCGTCAATCGTCACCAGGTCGACCGCCTCCACCCAGCGATCGGTCGCACCCAGCCGGTACGAGCGGGCACCGGCGGCGTTGGTGCTGATGATGCCGCCCACGGTGGCCCAGGCGGCGCTCGATGGATCGGGCCCGAACCGGAGGCGGTGCGTCGCAGCCGCCGCCTGGACGCGCGAGAGTGCGACACCAGCATCGACGCGCACGACGCGTCCGCGCGGATCGACATTGGGCTCGCGCGTGCCGAGCCCGCACAGCTCGAGCACCATTCCCGCGCCGACATTGCCTCCCGCCATCCCGGTGCCGGCGCCCCGCGGCACCACGGGGAGGCCCTCCGCCGCGGCCCACTCCAGGGTGCGGATCAGGGTCGCCACGTCCTCGGGGCGTGCCACCGCTGCGGGAATCAGCCGATGGATCCCGGCTCCCTGGCTGTAGCGCTCCCGCGTGGTGCGGTCGGTGCGGATCGGCAGCATGCCGCAAATATGCGGGAATGCGGACGGCGGGGTTGACTCCGACCGTCCCAGTCGGAGATTTCGCCGCCATGGCCTCACCGCGTGCGCAGCTGATCCACATCGACGTCGACCGCCGCCTCGGGCACGAGTGGGACGAGTGGACCGGGACCCCGCTCCCCAATCACGGCAACTTCGACTCGCCACCGTCGCTCTTCTTCCGCTGGGCCTCGCTGGCCCTGGCCGTGGCGATCGCCGTGGTGGTGGTGCTGCTGTTCCTCCTCGCGCCACGACTCGGCCAGGTGCACGTCGCGATCCCCGCGGTTGCGTGGGCGGTGCTCGCGGGCGGCACGGTCCTCTGCGTCAGCTGGTGGCTGCTGCTCGGCGCGTCGTTCGCGCTGCGCCGTTCGCTGCTCCCGGCGTGGCTGGCCGAACGCGGGCTCTTCCTTCGTGTGATGGCGTTCACGTCGCGCGTGGCGTCGTGGTTCGGCCGGCGCGACTGGGTGGAGAACGCCGCGGTGAAGGTCTACAACGCGCTCGCCCTGCTCCGGGTCCGTCGCGTCGGCGAAGGGGAGCTGCTGCTGCTGGTGCCGCGCTGCCTGTCACGCACCACGCTGGATCGGGTCCTCGACGCCGCGGGACGCCACGACGTGCCGGTGTTCGTTGCGACCCGCGGCCAGCTTGCCCGGCGGGTGATCCGCGAGCGCCGCCCTCGTGCGGTGGTGGCCGTCGCGTGCGAGCGCGACATGGTCACCGGGCTGCACGACGTCGCCGACAAGGTGCCGGTGCTGGGACTCACCATGACGCTCCCGGCCGGACCGTGCAAGGACGCCGAGCTCGACCACGAGACGCTTGAGCGGTACATGGCGGCGTTCGTGGGAAGAAGTGAGGCCTGAGTCCTGAGACGTGGGGGAGGAAGCGAGGGCCGGCATCCGTGAACGGAGCCGGCCCTTTGTCTTTCCTCACCTCTCAGGACTCACAACTCACTGCTCTCCATACTCCGCCTTCAACCGTTCCAGCGCCCGCTGCACCCGCACCGCCACCGGGTGGCCATTGGGCACCTGCTCCTCCAGGTCGCGATCGGGGCGCGACGGATCGGCGACCGGCCGGTAGACCGTCTCCACGATGAGCAGGGAATGATTGGGCCGGCTGGGGGTCACGAAGCCGCGCACCTTGACGGTGGCGACGCCGAGCGGGCGGCCGCGGACCG
>ERZ869936.1184-NODE-1184-length-19750-cov-4.748363_pt1 | contig 19750 bp, 27 predicted proteins | sample MGYA00520876_ERZ869936 | MGnify/ENA primary metagenome ERZ869936 (study PRJEB32218, sample SAMN09650985) | biofilter metagenome | isolation source: enrty point of leading RO module | place: Saudi Arabia: Thuwal, RO plant located on Red Sea | collected 2016-02-17 ...
ACGGGCGACAGCGGTCCGGTCAACCAATACTCCCGGTTGTGGCTCAACGCGATCGAGATGGACGCGGAGGGCATCGAGTTCGGTCCATGGGTTCCTCAGCCGCCGCCGGGATCTGAGGAGCAGGCCCAACTCGAGCAGCAGAAGATGCAGAACGATCTGGCTCTCTCGCAGCTCAACCTGCAGGGCAAGGAGATCGACATCACCGGGAAGCAGATCCAGGCGCAGGCGCTCGCGCAGAAGCACGGTTTGGATCTCGACAAGGCGCAGCTTGATCTGCAGATCAGCGGGCGCCGGGCGGCGCTGGACATGGCGACGCGCGAGCAGGAGCACTCACAGGGGATGCGCCACAGCCGGCAGTCGCATCTTCTCGAGATGATGCAGAATCGTGCTGAGGGTGCACAGAAGATCGACCAGATGCAGGCCGAAAGCCGGGCGAGGATCGCTGCCTCGAGGGCCGCCGCGCGGGCGAAACCAAAACCATCAAAGAACGGCAAGGCGACAGCAGCGAGCAAGAAATGAGCAGCAAGAAGAAAGTCATTGTTCCGGAGTTCATCGTCCGCGCCGGCGCGTACGCGATCAGCATTTATGTCGAGTCGATCCGCAAGGGGAACTCTCGGGCGATGGCTGAGATGTTTGCGCTGCGATCGCCGCCTGGTCTGGTCACCGACTGCACGTTCCTCGCGAACCGGGGAACACTGGCGTCTCAGTTCCAAGGCGATGAGGGTGTGATGGCGGACGTGATCGCGGCCGCCAAGCGGAACGGATACACGCCAAACGCCAACGACGTGTACCTCTCGCAGCTCGCAGCGTTCCCGGGAGACCCGGCCGCGTTTGTGCCGGCGACGGGCGGGCGCGGGCACGTGCAGAAGGTGTGTGAGGATCGCGGGTGGGCGTGCGAGGGGTCAGTGAAAACCAAGGCCCGCGAGCAGGAGAAGCCGACCGAAAACATCAAGCTCGGAACGGATCTCGTCGAATCCAACGTCGACAAGATGGTCAAGAAGAACCCGGACCTGAAGCGGGTCGACCGCCGGGATCTCCGCGCCGAGGCCATCGCCAAGCACGGCATGCAGGGCAAGTGACCGATGGCGATTGCTGTCGAAGCATCCGCTGAGCCGCAAGAGGCGCTCAATACCACCACGCACGACATCACGATGCCGATCGGGGTGTCGTCTGGCGATCTGCTGATCGCCATTGCGGTGATTGACGGCAGCACCGGGACAGTCACGAAGCCGACCGGCTGGACCGACATCGGCAACGTCGTCAACACGGGCGTCGTGCGGATCTACGCGTGGTACAAGATTGCCGGCGCCAGCGAAACTGACACCACGTTCGCGACGTCGGCCTCCGAAGAGTCGGCGTCGGTCGTCATCAGAATTTCCGGGCACGATGCGTCGACGACTCCGCCAGAGATACAGACGATCAGCGGCGGAGCCGACACGGGTGCTCATGATCCGCCGAGTATCTCGCCGAGCTGGGGAAGTGCCGAGAGCCTGTTCATCGCAGTGGCTGGCGTGGACAACAGCGGTCAGCCAGGCGCCGTCTCGAGCGGGTACACACAACTCAGCCTGACGTCTACCGGAGGCTCCGGCGGCGTCGGCATCGGCGCGTGTTACAAGATCACCACGGCGTCGGCAGAAAACCCGGGCACGATGAGCAACCCATCGGGAGACCAATGGGCCGCTGTCACGATCGCGGTCAAGCCTGGAGGAGTTGTGGTCCCAGATCTTACACCGTTCGATCCATCCATGTACGGGCAGCCGGATGACTCTGAGGCTCTCGGAGACACGATCGCATACTGATCCGGTCTTGTCGCGTCTCAGGAATCTGCTCTACGATCCCGCCGCCTTGACCAGGAGCTTTGGAACATGAGCGCGTATTCAGTTGTTGCGTCTGACACGAACACTGCCGCCACGACGCAGGGTTATTTCGTCAACGGCAACAGCACCCCTCAGCGGCTGGGCCTGTTCGACGCACTCTTCGGCTCGAGCGGCACTCCCGGCGATCAAGCCTGCGAATACCAGATCCGCAGGATCACCGCCGAGGCGATGACTCCGGGCGGCACTGCGGTCACTCCGTTCGCTCTGGACGCCAGCTCTCCTGCGTCGCAGGCGAATGCTGTCGAGGGGCCGACCAGCGAGCCCACCTACGCGACGGGCGCCGCGTTCGAGCTGGGCCTCAACCAGCGCGCTCCGTTCCGCTGGGTGCTGCATCCGGGCCGGGAGCTGCGAGTGGCAGCATCCAACGATGCCGGGTGGGGCATCATCACCAATGCCGTCACGTCCGCGTGGACGGGTCACTACACGCTCGTCTTTGAAGAGTAAGCGATGGCTCGGTTTGACGTTGTCGGATCGGCAACCAATACCGCGGCGCAGACGGTGATCGAGGTCGCGAACAGCGGCACGAACCATCGGTTGTTCCTCGAGGCGATCACGTTCGGCGCTACGGGAACGCCGGACGATGAGGCGTCCGAGTACCAGGTCCGCCAGACGACCGGCCTGAACGGGCCGGTGTCAACCGCAGTGACTCCCCGGCCGGTCGACGCCCTCGAGGCGGCCGCTGACGCTGAGGCGTGGGAGGATCCCAACGCTGAGCCGACGTACGCGTCTGGCGCATTGGCGGAATTCGGCCTGCAGCTCCGGTCTCCGTTCCGCTGGGTCGCGCTGTCCGTCAAGCGTCGACCGCAGGTCGCTGCCAGTACGGGTGCAGGCTGGGGCGTGATCTGCAATGCTGTGACAACCGCGTGGGCCGCACACGTCACAATTCGCTACGAAGAGTGATGGACCGGTGAAGTTCATCTACGGATGCCAGCGGATCGGGCGCCACCCTGAGACCGGGCGTCTCGAGCACCAGCCGCCGATCATCGTGGCTGAGGGTGACGAGGTTCTGACGTACGACGCGTGCGACATCCTTGGCCCCTCGACGATGCTGACCAACCGGGAGCGGCAGCCGGAAGAGGTGGCGGCGTGCAAGGATCACGTGCATTCGATCTGGCTGCAGACCAGATCGGTCGTCGTGCCGTCAGAAGAGCCTCACCCGGACAGTCGCCGCAAGTACCTCATTTACGTGTGCGGCATCGTTGCGCATTCTGATCCTGGCACGTACGAGCAAGGTGCTGTTGTCTTTGAGGATCGCTCCGGTCAAAGATGTGCGTACTCGATCGTCATTGCCGGTCCGTCGCGGGTGGTGTACGACGAGCACAACCCGGTGAACGGCTACTGTCCGTGCGGGAAGAATCATCCCCATCGCATGTGGATTGAAACTGATGCGAGCATTGAGGTGATGCGATGATCCAGGGAGTAGAGATCAAGCACTGCAAGAGCTTCAAGGGTCTGCTGCTCCCTGGAGATCCAGAGTATGTGCGCCCCGGTCGGGCCGGCGGGTCGTGCATGATCGACGGCGAAGAGGTGGCCTGCACGATCCAGTGCGTGCACTGCGCCAAGCATTGGGTGCCGATCAAGGGCAGCGGCCGGCAGCGCGGTTTCTGCGTCAACTGCATGGGTCCTCTCTGCGGCGACAAGGACTGCATGGAGAATTGCATCCCGTTCCAGAAGAAGCTCGACATTGCCGAGAACCCTGACGTGTCTCATCAGGTTTCAGTGTCGCTTGCGGGGCTCTCCATGCCCGGGAGGTAATCGGTGTCACGACGCGCCGAGGTCTTCCTGTACCAGGCGACATCCCAGCCGATCGTTCTGGGTGAACTGCCTGTCGTCTTCCCGCTCGTGCATCAGGAGCACGCGCTCGTTGATCCGGTTCCGCTCATTGAGGGCGGATCTCCGTTCAACCACTTCATCCCGGAGATCTTTGTTACTCCGTGCTGGATTCAGGATTTCTCGATCACTCCGGTGCGGCTGGACGTGGTTGATGACCAGCAGTGGATTCCCAGGATCATCGCTGCGCCAGAGGTCTACCCGGACTCGTATCTTCCGGCCGGCCTGCAGATCAGCGGCGACAGAGGTCTCGAGATCTCCGATCCGCAGTGGGATCCCAGCGCCGCCGCTGAGATCGTTGAACAGGACGTCCCGATGGACTTCCTGTGGCACACCGACATTGAGCCGCTGGGGTTCATTCCGCTCGACACGGTTCCGCTCATTGTCGAGGTTGGCGGTGATCCCCCGCTGCCGGAAATCCCGATCATTCCGCACTCGGGCGCCCCGGCGGAGATCTCCCCGGTCGATTACGAGCTGATCACGGACCACTACCTGCCGCTGTTTTTCGCGACGTTCGTCCCGATGGACTGGCTCTCGGACGCGGTCGTCATGCCTCGAGATCTCGATCTCCTGCATGGCGGCGCGTTTCCCCCGACGCCCGTGCCGGTGCCCGACATCATCGGCTGGTTCGATGACGTCCCGTACGAGGGTCCGGCGCCGATCGAGGAGCAGTACGACTCATGGTTCCAGAGCGGGGTGGGGATCGATGAGCCGCAGATCGTGTTCAAGATCTGCGACGTCAGGGCAGAGCCGGTGATCGGCATCAGCAGTGTTGCGGCGGATCCGGTGATTGACGCCGGCAGCGTCGACGCACAGCCGGTGATCGGTATCGACTCAGTCGAATCAGAATCCGTATGCTGAGCACCCCATGGGACTCCCGCTCGTACTGTACGACAACAACTCCAATCTGCTCACCATCTACGGTGTGCAGAACAAGATCACCGGCGCGTACATCAACGACGCGACGGTGGCCGTCACCCTGAAGAGCAAGGAGCGAGCGAATCTCGGAGGAGAAACCTGGCCGTTGGCAGGCAGCTACGTTTCCGGCAGCAATGGCAACTACCAGTTCGTCACAACGGGATCGGTCGTGTATCCGGCAGGAGAGCAGGGTTTTGCCGTGGTGACCATCACGAAGGGATCGTACACAGCGGAGTTCGAGTTCGAGTGTGAGTTTGCCGTAAGAGACAAGGCGTCGACTCCATGACCTTGAACGAAGCTCTGAGGCAGGCGCTGCTTGATGCGCGAGCAAAGGGGTGGACGTGGCAGGCACTGGCGAAAGCGACCGGTGTCAACCAGAGTACGTTTTACTCTTCGAAGGATTACCTGCTGGGCGAGAAGGACTTTGGGCTTCTGAAGAGCGGCATGAACCTGAAGACCGTCGAGAAGCTGTGTGACTTTTTCGGTGTGACGTGTACTGCGACTCGAGCGCCAGAGCCGACTGACGAACAAAAAGACCAACGCTGGCCACAAAGGTGAGAGCAATGAGATTTATTCCGGCAATCGTCTTCTGTGTGTTTTTCGTTGGCACGTTTGGCGTGCTCCGGATATGGGACGTCGCCTCTACTGCCGTTGCTCAGGATCCTTCCGGGGATACTGAACTGGACCCGATCCCCGACCCCATCATCGCCAGCGACGACCCGCCGCCGGTGGAGGTCACGCGCCCAGATCAGATCGTGAGCATCACGTTCCACGAAGCGGGTGTCGGGAGGATGGGGTTCAGCATTCAGCGCGCGAACGGCGACGAGGACATCGACGAGCACTGCGGCGTGTCAGCACTGGTCGGAATCCTCAACGGCGAAGAGACGATCAAGGCCCGTGCGGTCGCCGGTCTGAACGCCTGCGAGGAATCGCTGCCGTGCGACGTGCAGGTTGACCGGCTGCGGCAGCAGATAAGCGAACTACGGGGCGAGATCATTCGGCTGAAGGCTTTGAACCAACTGGAGAACAGGTGACATGGACTTAGTAGCACTCAAGGCCGAACTGGACAGCGACCCGCTCGGACGCGGTTACGCGGGAATGTCCGACGTGGAAGCGTCGGAATCACTGAACGCACCGACACGCGAGCCGAACCGCGACAGCATTGGCGGCGGAGAACTGGCGGCGGCGATCGACTTCACCGAATACGTGGCGCTGTCAACGGCGATTCACCGGCAGTACCTGCAACTTCTCACATCGGCGGACAACTTGCCGGTCAAGGGGCCGCTGCGTCAAACGCTGGCGTCATTCTTCCCGTCGGGCAGTACGACGCGGGCCAACATCGCGGCGATGCTGAAGCAGACTGGATCGCGGGCGCAGGAGCTTGAACTGGGCTTTGTCACACCCTCACACGTTGCAGACGCACGGAGACTCTGATGGCACGTTCCAATGCTGACCTGCTGGCGCTCAAGGACGAACTGACCAACGACCCGCAAGGGCTGGGACTGGTCGCGCCCCCGGCGATTGACGACGTGGGCAACGCGGACAAGCTGAACCTGGTGCGTCCTGAGTTGCAGATCGACCGGGAAGCGATCCCGATTACCGAAGTCATGGTGCAGATCGACCGTGACGAGTTCGCGGCGCTGTCGGCGGCTGACCGCCAGTGGCTGTCGCTGATCTCGTCCACGGAGACCGTCAACCCGGCGTCGGGCGGCGAGGTTCGCGAGGGGCTGCTGCAACTGTTCGCAGCGGGCACCGAGTCACGCACGAACCTGCTGGCGATTCTCACGGAAGACGCCAACCGCATCGAGCACATGTTCAAGAACGGACTGCTGGAAGCGGGCGGGACAGTCACGCCTTCTGATGTCGCTAACGCAAGGAACGCAACGTGACATTCGACGAACTCGCGCTCGCGATCACGCTCAAGCTGATCGATAAGACCGGCGTTCGCGAGTGGCACGAACCGGAACTGAGGGAATCGATCACACTTGCCGCTCTGGAAATGGCGGCGGCACTTTACACAGGCAGCGCAATGGCAACGTCAAAGACACTCGTCGCCGCGATGGACGGCACGCCGGCACAGATTTCGTTCGCGGACCACGCGAACGACTTCAGCCCGGCGAACAACCTCGAAGTCGGGACTCCGACTGACTGCCAGATTTCGCTGGCGTCGGTGTCGAACGCCGCAGCACGCCAGTCGGCGAAGGTGGACCTCGGCGCGACCCGTGGTCTGCTGTACTCCGTGCGTGCTGCCATCGAGATCGCCGCGACGCCGACAGCGGGGAACACGGTGGACTTCTACTGGGCACCGAGCGGCAACGCCACGGCGGGGACGGCCAACCCCGGCAACGTCAGCGGCAGCGACGCGGCGTACACGGGCTATTCGTCGAACCTCACGGCTACGCTGCCGCAGTTGCAGTACATCGGTTCGATGGTCTGCACGGCACAGGCGACTACAACGGTCCAGTACGCGGAAGTGGGCACGTTCATGCCGCGTGAGCGTTATGGCAGTCTGGTCGTCGTGAACAACAGCGGAGCGGCGATTCACTCCGACGACGTGGAGTGCAACGTGGTGTTCGATCCGATCGTTCCGCAGGGGCAGGCGACGTGATTTCGGCGTTCATTGATTCGTTCGATCTGGTCGATTGGTCCAACCCGATTAACAGGTCGCATCCCCTCGCGCGCGGCCTGATCGGGTGGTGGCTCGTTGTTCCAAACCGTATGGGTTGGGGCACGACGACGTGGCGCGATCTGTGCGGGAGCTTCAACGGCACTCTGACGAACATGTCGGCGTCAAGCGATTGGGTCGGTCAAGGTAATGGGTCACTCGACCTGGATGGAACGAACGACTACGTCAAGGTGCCGTTCAGCTCCAAGTTCGATCGCCTCACAACTCTGACGGCCCTGTGCCACTGCTACCTGACCGCCTCGTCTGGAAACAACGAGGGCATCTTGTCGAAGTGGAACACGACAGATGAGGATTTCATCCTCTGGGGCGGCAACACAGACTCCAACATTTCGTTCGGTGCCGACTCATCGGCGACGACCGTCTGGTCGGGCGGCTGGTCCACTCTACAAGACTCCAAGTGGCACACGCTGGGATTCACTCGCAACGGTCAGACGGTGAACATCTACGCGGACGGCGTTTCCAAAGCCACCGCAACGAACGCAGGAAACCAGCCGGGCGCGAACACGACGGATCAGGCGATCAACTTCGGCAGCTACGCCGACGACAACTTCAGCGGTGCAGCGCCGATTCGGTTCAAGTCAGTCTCTTTGTGGTCCCGCACGCTCTCGTCGGCGGAAGTGGCGTCACACAATCGGGAAACACAGCAGGGCTATCCCGGACTGCTCAACCGCATTCCGCTGCCTCTGGCGATGATGGAGCAGGCTGCGGGAGGAACGATTCTGCCGATGTTCAATCACTACCAGTGTTCACAACAGGCTGACTGATGGCGAACCTCGTTGACATCGTTGTGAAGGGTTCGACGAACCGCAGCCTGACGTTGCGTATGGCGGATTCGTCGGACGGGACACCCGAAACCGGCGTGACCAGTGCGACCAGCGGACTCGACGTGTGGTATCGACGCGAGGGTGCGGCCAAGGTGTCGCTGACGGAATCGGACCTGTCCGCACTGACGGACGCGCACTCAGACGGCGGGATTCTGCACATCAGCGACGGCGAGTACCGGGTGGACTTCCCGGACGCGGCGTTTGCCACGGGCGCGCAGTACGTGGATGTCGGCTGGGGCGCGACAGGCATGGTCGGGTTCGGCGGGCGGGTGCGTCTGGTGGATTTGGACGACATTATCACAGCGATTGCCGCGCTCGACACAGGTGCCGGCGCGTTCTCGGTGCCGCTCACAATATACGAGTCTGACGGGACGACGCTGATCCCAGAGTGCGATGTCATCCTCACCACGACGAACACTTCACCATCAGCAAACATCTACGCCAATGCGAAAACGAACGCCAACGGAGTAGTCACCTTCCAGTTGGACGCCGGGACGTATTACATTTGGCGGCAGAAGGCGACGTTCAACTTCACGGATAACCCTCAGACCCTGACGGTCGATGGGTCCGGAAACGCCACTGTGAGCTGATCGATGGCTGACGTTGTTGGTGGAAGTCAGGTATTCCCGCTGCCGGCGGTGTCCTCCGATGAGGACCTCGATCTGTGGACGTACCAAGACGTTGTCGACTTGCTGGTCGACATCTTTCAGATTAGCCCCAAAGACGGCCGCAACATTCGTGCGGCGATGCGAGCGATCGACAATGCGATCGTGCGACTTCCACATCAGTCAGACTGGAGCTACTACAGCCGGCGGGCGTCTGTTCGAACGGAAGCGAAGCAGGACACCGGCACGGTTGTCTACACTCACTCGAGCCGACAGTTAACTTTGACTGGTGCGACGTGGCCGTCATGGGCTTCTTACGGTCGCATTCGGTTCGGAGGCGAGATCTTCGATGTTGAACACCGAATCAGCAGTACAGTGATTACCTTGCCAACCGGGCAGAATCCCGGCGCCGACGTCGCTTCAACGACGTACCTGCTGTGGCGAGATGAGTACGTTCTCCCGGATGACTTCCTCAAGGTTGGCATCTTGGTCGACCAGACCGCGCAGTATCCCCTCGAGTACGTCTCGCCAGACAACCACCAAGCGCTCAACAGCTTTTACACGAGCACCGGTTATCCAGAATGGTTCACGATCCGTCGCAGTCGGAACTATTCCGGAAAGCGAGTGCTTGTGTTTGCACCCGGACCGACAACAAATCGGCTGTATGAGTTTTCGTATGGCGCCCGTCCATTGCCAGTGCGGACACGAGACTTTTCAAGCGGAACTTGCTCAACCTCCGGAACCACCGTCTCGTTCTCGTCTGGTACGGTTCTGCCGACTGACGTAGCTGGAGCAGTTATCAGGTTCTCGAGTGACGGAGACAGAAAGCCGACGAGCAGGTTTGGGCGTGTTGACGAAAGCGGAAACTCAGTCTTCAATCTTCCAGTCGATGAAGCGTTGGTTGTCTCGCGCACGAGTGCGACTGCGCTCGAAGTTGATCGCACTCTGAGCACGCTCTCGAGCGTCCGTTTCACAATCAGTGATCCGATCGATGTGGATCAGTCAACGATGCAGGACGCGTTCATCGCGCTGCTCGAGTCGGGGTACGCCCGGTTCACGTTCAAGGATGCTGAGCAGCGTTACGGTCGCCTGCGCGAGGCCAAGGAGCACATCCGGGAAGCCATGCAGGCCGACTACGCGAACCGGGCCGTCACTCACGCAGGTGGCGGCGGATACCGCACACTGCGGCTGTCTGACTTCATTGACCTGCTTGCTGCGGATAGCTGATGCCGGCGATCGTTCCACATGACCTGTCGGTGCTCTCTCGCATCATGATTGCGATGCAGAAGGAGCTGCGCAACCTGCAGTTCCGGGCAGTCAATAACGAGCCGATCTCGCCGATCAAGACGGACGCCATTGTCATCCGCCGGATCCCTCACATGGATCGGCAGGAGGGCGAGGCGGCCGGCGGTCAGGAGGAGACTCCCGGGATCATCATCTCGCCGCCGGAGTCGTACACCCGCCCGGGTGGCGAGGGTGAGAACGACGAGGACGAAGTGCACTACAGCGTGGCTTGCCAGATCATCGATCGTAATCCGGCAGACGAGGGTGGCCTCCACACGTACCTCGCATGGCAGCAGAAGATCGGCCGGCAGTTCGCCCGCACCGATCTGAGCCAGGCGGTGTTCGACGAAGACGGGTACGTGTACTTCGGACACTCGGAACAGACCACGACAGTTGACCCAGCGATGTTCGTGCGCCACGCACTGGCGAGGGCGTTCGTCGTCGTGCACTTCATCGCAAACGAGCCCTGAACCATGCCAGGTCAATCCGTATCGACGTTCGCCAAGCTCGGGCTTGCCGGGACCAAGATCTGCTTCCGGCAGATCCTCGACGACACCGTCTACACCAAGGTCGATGACTCGGCCGACACGATGTGCGGTTCGCTCGATCACGACAGCCGGATGGTCACAGATGGCATCAAGATCGTGCGGTTCCGGGTGATCATGCGCCCGTCTCCGCAGGAGATGTCGGTGCTGCTGCCGATCATGGGGTTCACGGCAGCGGGATCCAACTACTCGCTGGTCCCGAACTTCGCGTCCAGCAAGTTCACATCGGTCATCGATCGCGTCGCCAAGGTGTCGACGTACACGAACTGCATGGTGAGCAAGTGGATCCTGAGCGGCGCCCGGGGATTCCGGTCGATGCAGCTCGAGCTGCACATCGTGGCTGAGGACGTTTCGCATGGTGCTGCCGGCAGTTTTGCGCTCAGCGCTCCGGCGACTCGCACGGCCGGGTACCCTCTCAATAAAGGTGTTCTGTCGCTCGCCGGCACGCAGTACCGGTTCAACCGGTTCGCGCTGGCTGTTGACATGATGCCAAGTGTTGAGTGGAATAACGCCGTCACTGCGGGAGCGATCGAGGCGACCGACCGCCTGATTGCCTTCACGGTGTCAACGCCTTACACGTCGGACGAAATCGCGCTGATCGACAACGCTGTTGTCGCGGATTACGGTGGATTGGCGGGCTCACTCCAGTTTTCGAGAACCGGAGAGTCAACCCTGTTTTCAATGCCCGCTCTGCACGTGCCGGTGAAGTTGCCGAACGTGCCCCAGCGAGCAGAGATCCGTTCTCCGCAAACGTACCTCGCGTACATTCACAGTGATGGCTCAGCGCCGCTCTCAATCACGCACAGCGCCAGCGCCTGAGATACCTGATGACGCCCTGTTCGTCGCAGACGTCATTGCGCGAATGACGTTGACACCAGTGGAGATGCAGAGCCGGGGCGTCGAGCAGTCATTGGCGAGATGCCTGCAGATGATTTTGCCCGAGATCAGGGAGGCGCTGCGGGAAAGCCGGGACCGCATCAGTGTGACTCTGGTGGTTGGCGTCGAGCCGTTCAAGTTTCCCAAGGGGCCGACGCGCGAGGACGTTGGATGATCGACGACGGGTACACGCAGCGTCTTTGCTTCACGGACTCCAGCTTGGAATTCGATTACCGTCCGCTCCTTCCACGTCAGCGTCAGCGGGTGCTGCGCGACATGCTGCGATATGGAGAGCCCCGATGCTGGCGGATCGCCGAAGCTGTGATCGTCGACCAGGTGGTTGTCCCCGGTCCGATCTCGATGCAATCGGAGATCAAGTCGATGATCTGCGACCTGCGCCTCAACGTGTTCGATCGATGGAAGCGGATCTTTGATCTGATTGTCACGGGTTATTCTGACTCCGAAGACGAGATCGACCGGAAGAACCTGCAGACCGGGATCCCACTGCTCAAGAAATACCGCCATCTCCTCGGCGCCGACACGTGCTCGCTCTGCAAGAAGTGGCTGTTCGATCCTGAGCGTGGGGAGTTCGAAGTGGACGACATGGACGGCGCACGCATCGAACGGTTCCCGGAAGCCGTCTTGGCGTGCGAGACAATCGAGGGGTGCCCGAACGGCACTCCCGACCGTCCCAACTCACTGAGCCCGAAGAACCGTCGTGCGCTGGTGCACTATCAGGAATGCGCCGCAATCGGCCGATTCCCTGACGACGCGATCGTCCGGCGCAATGCGGCGATCATCAAAGCCGGATTCCCACGAAAGGCAGTCGGATGGAACAACCAAGCCTCACGCAGTTCATGGAGGATTACCTCGACGTCCTGGAGGCAACCCCTGAGGCGGAAGGGGGCGTCTATCCAATGGACGAAGACAACGACGCGCCCTCTCCGCAGATCACATCGGACCACGAAGATCAGGAGTCGGCCGCCGATGACGAGACTTCTGCTGTGCCTGACACTCGCGTTACGGAGGATGTTGAGCGACAGCAGTTTGACGAGATCTCTGCGATACTCCCGGACGAGCCAGTTGAGGAGGAGCCACCGGATCCATTTCAGTCCGCAAACGATGCTGCAATCGAGGCTGCTGCGCGAATCAACTATGATCCGCCGCCGCCAATGGGATCACCGGCGCCTCCACCGCACCCCGGGCCGGCGCAGCCGCCAGTGAACGAATTCGGCGAGATGGGATTGGAGGATCACACCGGCACCCCCATGATCCGGAACCAGATCCGCGACGTTCTCGGCAGCGGCATCGAGGAAATGCAGATGACCCTGTACGGTCAGATGAACGACGCCATCGCCGAAGTCGAGAGCGGTCTGGAGCGAAGGAACTCAGTCTGAGTATGCTGCGTCGCCATGATCTTCGAATATCGCGGAATCAAGCATGACCAGAATGAGGTTGCCCTGCTCTCCGCAACCAAGCGGGAAGTGAAGGGGCCGACCCGTCTGCGGTCGCACTACGTGATCGACTGGTTCATCCGCGGCGTAAAGATCGCGGCGACTCAGCCGGAGCTGACGACGAAGCTGGAGGCGCTCGAGTCGCAGTACGGCACGAACGGCGGAGACGCCAAGCTGTACCTGAACGACGGTGTGACCGAGACGGTTCACGTGCTCGAGTCTTCAGCGACGATCAACGGTGTGCGCGTCGTCAACGGTGTGAATTACATCGCCGGATGGCCGGACGTCTGGGGCGTGCGCACCGAGTACGTGTATCGCCGCAGCTACCAGATCCACCTGCAGGCGGAGGTTCTCGATGCCGAAGGGACGATCTTCTCGTTCAACCAGACGGTTCGTCAGATCGGCTTGGGCGGTGCTGACTTCGAAGTGCTGGAGACGCTCTCGGGTTTGCCGCAGTCGCAGATCACCAACCTGCAGACGGCGTTTCGTGCCGAGCAGTTCGGTACCGCGATCGGGATCGAGACCTATCCGGCGTTCCCGATTGCTATGTGGCCGCTGTTCCTCAAGCCGAAGATCTCGACTCTGGATTATGTGACGCCTCAGTTGTGGGGCAGCAACGGCAATTACCTGTACCCGATCGTGTGGAGGTACAAGTTCCTTTCCCCGGCGACACCGTTCAACTCGGTGCCGTCAATTCCAAGTTTCTTATGAGGATTCAATCGTGAATAACGGAGCGCCAAATCTTGGGGGTGGCATCGATCTTCAGAAGGTTGCTGCTCAACGACAGCAGTTCGAGGCGCATGTCAGTGACATGAACCTCAACGTCGCGATGCACATCTACGCGAAGCTGGCTGGAGACATCGTCCAAAACACTCTGAAAAGTGGGTCCGATGAGTATCCGGAAGCTCAGTTGAGAGACGCTGCCGCACGCGCGAAGCTGGTGGCGCCATACCTCGCAGAGTCGTTCGGGTTCATTCAAGAGTACAAGGTGACCGTGAAGAAGTCGGACACACAGTCGGCTGACTGATGGGAATCCTGTCTGTTCAAGTAACGGGAGTCGATAACCCGATGGGTTTCGACTACACCGCGGCGCACGGATTCCTCCCGGGCGTCATCGAGATCGAATGCGCACCGCAACTGACGATCCCCGGGCCGATCGTGACGGTTCGCATCAGCGACGGTCTCTACTCGGTGACTCTCACGAACTGCCTGGTCGATTACGCTCGTTTGCAGATTACGACCAGCGGTCACATTGAGAGGCTGTGGCTGTACGACCGACGCTGGCGCTGGCACCGCAAGGGAGAGATCTCCGGTACGTGGAACGTCCGCAACATCAGCGGCGGGATCTCTGCCGAGACGGACAAGAATCCGCAGCAGCTCGCGGTCATGGCTTTTCAGGCCATGGAGGAACCGAACTTCACGGTGTCGAATCTGCCCAACGATCCGGCCGACCGGCCATTCGTGGCGTGGGAGTGCGAGACTCCGCAGGATGTTCTCGACTGGCTGTGCGAGCGGGCCGGCTGCGACATGGCGCCCAACTGGCACACGAATGACATGGTGCTCGTCAGGCTGGGGCAGGGGACTGGCCTGCCGTCAGGCAACGAGCAGTCGGTGACGTTCGGGATCACCAGAGGGATCGTCGCTGATGCGATCAAGGTGTGCGGGGGGTATTCACTGCATCAGAACCTGTTCGAGCTTGAGGCTGTGGGCCTCGACCTCGACGGCACGTTCAAGCCGCACGCGGATCTCAGCTACAACCAAGCGGGCGAGCTGACAGGGCTGGGGGTTGAGGCCAGATTCGATCCGTTGTCGGAGGAGCCGGATCCGGTTGGCGAGCTGGCGAAGACTGTGTTCCGATACTATCGGATCAAGGGATTTTCGAATGGCGGTACGAGCAATTGGGTGCTGCCGGCAACAGGGCAGAACTTAGGGAACCGCAATGCGGTCCTTCCGCTCCGGCGCACACTGGTGACCGGACCGATCGGTCCGGACGGAACGGTGATCGAGGATCCCCCGTACATCGAAGGCGTGTTTCTTCTGGGGGTTGACGAGGATCCGGATTCGCTCAACAACAGCGAGGCGCACGAGCGTCTCGAGACCCCGTACACGATCGACTATGAGACCGGGATCGTCCGGTTCTCCGTGCCGATCGTGAAGCTCAAGGATGACGACGACGACGCGATCGAGCCAGCGGAGCTGTACCTCATGGCCTCCCACAAGGTTCGAGACACCAACAACGGGCACGCGTACGCCAGGCATTCAGTGCGAACGGATCTCGGGATTGGCGCCGGCACTCCGGACTACGTGATTCGTCGCGACGACCTGATCGTCCGGTACATCACTGAGTACGGTCCGTACAACGGAACCATCACTCAGGTGCTGGACAACACGACACTCATCGAGGCGGTGATGAACTCGGAGATTGCCGGTATCATCCAGTCGATGCAGTCGAAGTCGTCAGAGATGCGCCGGTACGCCGGCATTGTCCCGATTGCACTGAACGGTGTGATCCGTCAGGTGCGTTGGAAGGTGCAATGCGGAACTCACTTCCGCCGGGGCGGCGCGTGGACATGGGGCTACGCCAACACCGAGGCGGATCCGTACACTCTCAAGCTGCATGAGCGCCGGCGCATCGGTTACGCCGAAGGTGACCGTCCGAAGCGTCTCCGCCGGCAGCACTCGAGGTACACCCGGCTTCGAAACAGAGATCGAGACTGATGCGCATTCGCAACGACGGCAATGCGACGCTGCCTCCGTTCGGGATCTGCACTCAGACCGGCGTTTCGACTCTGTTCAGCGAGAAGTATTACAACGTCGCCGAGCTGGATATCCCTGCTGAGTCCGGAAGAGGCCACCAGTATCCAGTGATCAACGACAGCGCAAGCCTCGAGGTCGGATCGCGCGGCAAGGGCGTCAGTGTTCTGGACAGGCCCCGGCTCTGGGTCGCGTACGATGAGGCTGATGGCAATCCGCTGTTCGGGCAGATGTGGGGTGTCGACGGCGGATTCAAGCTGCGCAAGGACAAGCCGGGATTCGAGATCATCGGCGGCGCCAAGAACGGCAGAGTGTTCTGCCAGTTCATCAAAGATCAGTCGCTCTACGTCCAGCTCCAAGAGGATCTCGACGAAGCCGATCCAGATCTTCAGAGCGGCAAGCAGACAGCCACTGCGCGGGTGTGGAAGCCGGACGGCAGCGGTGATCTCGAGACAGGCTCTGCCAGCCAGAGGATTGAGGTTGAGATCGACAACCGCTGGGTCGACGTCTCGCTGGGCGACGAAAAGAATCTCTGGATCAAGTGGAGCTGGTACTACCTCGAGTGGGTGCCGATCACCGGGGAGTGTCCGTAATGGGATTCGGCGCATTCGGGTGCGGCTGCAACTGCGGCGTCACGGTCTACCGGGTGAACCCCTCGACCGGCGAGATCATCTGGTCGAAATCTCGTGGCGCGGGTGGGTCATTGGTCGTTGCCGATCAGGCTCTGGCAGTGGATGGGTTTTCCATCTACACGTTCGGAACCGAAGTCACCGGCAAGGACGACGGTGTGCTCATGAAGTGGGCGGACGACGGCACGGACGCATCTCTTGTCTGGCATTCTGACCGCAGCGGCGGGACGGCTCTTGTGGTTCCAGGCGCCGAAGACCCAGCGCCGAACCGGGACCACATTGCTGTCAGTCCAGACGGAACGGTGGTGTGGGCTCTGGGGGCGAACGGCATCTTCAGCTACCACGCATCAACGGGAGCGCGCAGAGGCGCGTACACCGGTCCTGCGCCGGTTCCAACGGGAACGTGGTCTGACGCCGGGGCCGGATCGGCGATGGTGGTCGATCCTTCAAGCAATCACGTGTACGTGTCGACCGGATCGGGAAAGATCTACAAATTTGATTCGAACTGTGCAGTGGTGGCGTCTGCGTTCGCATCGGCAGCCGTCGAAGACATGTGCATCGTTGGGTCCGAGCTGGCAGTGTCCGGCAACTCCAGCGACATCGGCAGCTTCACGATCGACCTGTTCGACCTGTCATTGGTGCGTCTCGATCGATGGCTGGCTTCGACTCACACATCGCCGGCACCATCATCAACTCCGCTATTTGAGCTGCCGGGACGGAATGACCTTTACACAGCGTTTCGGTTTGGCGGCAACGTATACCCGTGGGCAGATCAACCGCGCATCGGGTACTTCAATGCCGTCTCGTTCGGCAGTGGGTTCGTGGTCCGGTCAGAGATGCGGATCAAGTTTGGGTTGGACTACCCGTCGACGGTGTTCAATCACCCGACTCGCGGACCAATTCCGAGCGGCACAGAAGTCAACGCTGTGTGGATCGCTCTGATGAATGCCGGCGGGTCAATCACGGAGTCGTGGTGGGATAAGCTGGATGGAGAAACTCAAGGCGACTACGGCATGCCGATGGCCGGCGACGGATCGCACATCTACGTTGCGAACGGTGACCAGTTCGAGAAACGCGACAGCGGCGGCAATCTGATCTGGTCAGTCAGCGACAGCGTCTCGGCGGCCGGGTTGTTTCCATGGAATGACATCCGCTTGGGCTCCGCCTTCATTCTGGTCACTGGAAACATTCAGGAAGGGACTGCGAGCTGCATCGAAAAGGGAGATGGGTCGCTCCGGTGGCAGACGGACCACCAGTTCGGGGATCTGTCTTCCGTCGTCACTTCCGACGACCGGATCTACGTGGTGGGGAACAAGGGCGGGGTGTCCGAGGTCTGACTGATCTCGACGCCGCAAATCGGTTCGGCCTATCTTTCCCGCATGGCCGACTATTATTCCAACATGCAGGGGTACGGGTATGCGACCCAGCCCCGTCAGACGTCCGGGCGCCCGCGCCGCCGGAACAATCAGAATGCGATCAGCCGGTTCACTACGACTGGCCCGACATACTCCGGTGTCATTGGGGATAGCGCGCTGACCCATGGCGCGTACTCGCACGTTGGTCGGCCGTCTGTTGGTTCCCGTCGCCCTGCTGCTGTCGATGTTCCCGGTGTCAACATGCTTCCCGGGGTTCCCCCGGGGATGCCGGCGCCAACTCGCAGTGGACGGCGACTGGGCGCGCTCCGTCCGGATCACGACCAAGCACCAGACGCACTGAGTGTCGGCGAGCAGATGCTGGCTGAGCAGGATGCGTACTGGCGCCAACGCGGCGTAAACATGAACAACCTCCCGATTGGCAATCGTCGTGCCGGTCCGGGGTTCATGGGAAACAGCCAAGTCCAATACCAGTCTGACGCCGCCGGCCGCACGCCAATTCAAGCGACGACGCCGGAGCTGCTCAATCAGGGATCCCCGGGATACCAGAGCGAGGCGGAGATGCTGCGGGCGCATGCTGACCAGAATCGCATCGCCGGCAGTGGACCGTACGACAGCGGTGCTGGTCGCGCGCGGTTCCGCTCGCACGTGTACGCGCCGCAACCTGATCGTCAGCAACTGATTCAGCAGCGTCAGGATCAGATCGTCGGTCGGGAGTTCGGCGACGGCAGCACCGTTGTGCGGATGCCGAATGGTCGCAACTTGGTTGTCGGGCGTGAGGCGGTCAACGAGGCGACGCGCTGGCTCACTCCGGATCAGCGTCTCAATCCCGAGATCGTGAACGACACGATCATGAAGTACGTCAATGACCGCGCGTCGTCACCCGGCAACACTGAAGAGCAGCAGGTGATGCGGTCCAGCGGTTCGTTCGTCGGGATGAACGGCAACGACATCCGCGGGGGCGAGGGTCTGCGCGAACGTCGCGACGCGCTGCGAGCGATGCGAGAACGTCGCGCGATGACCCGCAATCGACGCCGGTTCGGAGCGGTTGAGGGAGCACTCACTGCGCCGCAACAGCAGGGCGAGCAAGAAGAGACGACGCCGACTGGACGGCGAGTTCCAACGGGATCAGTTGCTGCGCGGCAACGAGCCAGAGAGCAGGCGATGGGTGATGCCGTGTTCGATGGATTCGACGATGCAGGAGAGGATGCTCAGGTCGGTGACTATGGCTCTTACGCGCTCGAGAATCGCGACAACTGGTCGATGGATGACCGCAAGGCATTCAAGGCCGGCCTCGATGCACAGGCTGCTCGCTACGCTGACACGTTCGGCGAGGAACTGGACGCGGTTCTCTCGACAGTCGAGATTGATCCGACAGAAGGATGGGGCACGAATCCCGAAACCGTTGAATGGATGAACTTCATCCGATCACTGTACGGCAAGCCACCGATGCGCGAGGTGCGTCGACCACGCTCCACGACTCCAACGTACGGATTTGATCCGCGAGGCTGAGAATGGCTGCGCCAGCAACCTCGCGCCGCCGGAGCGCCAATGGACTGACGCTCGATCCAGACGATCCCCTGATCGTCAAGGTCGGCCGGGCGGTCCAGGGGCCGATCGTCGGCGCCGCGAATTTCCTCGACATCCCGGGCTCCATGGCGCGCGACGTTGTGCGCTCGGTGGCCGAAGGGCGCTGGCACAACCCGTTCGACCAGTTGCTGGATCCGTTCGGCAGCGCGAACCGGAGCACTGGCCGGGACGTGCGAATCTCTCTGGGGCTCGGCAGCCGGCGGAGCAAGGGGCTGTCCGGGTTGCCGGCGGACATCCTCACGGAAGTTGTGTTCGATCCGCTCTCATGGGCCAACCCGTTCGGTGCTCTTACCAAAGCTGGCAAGGTTGCCCAAGCTGCCGGGATTATCGGGGATGCGGGCCGGGTGGCGACCGCCGCCGGCCGGCTGGAGGCGGAGCACCGCCTCGAGGAGACGCTCGGCGACATGGTTCATGCGATCCAGCGGCTCTCGTGATCGCCAAGGTCGCCCGGGGCTCCCGCTTCAGCGGGCTTCAGGCGTACCTCCTGGGCCGCAAGGAGGGCCAG
>ERZ869936.1185-NODE-1185-length-19742-cov-4.757911_pt1 | contig 19742 bp, 13 predicted proteins | sample MGYA00520876_ERZ869936 | MGnify/ENA primary metagenome ERZ869936 (study PRJEB32218, sample SAMN09650985) | biofilter metagenome | isolation source: enrty point of leading RO module | place: Saudi Arabia: Thuwal, RO plant located on Red Sea | collected 2016-02-17 ...
CGGGGGTCGGGCAGTGCAGTGGCACTCGCGCGGGGGCGCCGTCGGCGCCGGCCGCGGCTGCGCCCGTCACCACCAGGGCCGACTTCGATCCGAAGGCGTCGGGGACCACCTCGATGAGGCCCTCGCCGGGCGCGAGGGCGGCGAGATCGATGCGACCGCTGTCCGCGAGCTCCGCCGTGAGCGGGTTTCCGGCACCCGCCAAGACCATGGTGGGCCGAGACGACGGGCGGTCCACCGCACTCGCCGGATGGACGAGGGGGACGGTGAGGCCGGTGGACTCGAGGCCCAGGCGAGCGGCCAGCTCGGGGAGCGTCCCGACCCCCGCCCCGCCGGGGACCACGATGGCGTCGACGCGATCGGGAATGGGGCTTCCGCCGAGGAGGCCGTCGGCGGTGTACAGGGTGGAGAGGTCCAGGTCGTCTTTCCCACCGCTCCCCGGTCGGCCGGAGACGGGGCCGGGCCGGTCGGGTGCCGCGCGCCCCGGGAGGCGCAGCACGCTCCCGTCGGCGATGCGCACCTCCGTCGATCGGAGGCCGGGGTGTCTCATGGGGTCGGCTGGCGACCCCTCGTCCGTCGTCGGGCCGTCGTCGGTGGTGAAGGGCTCCAGCGCCTCGGCCACGGCGTCGGGATCCTCGGCGTCCACCACGATGACGAGTCGGTGGATGCCGTCGTCTCCGGTGCGTCCGCGGGCCTGGGTCACGCGGACCGTGGCGTCGGTGACACCCGCGGAGTCGAATACCGCCTCGAAGTCGGTCCGCACCTCGCCGAGGGACGGCGTCGAAAGGGTGCGGGTATGGGGGAGGACACCGGCGAACAGCCTCGCCCCGGCCAGGAGGCCGTCGTCGTCTCCTCCGAGAACGAAGACCCATGGCCGGCCCTCCACCGTAACCGTAGCCACGACCCCTTCGCCGGCATCGAGAGAGGTGGGGTCGATGCCCGACGGGGGCACGCCGGCGACCGCGAGGCCGCCTCGCCCGACGACCACGGGCACCGGCGCCTCCGTCCCCCGGACGAGAGGAAGGTCGAGGGCCATGGTCTCGAAGCCGAGTCGGGCAGAGATCTCGGCCGCGGCGGCGAGTTCGGACACCGTGGGATCGGCGCCGAGGACCAGGCCCGCGTTCACGAAGTCGGCGACGGCGTCGCCGTTGGTATCGGCGACGAGGGCGCCGAGGTCGAAGAGGCTCGCGAGGTCGGAGGGGGACTCCTGAGCGGCGAGTGGCATCGCCCCTGTCCATGCCAGCGCCAAGACGACCCCGATGGTAGCCCGCGAGGTCGTTCTCTCGCCCCTCATGGCGCGCCGCCGATGAGGTACAGGGCTTCCTGCCTGGGGCGGAAGAAGCGCCACCCGTCCTCGGTCAGGTACGCCGGGTCCTCCTGCATGATGAAGACGTCCTGGCCGTCCCACTCCGCTACGGGCGTGAGGGTATTCAGCTCAATGGAGATGTAGGCGCCCTCCACCAGCACCCGTTCCGCGGCGGCGCTGCTGGCGGAACTGCGGAAGTCGATGCTCGGGCCGAGGCCGTGACCATGGTTGCCCAGGGGATGGGAGTAGACCTGCGCGGTGATGCCGCGCTCCTGCATCTCCCGCATCGTCTGGGCGTATACCTCGCCGACGGTCCGGCCCGGACGCGACGCACGGAGCATGAGGGCGTCCTGCAACGCGTTCGTGTTGGCCAGGGCGTCTTTCATTCCCTGCGGCGCATCCGACTCACCCGGCTGGAGGATGTAGGCCATCTTCTGCCAGTCGCTGTCGAGGCCCATGTACGAGATGCCGAAGTCCACGTGGATGAGGTCGCCGGGTTCGATGACCGTCGCCTCCGGCGCCACGGCCAGGAAACCCCTCGACCCCACCCGCTCCATCCCCCTCCGCTGGACGCGGAGGTCGGGCTGGAACCAGGTCTCCACCCCGGCGTCCCAGAGCGCGTCGTACATGAACCGGCGTACATCACCCACCGTGGTTGTGCCCGGAGACACGACTTCGTCGGAGAAGGCCCGCCGCGTAATCTCCTCGGTGAGGGCGACCAGCCGTTCGTAGTGATCCCACTCCTCGGGGATCCGGGTCGCCAGGTACTCCTCGATGAGCGGCTCGGCCGAGACGAACCGGGACTCGGCTTCCGGACCCATCGCCTCGGCGAGGAACTGGTAGCTGTCGTGGGTGAGGGAACGCGTCATGCCTCGTCGACCACCGGTGCCTAGCCCGATGGCCTGAGGTCGGTGCTCGGTCCACAGCGCGTGCAGCACCTGATCGGCGGGGTCCGGGTCGATGGGCGACTCGAAGTAACGCGCCACGGTCTCTTCCCAGTAGCCCGTGGCGGCGACCTTGCGAAGACCGGCGTCCCCTGCGTCCACGAAGACGAAAACGTCGCGTCGGCCGGTGTACGGGCGCGCGGGGGCCACGTACTCGGTGAGCGGGTCGTCGTGGAACTCCTCGTTGACGACGATCCACATGTCGATGCCGTGTCGCCGCATCATCGGGAGGAGCATCTCGTGGCGCCGGGTGAGCCACTGGTCCCGGACGGCCATCTGCTCGGTCCAGGGAAGGAGTGCGACGGCGGGATCCGCTTCGCCGGCTTCGCTCGCCGTCGACCCCCCGGAGGGCGCACACCCGCCCAGGGCCAGGGCGGACGTCAGAAGGAGGATCGCCGGAAGAACCGCGTTCGATCGGGTCGTCGTCGGACCATCAACCAGGGAGCCCGATGAGTCGGCGCTGCCGGGGCGTGTGTCGCGGCGTGCGTCGGGGCCTATGTCGGGGCGTACGTCGCGGGACGATTCGAGGTGAGGCATGGATCTGGGTCACGGGGGCGTTGGACGGGGGGGTCAATGTGTGGATTCCTCCCCGCAAGTCCAGCGCCCCCGCGTCTCGGTCCCGCACACCTCGACTGCGGGGCCCGTCCCGGTGGTGGCCGCCGGGCCTACTCCCGCTTCATGGCGACCACCGGATTCACCCTCGTCGCTCGCCAAGCAGGGACGAAGCTGGCCACGAGACCCACCAGCAGCAGGATGCCGGCCACCGTGGCGTAGATGATGGGCTCACGTGGGCTCACCCCGTACAACTGGCTGGCCAACACGCCGGAGAGCGCGAGAGCGCCCACCAGACCGAGGACGAGACCGACGATGACGATCTTGGCCCCATCGGTCAGCACCATGGCCCGCACGTCCGAGGCCGCCGCTCCCAGCGCCATGCGGATGCCCACCTCGCTCCGTCGCTGCTCGACGGCGTAGGCCAGCACCCCGTAGACCCCGACGGACGCCAGCAGGAGGGCGACGATGCCGAAGAGAGTCAGGAGGAGCGTACTGAACCGGTCCCTCGACTGGGCATCGGCCAGGACCGTCTCCATGGTCTGGACGTTGGTGAGCGCCACACTCGGATTGATGCCGGCGACCTCGCGCCTCACGGCGGGCAGGAGCGCGCTGGCGTCGTCGTCTGCGCGCACGGTAAGCGTGCGGCGCCGGATGGACGACTGGAGCCCGCTCACGTAGACGGCTGGAATGGGGTCGCTTCGTAGTCCCTCGTACTTCAGATCGGCCACGACCCCGATGATCTCGCCCTCGGACATGTGAATGGCCCCGAGGGGGCCGAACCGCAGGCCGAGTTGTCCGACGCGATCGTTCAGCGGATCCTCTCTTGCATACAGGGAGCGGACGAACGCTTCGTTGACCACCAGGACGCCGGGCTGCCCGTCATCGGGACGCCGATAGGTGTCGTCGAAGACCCGACCGGCCACCACGGGCGTGCGCATGGCGGCGAAGAAGCCCGGACTCACGGGCCTGATGGTCGCCCGGGTCTCGACCTCGGCCGGTGTTTCCCGGTCGAGGAGCGAGATGGGCTGTGAGTAGTCCAGAGACTCCCCCAAAGGCAGGGTCGAGGCGTCGCCGACGGCGTTCACGCCGGGGAGTTCGGCCAAGCGTTGGCGGAGCTGGTCGTAGAAGAGGATGACGTCGTCGTCGGTCTCGGCGACGCTGGTGTTCAGGTCCAGCTCGAAGGTCAGGACGTCCGTGGCCTGGAAGCCTGTGTCCACGGACCGGAGGTTCGAGAAGCTCTGCACGAGCAGCCCGGCACCTACCACCAGCATGAGCGCCATGGCGAGCTGGGCCACCACGAAGGAATTCTGGAGCCGGTGGCCCCCGACGCCACTGGTCGAGCGGGCTCCGTCGCGGATCGTCGTGTGGACGTCGGACTTGAGGAGCCGGGCGATGGGCGCCAGGCCGAACAGGAGCCCGGTCAACAGACTCGCCACGAGCACGACCCCGAGGACGGTCCCGTCCATGGTGATGGCGTTCTCTCGGGGCAGCGTGACCGGCGCCATGGCCAGGAGCCCACGAAGAGAGATCTGCCCGAGGGCGATGCCCAGGAGGGCGCCCGCCCCCGCCAGAACGAGGCTCTCCGTGAGGAGCTGGCGCACGAGCCGGGCTCGTCCGGCCCCGAAGGCGACCCGAACGGCGATCTCCCGAGACCGGACTTCCGATCGCGACAGAAGGAGGTTGGCCACGTTGGCACAGGCGATGAGGAGCACGAGCCCGGTGGCGCTGAGCAGCACGATGAGCGCCGTCCGCGTGTCGCCCACCAGCTCGTCATGGAGGGTGGACATGGTGACGGTCCAGCCGCGGTTCGTATCCGGATGCTCGGCCTCGATGCGCGAGGCCAGACTCACCATGTCGGCTCGGGCCGCCTCGAATTCGCTGTCGTCAGCGACGCGGCCAATGGCGCTCATCCAGCGAGCGTACCGGCTCTGGATCTGCATGGGCCACGTCATCTGGGTCCAGATGTCCGTATTGACCGGGAAGGTCTGTTGGGCGCTGATGACGCCGACGACCTCGACGGGCGAACCGTCCAGGGTGAGGACCCGCCCGATGATGTCCGGGTCCGCGCCGAAACGCCGCTCCCAGAAGCCTTCGCTGAGGATCGCCACTGGGTTGGACCCGGGGCCTTCGTCGGGAGTGAACGTGCGCCCACGGATGGGGCTCGTACCGAGGACGTCGAAGTAGTCCTCCGTGGTGAAGACCTGACGGACGCGCGTAGGATCGCCGCCCACCTCGGTGAGGGTCGCCGTGCTCGGCCAGTAGGCCGCCATGGCCTCGAAGGTGTTGTTCTGCGTCCGCCAGTCGTCGAAGTCGAGGGGCGAGACCATGTACTTCGTCTGATTCTGCTCCTCGTTGTGCGTCCAGAGCAGCGTCAGCTCGTCGGGCTCTTCGAAGGGCAGGGGTTCGAGGAGGACCGCTTCCACCACCGTGTAGATGGCGGTGTTCGCCCCGATCCCCAGCGCCAGCGTCGCGATGGCGACGGCGCTGAAGACGGGGTTCTTGAGGATCATCCGGATTCCGTACTTGAGGTCCTGCATCGCGTCCTCCACCAGTGCCGTGCCCCGGGCCTCCCGGGTGCGTTGTTTTTGTCGTTCCATGCCGCCGAAGCGTATCATCGCCTGTCTGCGAGCGTCCCGCGGGGGCATCCCCTCAGCACGAAGTCGCTCGGCTTCCATGTCGATGTGGAAGCGCATCTCCTCGTCCAGCTCGTGCCACGAGCGATCGGGCCGCAGGAGGGTGCGGACCTTCAGCCCGAGGGCGCGAACGAAGTCGAAGAGAGGCTCCACGGTCGTCTACGTCGCCGAGAGGATCTCGCCCACGGCCGCCGAGAAGAGCTCCCACTGCTCTCGTTCCTCGGCCAGCTGCCTGCGTCCCAGAGCCGTGAGCCGGTAGAACTTCGCCCGGCGGTTGTTCTCCGACGTGCCCCACTCCGACCGGATCCACCCCTTGTGCTCGAGGCGGTGGAGGGCGGGGTAGAGCGAGCCCTGGTTCACCTGGAGCACCTCGCTCGACAGCTGCTGGATCCGCATGGCGACCCCCCAACCGTGCATGGGCTCACCGATCTGCAGCGTCTTCAGGATGAGGAGCTCAAGGGTGCCCTGAAGCAGATCCGTCCGTGTGCTGGTCATCCACTCTCCTAGAGTGTCTACAGGAAGGGGGGTACAGTATCCCTTCCCTAGATGATCTACAAGAGTAGACGGAGCGAGTGCCCGAAAGGTTGCAGTCGGGTGCGGATGGCCGGTGGATTCGGCCGCCGGTCAGGGGACGGTGATGTCCGCCGTGTGCCCGGGAGCCGTCGCGATCCTTCGGTCGAGAGTAACCAGGGGCAGGCGGAGCCCTTCTGCCAGGACGACGTTCAGCGCGTCGTATGCGCTGAGATTCTGTCGAAGATCCCACGCCCGTCCGAGAAGGGGCTCATGTCCGTGGCGGACGATGCGCAGCGACGAATAGTCGTGGAGGGCATCTTCAGCACGTCCACCCGATAGGGTGCCGGCCTGCTCCAGCCTGCGAAGCACCTGCACCACTTCGGCGTCGATGAGGTGGGGTGCGTGGAGCACGCGGCCGGGGCCCAGCAGCAGGTCGGCCAATGCCGCGAAACGGCCTCGAACGAGGAGGAGCTCGATGATCGCGGAAGCGTCGACGACGGATGACATCGGACCTTCGATGGGCTCCGGCGCGGCGGTGTCGATCTCCGGTGGGTCGCCGAGTGTCAGCGCTCGTCCCTCACGGCCCGGACGGCTTGGTCGGAACGTTCGCCTTCCATCACGGCCAACCTGCCCTCGAGTCGCTCACGAAGCTCCTGGGGTGACGGGCGCTCTGCGATATCCGCCAACTCGGCGAGGAGGAAGTCCGTCAGCGTCATACCGGCGGCGGCCGCCCGCGACTTCAGCTTGCGGTGAATGGGGTCGGGCACGTTGCGAATCTGGATCATCTTGGACATGTACACAACATGTGAACATGTGAAGTACATGTCCATTCGGGACGGCACGATGCCCTAGCCCTCGAAGTCCAACCCCACGTCCAGAGACGGTGCCGAGTGGGTCAGGGCCCCCACGGAGATCATGTCGACGCCCGACTCGGCTACCGCGCGCACCGTCTCCAGCGTGATCCCGCCCGAGGCCTCCAGAAGAACTCGTCCGCCCGCCAACTCCACCGCCTTCCGCATCTCCGACGGGTCCATGTTGTCGAGCATGACGATGTCGGCGCCGGCCTCGATGACACCCTCGAGCTGGTCCACTCGCTCGATCTCCACCTCGACGAGAACCTGTGCGTCCAGGGTCTCGTCGACGAAGGCCCGAGCCCGGCGGACGGCTTCTGCCGCGGAGCCCACGGCCTCGATGTGGTTGTCCTTGATGAGGACCTGGTCGTACAGGCCCATGCGGTGGTTGCGACCCCCGCCCGCCACCACGGCGGCCTTCTGAAGACGGCGGAGGAGGGGCACGGTCTTGCGCGTGTCGATGATGGTGGCGGCGGTGCCGTCGACGGCGTCGACGAGCTGTCGGGTCGCGGTGGCCACGCCGCTGAGAAGGCCCAGGAGATTCAGCGCCACCCGCTCGCCGGCGAGGATGGCACGGGCCGGCCCTTCGACGGTGGCGAGCGCATCGCCGGCTCCGACGAGATCGCCGTCCGCCACCCTCGCCGCGGTGGCCACGTCGTCGGAAACGAGCTCGAACACACGGAGCGCGGGGCCGAGACCCGCGATGCACCCGGCCTCGCGGGCTACGAAGTGGGCTCTGGCTCGAGCTTCCGCGGGAATGGTCGCCAGGGACGTGATGTCACCGGCCTCGTCCAGATCCTCGGCCAGGGCGGCGAGAAGGAAGTCGTCCAGCGCCGAGTCGTCCAGGTCGGAGTCGTCTCCGTCCATCCTCTGCGCCGCGTCCTCCCCTGCGATCAGATCTGCACCGCCAGCATCCGCTCCACCGCGACTCGCGCGCGCTCGGCGATGTCGGCAGGGACTTCGACCTCGTGCTTCATCTCGAGGAGACTGTCCCGGATGTTGTGGAGCGTGATGCGCTTCATGTGGGGGCAGAGGTTGCACGGGCGGATGAACTCCGTCTCCGGAACCTCGGCGGCGACGTTGTCGCTCATGGAGCACTCGGTGACCATGACCAGCTGACGGGGCCGCTCGCTCTTGGCCCAGTTGATCATGCCTGAGGTCGAGCCCACGTAGTCGGCCTCGGCGAGGACGTCGGGTGGGCATTCGGGGTGGGCGATGATCTGGATGCCGGGGTGAATGTCTCGGTATGCGCGGAGCTCTTCGCCCGTGAAGCGCTCGTGAACCATGCACGAGCCTTCCCAGAGGATGATGTCGACGTCGGTCTGCGACGCCACCCACCGGCCGAGATACTGGTCGGGCAGGAAGATCACCCGATCCGTGTTCAGCGACTCGACCACCTGCACGGCGTTGCTGGACGTGCAGCAGATGGTGGACTCGGCCTTCACGTCGGCCGACGTGTTCACATAGGTGACCACGGGGACGCCGGGATACCGCTCCTTGAGGAGCCGGACGTCCGCACCGGTGATGGCGTCAGCCAGCGAGCACCCCGCTTCCAGGTCGGGGATGAGGACCGTCTTGTCTTGATTGACGATCTTCGCCGTCTCGGCCATGAAGTGGACGCCGGCCATGACGATGACGTCTGCGTCGGTGTCCACGGCCATCTTCGCCAGGGCCAGCGAGTCACCCCGCAGGTCCGACGCGCCGTGGAAGATGTCCGGCGTCATGTAGTTGTGTGCCAGGACGACGGCGTTGCGGCGCTCCTTCAATTCCTCGATTTCCTCGAGGATGGGAGTGATGGCCGCGATCTCCGCGTCGGGCACGATCCCCCGCAGGCGTTCCGAGGGGCTGGGTCTTGTCGTTGTTGTGCTCACGCTGATCCCTGATCTGGTACGGCGGTCTTCGAAAGCTTACGAATCCCGTTGCGCTTCACCATACACTTTACGGATGCCGAAGGTCTGTTCTTCTGTTCCCGTTCGGTCGTCCCGCCGATGGTCGATGGCCTGCGCTCGTTCAGCGATCCGGTGGACTCACCATGCCGTCGTCGTGGGTGCCCCACATCTCGAACCACTTCCGCAGGTAGAGCTGCGTGCGCAGGAAGTTGGAGGGATTCGAGCTGGTGCCGTGCCACTCGTCCTGGAAGCGGATCATGACGGTGGGGACGTCCAGGTATTTCAAGGCCTGGTAGTACTCCTCCGTCTGGCCCATGGGCGTCCGCAGGTCGTTCTCGCCGGTCATGAGCATGGTGGGCGTGGTGACGTTGCCCACGTAGAAGATCGAAGAGCGGTCCATCCACTCCGTGGGATCCTCCCAGAAGGGCTCGGCGAAGGTCCGCGTGTAGCTGATGGCGTCGGACGTACCCATGGCCGACATCCAGTTGACGATGGGGCAGTTGGCCGACGCCGCGGTGAAGCGGTCGGTGTTGCCGACGATGTACGTCGTGAGGATGCCCCCGCCCGAGCATCCGTAGACGAAGAGGTTGTCTTCGTCCACGTAGCTCCGCTCGAGCATCACGTCGACGCCGCGCATGAGGTCTTGCATGTCCACGCCGGGATAGTCGTGGTTGATGGCGTTGGCGAACTCGGTGCCGTACCCGGTGGACCCCCGCGGATTGGTGTACAGCACCAGGTAGTCGTTCGACGCATGCTCCTGGAAGGCGAAGTTGAATCCGCCGTTGTACATGCTGTGGGGCCCCCCGTGGATGACCAGCATGAGGGGGTATTCGCGCTGAGGATCGAAGTCCGGCGGCTTCACCAGCCACCCCTGCACGTCGAAGGGCTCGGACCGGTACCACACCTCCTCCACCTCGCCCAGGGTCACCCCGTGGAGCACGTCCGCGTTCACGTGGGTAAGACGGGTCGGCCGGTCCGGCGACGAGAGATCGAAGCGGTACAGGTCTCCCGGCTCGTGGGCGTTGGAGATGGTCCCGACGGCGGTTCCGTCGTCGGCGAACGACGAGAGGGCGAAGAGCTGCCGGCCCTCGGTGAGCTGCTCCACGCCGCAGTCGACGGAGACGAAGTGGAGTCTTCGATACCCGTCCCGCGAGACGGTGAAATAGAGGCCGCTCCCGTCCGGGGCCCATTGGAGCCCTCCCGATTGCCGGTCGTGGTCCCCGGAGATGAGGCGCGAGCCCGAGCCGTCGGTGTTCATGACGTGGATCCGGGCGTTTCGGTACGTGTCGTCGTGCTCGTCACCGGCGGTGTACGCCACGAGGCGTCCGTCGGGAGACGGCACGGGGTCGCCGTCGGACCCCCGGCGGTTCGTCAGCCGACGGCTGCGTCGGTCCGTCACGTGTACCGCATAGATCTCCGACTCCTGCCAGTTGGAGGGCCGGTCCCAGTCGTCGCTACGGTACGAGGAGAAGTAGATCTCCGAGCCGTCGGCACTCCACGCGATGTCGCCGTGATTCCAATCACCGTCGGTGAGCTGGCGCGCCGTGCCGCCGTCGGCGGGTACGACGAAGACGTGCGTCCACCCCGTGTCGACGTAGCCGGCGCGGTCACGCTTGTAGCCGGCCCGCTCCACGATCTTCGGCTCCCGCGTCCACCGCGCCCCGTCGGGACGGCTGGGCAGATCCACACCGGCGAAGTCGGCGTCGTCGTCGACCCGGCTCGTGAACGCGATCCAGTTTCCGTCGGGCGACCAAATGGGGTTGCCCGGTCCGTTCTCCAAGCGGGTGATCTGTGACGTCGCCCCCTCGGCGTCCATCCATCGCACCCAGATCTGACCACCCCCCGGTTCGCCTGAGGCGGTGAAGAGGATCCGCGTGCCGTCCGGCGACCATGACGCAGATCCGCCCTCCACGAGGTGGCGGCTCCGCGAGCCGTCGGCGTTCATCATCCACAGCGCCGACTCCCGGGAATCGTTCACCGGGTCGATCCACCCCCGCGTGTAGACGATGCGGGTCCCGTCAGGAGAGATCTGCGGGTTCGAGACGCTCTCCATGTCCATGTAGTGGTCCAGGGACAGGCGTTGCGTCTCCTGGGCGGCGGCGGGGATGGAGGCGACGCTCCAGGCGCCGGCGACGAGGAGGAAGGAAGCTCGAACGTACCGATGCATGGGACGCTCCCGTGGGGTGGGTGGGAAGGCGGAAGCTACGGCGCGGGCGGAGAGGCCGCACCAGGCCAGGGCCCGGCTCCGGCCGTGTTGCGGTGGGCGCGTACGGCACTCAAGCTGATGGACTGGACTCTGAACCGACCGTGGAGGACTGATGGCTCATCGAACGACGCTCGGGCACCCCGTCGCTCTCGCCGCCCTCCTTGCCCTGGCGGGTGCCGCCGGCCCGGGCGCCGTCGTGGCGCAGGACGCGTTCTCCATCCGGGACGTCCTCAGCCCCGGCTTCCCCTACTCGCTCGTGTCGGCCGACGGCGTCGACCGCATCGCCTGGCTCGAGAACGAGCGCGGCATGCGGAACCTCTACACGGCCACGGCGCCCGCTTTCGCACCGGAGCGCCTGACGGACTACTTGGAGGACGACGGCATCGATCTGCAGAGTCTCCAGATCTCGGCGGACGGCGAGATCGTGACGTTCCTTCGAGGGCATCAGCCCAACCGCGAAGGCTGGGTCGCCAACCCGTCCAGCGACCCCCGGGGTGCCGAGCGCGCCGTGTGGGCCATGAGCACCAGAGGCGGGAATCCCTGGCGTGTGGCCGAGGCGAACGGGTACGCGCTCTCGCCGGACGGACGGTGGATCGCCTTCGCTTCCGACGGTCAAATCCATCGTGCTCCCGTGAACTCGGGTCTCGCCGTCGGGCTCGAAGGTACCCAGCCGTTCTTCACCGCCTACGGCCGCAACCGCGGTCCCGTCTGGTCCCCCGACTCCGACCGCATCGCGTACGTCAGTGAACGCGGCGACCACTCCTTCATCGGCGTCTACGACGCCCGCAGTCCGGCCATCACCTACCTGAGCCCCGGCGTCGATCGCGACACGGATCCGGCGTGGTCACCCGACGGAAGTCGCGTGGCCTTCATTCGGCGGCCCGGCGATCCCTTCGGCGCGCGCGCCGATTTGGGCGGGGCCGATCCGGCGGACCTTCCGGCCGGGCTCACCGAGTCGGCCTTCTCGGGAGGCCACCTCCTGGAGATCTGGATCGCCGACGCGGCGACGGGGGAGGGGTACCGGCTCTGGAGCGCTCCTCCCGGCGAGCACGAGGGCTTCGGCGACATCGACGAGATCCATTGGAAGGACGATCACATCGTCTTCGAGGCCGAGCCCGGGAACTGGCGGCATTGGTACTCCATCTCCGTGGACGACCCCCGGCCCGAGCCCGTGGAGCTCACCCCCGGCGACGGCTTCGTCATGCAGGTCGCCTTCGCAAAGGACGGGCGGACGCTCTTCTACTCGTCGAACCACTCCGACATCGATCGGCGGGACCTCTGGAGCGTGTCCGTCTCCGGCGGGGAGCCGCGGAGGCTCACCCGGGGCGACGGCATCGAGACGTTCCCGGCGGCCCTGGCATCGGGACAGCACCTCGCCACGCTGTACGCCGATGCGCGCCGGCCCCAGTCGGTTGCCGTGCTCCCCACGGGAGGGGGTGAGGCGCGGATGATCACGAGGCTGCCGGCGCAGTATCCGTTGGATGCTCACGTCGTTCCCGAGAACGTCACCCTGACGGCCGAGGACGGCATCGAGTTCAACAACCAGCTCTTCCTTCCTCCGGACCTCCGCCCCGGTGAGCGTCGGCCTGCCCTGATCTTCATCCACGGCGGATCGCGACGGCAGATGCTCCTGGGGTACCACCACCGGCACTTCTACCACATGGCGTACGCCATGAACCAGTACTGGGCCAACCAGGGCTACGTGGTGCTGTCGGTGAACTACCGTACGGGCATTGGCTACGGTGAGGAGTTCCGCGAGTCGCCGGGTCGGGGTGGGGAAGGCAACACCGAGTACCGCGACATCCTCGCAGCAGGCCTCTACCTGGCGGATCGCGACGACGTCGATCCCGACCGGGTGGGTCTGTGGGGTCTTTCGTACGGCGGGATCCTCACGGCCCAGGCGCTGGCGCGGAACTCCGACGTCTTCGCCGCCGGCGTGGACATCGCCGGCGTCCACCTCTGGGGCAACTCGCTCGATCCGGAGAGCGTGAGCTATCAGTCGTCCGCCATCTCCGAGGTGGATCGATGGACGGCGCCAGTCCTCCTCGTCCACGGCGACGATGACCGGAACGTCGCATTCTCGCAAACGGTGGGGCTGGTTCAGGCGCTTCGGGCCCACGGCGTGGAGCACGAGCTCATCGTCTATCCCGACGACGTCCACAGCTTCCTCATCTTCCGCCGGTGGGTGGAGACCTTCGAGGCGTCCGACGACTTCCTCACGCGCAAACTGGAGAACCGGGCGGTGGCCACCGACGGGGGAGGGCGGTAGCCGCGCCAGGCTCCCCGCTCCCCCTGCAGGGTCGACCCGCGGGCATTAGATTCTCCCCCCAGTGGGCGCGTGCAGCGCTCCGTTCGGAGCGACCCGCGGCGCCCGTCACGCCGTTCGAAGGACCTCCCATGGGTGTTTCGCCGAACGAGGGCCGGGCGTCGCTGCCCGCCTTCCGCGTCGTCCTCGTGCTCGCTCTTCTCGCTGCCCCCTCGCCGGTCCTGAGCCAAGACCACGACCACCCGGCGGGCGAGGCCATGGTAGGGTCGGTGACCTTCCCCACCTCGTGCGCTGCCGAGGTTCAGCCCGACATCGATCGGGCCGTGGCCATGCTCCACTCGTTCTGGTTCGAGCAGGCCGAGGCGACGTTCGGTGAGGTCGCGGTGGCGGACCCGGGCTGCGCCATGGCGCACTGGGGTCTGGCCATGACCTACTGGGGGAACCCCATGACGCGGGCGGCGCCCCCCGCCGAGCGCCAGGCCGCCGCGGCAGAGGCCGTGAGCCGGGCTCGTGAACTGGTCTCCGGCGCCAGTCACCGAGAGCAGATGTACGTCGACGCCGCGGCTGCGCTCTACGACGGGCGCGACGACCGGGATCACCTCACGCGCATGCGGTCCCACGAGGAAGCGCTCCGGCGCTTGGCGGAGATGCACGGGGACGACCCGGAAGCGACGATCTTCCTCGGGCGGATCATGATCGCCAACGCGTCGCCCGACGACCTGACGTTCTCGCACCAGCGGGCCGCGGCCGCGTTGCTGGAGCCGGTCTTCCAGCGCATGCCCGACCACCCGGGGCTCGCCCATTACATCATCCACGCCTTCGACGCCCCGGCCATCGCCGAGGAAGGCCTGGAAGCCGCACGGCGCTACGCCGACATCGCGCCCGCGGCGCCCCACGCGCTGCACATGCCCTCACACATCTTCACGCGCCTGGGCTACTGGCAGGAATCGGTGGAAACCAACCGCCGGTCCGCCGCGGCCGAGCCGGTCCCCGATGCCGCGGTCCATCCGATGGACTACCTGGTGTATGCCCACCTGCAGATGGGCCAGGACGAGGCCGCCGGACAGATCGTCGCTACCGCACGGGCCATTCCGGACCGGTACTACTCAGGTCTGCTCGGCTACAACTTTGCCGCCATGCACGCGCGGTACGCCCTCGAGCGCGACCGTTGGTCGGAGGCCGCGGCGGTGTCGGTGCCCACGGGGGCGCTGCCGTTCGTCGAGGCGGTGTCCCGTTTCGCCCGCGCCCTGGGGTCCGCACGCGCCGGAGATGCGATGGGGGCTCAACGGGAGCTGGCTGCTCTCGCCGAGCTGCAGGCGCGTCTCGAAGAGGGAGGCGACGGCTACTGGGCGACGGTGGTGGGTGCCCAGCGGCTGGCCGCTTCCGCGTGGGAGGCCCACGCCCGTGGCGCGGCCGGCGACGCCGTGCGTCTCGCTCGCGAGGCCGCGGATCTGGAGGCGACGGTGGAGAAGCACCCCGTGACCCCCGGCCCTCTCCTCCCGGCCCGTGAGCTCCTGGGCGATCTTCTCCTCGAGTTGGACCGACCGACCCAGGCGCTGATGGCGTATTCCCAGACGCTGGAGCGTGAGCCCCGGCGAGCGCGGGCGCTCTACGGGGCCGCCCGGGCCGCGGAGGCGTCAGGCGCGGAGGAGGAGGCTCGCGTCTACTACCAGGAACTCCTCGAGCTCCTGGCCGACGCCGACGCTTCCCGGCAAGAGGTCGAGGCCGCGCGGAGGTTCCTCCGGACCGGATAGGGGCGGGGCGATCACTCCACCCTGTCGAACCGCATGTCGTAGACCCGACCGAGGCTGAGGGACAACGAGGCGACGGCGCCCGATTCGTTCCGACGGAAGCGGACGATGCGCCCGCCGCCCATTACGAAGGCATCGGTATAGATGGGCTCCAGGGCGCGGGTGTCCCCTGGTCGCTGCCACACGACGAGGCGTCCGTCCTCCACGTATACGCGGTAGGTGGTTTCGGCGTCGTCGCTGCGGTACGCGCCCGCGAAGTCGGAGAGATCGCCGGCGGAGGGACTCCACAGGTCGACGCGCTCGAAGCGGTGCTGTGTGTACTGCCAGTCCTCCACCTCCAGGCGGTTCTGCCCGGGCTCGAACACGTACCGCCGGGCGCCGATGGTCGGGGCGAACTCGAGGGCGCCCGTCCGAACCATGACGCGGCCGTCGATGGTCAAGGACCCATCACCGCGGGTGCCCACCGTCATGGGCGTGCCCGTGACGGGATCGGCGTAGAGCCCGGCCAACTCGTCGACGGGCCCGGCGCTCCCCAGTGCCACCGCACGGTTCGGTTCCGGCTCCACCAGGGCATCCTCCAGATACACGCGAGCCACAGCCGTACCGTTGCCGCCCGTGGACACGTTGGAGGCATTGCAGAGCATCGCCACGGAGAGACCTTGGTCGGGGTATCGCCCGAGAAACGCCCGATACCCGGCCGTCGACCCGGTGTGGGTCACCGAGGCCACACCGCGGTACGGCTCCACTCGGAGCCCACCCGCGTAGACGATGTCGGATCCGTCGTTGAGGCGACCGGTCTCGTGCATCATGCGCACGAAGTCGGGGCCGCCCAGGCGGCCGTCCTCCAGCGCCTGGGCCCAGATGCCGAGGTCACCTACGGTGGTGAGGATGCCGCCGTTCCCGTGAACGTACTCGATGGGCCGGTTGATCTCCCACCCGTCGCCCGTGGCCGAGTACGCTGAACTCCGACCGGGGACGAGCCTTCGGTAGTCGTCCCTCCATTGGGTGTTGCGGAGACCGAGTGGCTCGAAGATCCGCTCCCTGGAGAAGTCGGCGAAGGACATCCCGCTGACGCGTGCGACGACGATGGCCAGGAGGTTGTATCCGCTGTTGCTGTACGAGTACTCGTGGCCCGGCACGAAGTTGAGGGCCGACTGCCGGCTCAGGATGTCCAAGACGTCGTCGTGGTCGTGGCTCCGTTGCTCCCGCCCCCATCCCGAGATGGACGCGACGCTCCCCCAGTCCCTCAGCCCACCCGTGTGGGTCATGAGATGTCGAAGCGTAATGGTGTGGCCGTAGTCGGGGAGTTCGGGGACGTAGGTCCGGACGTCGTCGTCCAGCGTGAGCGCGCCGTCGAGGGCGAGGAGGACCGCGGCGGCTGCAGTGAACTGCTTCGAGAGCGACCCACCCTCGAAGATGGTCTCCGGCGTGTTGGGGATGGCGTGCTCCAGATCCGCCATGCCGAACGCTTCTTCCAGGACGACGAGACCGTTCTGACGAACGCCCACCGCGCACCCCGCCGATGTATTGCTGTCCCACCGGGCGAAGATCTCGTCCACGCGGTCGGCATGGTCGGGAGGAAGCTGGGCGGCGAGGCCTCCGCCGAGCCCGGCTGCGGGCGCGGCCAGGAGGACGGTGGCCAGGAGGCCGAGGGCGGAGCGGGTGTCACGGAGTCGACGGTGCATGGTGGGTGCGTCTCGGGCCGTGGCGTCGGGTGGAGCGGGCTGGCGTCGGCGGTCGTTCCGACGGACGTCAACCTGGGCCCCGATCCCCCAACGGAAAACCCCGCCCTGCTCGAAAGCCGGACGGGGCCCGCACTCACCGGACGGGCGTCAACCCGCCCTCAGCCTACGGTCAGCGCGTGAAGGACGCCTCGGCGAAGTCACGCCACTGCACCTCGTACTCGCGACCGTCGGTCCGGATGATGATGCCCCGGTTCCCATGGTCGACGTCGTTGGAGTCGTAGAGCTCCAGGACCCGTCCATCACGGAGGGTGAGGAGCGCCCCGTCGTCGTACTTCTGGATGCGGTCGACCTGACCGAACTCGACGAAGAACTCGATGTCCTCGAAGTCGCCCTGGATCATCTCCCAGGTGAACTCCTCGTCAGCGTCCCACACGATCTCGCCCGTGTAGCTGGCGCCGTCCTCGGTGACCACGGTTCCGCGGATGAGCTGCCCGCCGTCGAAGTTGGCGGCGGCGACGTCACTGGCAGGCGGATGGAAGCGCACGTTGTCGAAGCTTTCCCATTCCAGCTTCACGGCTCCCAGGGTCGGATCGGAAACCTCGATGCCGCCGATGGAGGCGTCGACGTCCTGCGTGCCTTCGAGCACATAGCTCTCTCCGCCGGTAAGCTCGACGCGTGCACCCCACGAGGCGTACCGCTCGATGGAGGCGATCTGGCCGAAGGGGATCTCCATGCGGGTCCCGTCCGTGTCACCGTCGAGGATGTCGCTGGAGTAGATCTCGTCCACGTCCCACGTCACGTAGCCGGTGAATTGGAGGCCGGAACGCGTGGTCACGGTGCCGTGCATCCGATGCTGTGCCGGAGGCGTGTCCGGCGCGGACTGGAAGTCCACCGACGCCAGGTCCTGCCACCCGAGCTGGGCCGTGCCACGGTCGGGCGTCTCGATGACGAGAGCGCGGAGGCCGTTTCCGAGGTCGGTGGCGTTGCCGATGAGCTCGACCTGATCACCCGACCGGAGGGTGAGGAGCGCGGCATCGTGTCCGAGGACGTCGAGGCGGTCGATGTGACCGAAGCGGATCCCGGAGATGGTCGAACCACCGCGGGCACGAGGCTTCGTCGCATCGAGGAGATCGGACCAGCTGCCTTCGTTCTTGTCCCACCGGAGGTAGCCCGTGGCGGTCACGCCGTGGACCGTGGTGACGGTGCCGTACAGCCGGTCGATGCCGCTCAAGGGGGCTTCCACCACCTCGACCTCCACGACTGGCTCGGGCTCTTCGACGGCGACCTCGACGATCACCGGTTGGATCTCCCGGACCACGATGGGCTCCGGCGCGGCGTTGGAGTTGGCGGCGAGCAGAGCAATGGTGGCCAGTGCCGCCACCGCAGCCGATCCCGCGATCACCGACAGGTTTTTCGCATCCTCTTTGACTCCGGGTTCGTGCTTCATCGTCGTCTTCCCTCCCTGTCGGTGGTCTTCGTCGGGTCTTTCTACCTACTACGGACGATCGAACGGCGAAGTTACGCACATCCGCCGCCCGTCACGTTGTTTGACGCGACGAGCGGCGGAAGGGTTGCGGCAGCGTGCTTTTCGGAGCCTCAGCGCTCCCAGAGGAAGGTCGGCTGCAGGTCGACTCCGAGACGGATGTTCCAGCCCTGGGCGCCGTAGTCGCTGATGCCCGCGCCGGCGTAGAGGTTGGGCTGCCACCGGCTCTCGCCTACAGGCATTCCCACCATGGCCGTGAGCGACCACCCGTTGGTCGAGCCGCTGAAGCTCGTCATGTCGAAGTTCGTCCGCAGGTGTGAGAACGTGGCTTCGCCGCCGAGCCAGAGCGGGCGCTCACCACCCAGCGGCTTTCTGAGCTGGCCTCCGAACTCCCACAGCTGATCGTTGCCGCCCTCGAAGGACAGATAGGTGTAGCTCACCATGGGATGGGCCGTCATGCCCGCGTCGCCGACGTCCCAGAGACCCGGGGCGATGCGGACGCCGCCGCCCCATTCCCACGGACTGGACGTGTGGCCCGCCGCTGCGCAGCCACTCACCGTGACGACGCCGAGGGCCAGTGCGAGTGGGCGCAACCTACCGAGTGCCGACATGAGTCATCTCCTTCGAGGGGGGGCACCGGGGCCCCGGGTGGGCCCCGGCGTCTGCGAGGGGAGGGTCGTGTCCAGGTTCAGCGTCAGAAGGTGTCGTCGTCCTCCGTGACGGGCTGGGTGGCGCCGTCGCGAAGATGCACGTCGAGCCAGGCGGTCCATCGAGCCCACAGATCGAGGAGGGTCGAACGGCTCGCCGGACCGTGATCCTCGTACGGATACAGGTACATGGCCGCGTCCTTCCCGAGTCCGTTCAGTGCGTGGAACATCCGCGGCGCGTGATCGGGTGCGGTACCCACGTTCTGATCCTGCAGCCCGTGGTAGATGAGGAGGGCGCCGGTCATCTCGTCGGCATAGAAGAAGGGCGACATCCGGGTGTAGGTGTCCTTCGCGTCCCAGAAGATCCGTCGCTCGCTCTGGAACATGAGTGGCGTCAACGTCCGGTTGAAGTTCCCGTCCCCGGCGATGCCCGCCTTGAAGAAGGGCGTGTGAACCATGGCGTTGGCCGTGCTGAACGACCCGTACGAGTGCCCACCGATACCGAGCTTGCTACGGTCGATGAGTTGGCGTCGGTCCAACTCGTCGATGACCGCCGCCAGGTTGTTGCGGAGATCGTACTCGTAGTTGTTGTTCATCTGACCCTGCTCGCCGACGATGGGCGCGTCGGGCTCCACCACGGCGTAGCCCAGCTTGACCAGATACTCCATGGAGCGAGTGCCGAAGCTGGGAAACTCGTTCTTGTTGTAGGTCCGTCCGCCCTCGTCGTAGTCCTCCTGGTCCGTGTACTCCCTCGGGTAGAACCAGAACATGGCCGGAAGTCGCGTGCCCTCCTGGTACCCGGGCGGCAGTGTCACGTTGACCAGGAAGCGGAAGCCGTCGGGTCGGGTGACGGTGAAGCGCTGGCGCGGCGCCATCGTCATCTCGGGCGTGTAGTCGATGTTGTCCGTCAGCTGCGTTCGAGACGTCCCCTCCACCCGGTACGACTGTGCGATCTCGTTGGGAGATTCCCGGGAGACGATGAACTCCGAGGCGTGGGCGTCGACCACGGCTACGAT